>ENA-UOTX01000354-UOTX01000354.1-compost-metagenome-genome-assembly--contig:-NODE-354-length-50614-cov-18.507153_pt1 | contig 50614 bp, 38 predicted proteins | sample MGYA00238143_ERZ746982 | MGnify/ENA primary metagenome ERZ746982 (study PRJEB28758, sample SAMN06268862) | compost metagenome | isolation source: single cell | place: USA: California, Emeryville, Joint... | reverse complement strand
CTTATATTGAAAACAGCCACAACTCCTAAGACTGGAAGATGAGAAATTAGTTTTGTAATGCTATTCATTATATTAAATCAATTCGTCGTCAGGAAGGTATTCAAAGAATTCTCATAAGAGGTTTAGAGAGTTAGGTTTTCGAGCAGTTTTCATTTGGAATCATGAATTATCAGCAATAAATAGTTTTTGTTTTTCAGAATTTTAGCTTCAATTCTTCCATATGTAATTTCTAATCTAAGCTAACACTCCAGGTTTTCTAATAGCTTCCAGGTTGGGTTGTACTTGAGATTGTTGACTTGTTCTTTTGTGATTTTATTTTTCGTTAATATTAGCGTTTGCAAATTAACCCAAGCTGTATTCTGACTAAGCTCGATAGCTCCCTCGTCAGTGATAAAGTTATCTCCTAAATCAAGCTTTTTCAGACTAACCCAGCTCGAATTTTTGCTCAGCTCTCTCACTCCTTGATTTCCGAGCCCGTTTGAAACTAAAATCAGAGTTTCCAAGTTCTTCCAAGTTGTATTTTTCCTCAACCCTTTAGCTCCTTCCACAAAGATAGAATTCTTCCCAAGGTTTAGCGTCTTCAAATTGCTCCAGACCTCGCTCTTAGATAGCTCTTCGACTCCTCTATTTCCAAGCGCAAGATTGTATAAATTTAGAACCTTGATATTCGCCCAGCTAGTAATTTGACTGAGCAGCAGAGCTCCCTCAGCACAGAGAGGGTTAGACTCTAGATCGAGTTTTATTAGCTTATTCGATATTTTGTTCTGACATAAACTCTTTAATCCGCTGGCATCGATCGAGTTGTATCCTAAATCAAGAAGCTGCAGGTTTTTCCAAGTTGTATTTTGGATTATTTTTTTAGCACCAACAGACTTTATCTCATTAGTATTAAGGTTCAAGTTTTTCAGCTGAATCCAGCTACTATTATTTCCTAATGCTTCTGCCCCTATTGCTGATATTTCGTTATGAGAAAGGTCGATATCTTCTAAGTTCTTCCAGATTTTACAATTTGCAAGCATTTCAGCGTGGCTATCGTTGATTTTGTTCGCACGAAGGTGAATTTTTTTGAGATTTTTCCAAGTTTCATTGCGTATCAGCCCTGAAATAGTTTTACTCCCGATATTGGTGGAATTGAGAAGCAATTCTTCCAAATTCGTCCAGGTCTTGTTTATGGCAATGGTTCTGCCCGCAGCATCGCCTATACTGTTCTCAGAAAGATCAAGTTTTCTTAGATTAGCACATCCTGGCTCCTTTTCTATTACTTGGCCCTTTAATTTCGTGAATTTTGCGTCGACCAGACTCAGCTCTTGGCGGTTCTCGGATTCTGTTGAGCTGCAGAGGAAGTATTTTTTAATAACCTCGTCATCGAAATCAAGATAATCTCCTTTATCCCTAAAAATACGAATATTCTTGTCGGACAGCCCTCGAGATCCGCTGATATTTGCGCCTTTTAAACTCAATCCTTTATTATAGATGCCTTTCAAGGGTGCATTTTGTTGGATAGGGAGAAAATTGAAGAAAGATATCGTGCTAGCGTTGCCAACGAATGCAATCTGCTTGCCATCAGCTCTGAGACTGTAATTTTTGGAAGTGTAATGGCTCTCTGAGTGAAATGGTTTGATTAAATCTTCAGGATAAGCAATGTCTTGAATACATAGGTTGCTTGCCCCTTGTGGAGTCACGATCGACCTTCCATCTAAACCAAAGGACCAACCGGTAGAGAAGTCATTGTAGGAAAACTTTCTCAAACTAAGAGACTTCAATATATTTCCTCTGATATAGTCAGTAATAAACGCAAACCCATTTGGATATGACAGATTTGCGAGCTGATAACAGTGAGAACTTACACGGACTTCACTGGACCCTTGTTTTTGCTTATAAATGGGTTTTCCTGTAACTAAATTGTAGAGACGCATTCCTGAGTCAGTAGCTCCTATCAGGAACAATTTCTCATTGAACCTGTAACTACTGATATTTCTTAATTGCATTGTATAAAGGCAATATTGAAATGAATTTTCAGAATTGACATCACACTTTTGAAACCATCCATCTTGACTGGAAACGAATTCCTTCAGATCCGGACTGAAATGAAACACGTCCATTTTTCCTATTGGTAGCTCTAATTTTCGTAGGAGCTGCTCAGAGATAATGTCCCAGATCTGCAGTTGTATTACAAGCTCTTTTCTTTTCTGTTGAGATTCCGTAAAGGTGACGATTTTTCTCTCATCTTTACTGAAAGGTTGACGGATCTTTGGGGTAAATTTCCCTGGGAATCTCCTGACCTCTTTTAAGTGAAAAGAGATTCCATCAGCAGAGCTTTCAAAAAGGATAGTTTGTTCTCTCGTGTCGACAGCGAGGTACCTTCCTTTCGGCGAGTAAGAGATACCTGCTATCTCCCCCTTGAGCCTCAAGCAAGGAACCTCTCCAAAATTAACGTCTAGCATGTTTGCGTGAAAAAGGTCAGCATCCACAAGGCACGAATCAGAAAAATCGACCCCTTTTAAGTTAGAGTTAGCAAAATTCGTGCCTTCGAAAGTCCCATGACTTAGGATAGCTCCTGGAATAGAGATATTACTCAAATCTTGCTTACGGAAGTCATATCCTGCAGAATTGAGAATCGTAATCGCATTTGCAGCAGCCACACTCCAAGGAGACAACCAATCGGCAGAAATTTCGTTTTGGAGCTCGCTGTATTTAGTTTCTTTAAGGTTTAGTGATTTTTCTCGATTGTTTCCATTAGCGATTGGAGGTTGATCTCGCTCTTCTCGACTTATCATAGACTCTTCCTTTTCCTCGGTTTTTTCTTGAAGTGTTAGACCGATCCGTTTGCTTTGAAAGTTGGATTAAAGAGAGAAGCTGATGAGCCTTAATTTTCCCATCTCTTACTGCATCTCGAAGGAAGCAAGCAATTGAGTAGGATGACGCGCCATGGTTGAGAAGCTTCTGGTTCAGCAACAAATCTTCTGGCAGGTTACTTTTTTCATCGAGATTCGAGTTGGTTAATTCATTTATTTCCTCCGTCATGCTTCTCGCTACAAAGAACTCTTGGAAAAGCAAATGCCGAAATCTTATTTCCGAAAAGTTCTCGTCCCAACATACCAGAGGATCCAATCCCAATAGCATTTTCTTATCTTGAGTCTGAGTCACTGAGTTACTTCTGACGTAATTACTCAGTCTCAAAGCAAGGTGTTGGAGTTGGTCTTTAATTTTTCTGAGAATTTGCTCCTCTTCTCCTGCTTGTGTTTCGTCATGCGTGGTAGCTTCATTTAGAGCAGAGTTTTGTTTCAAAACTGCTTTGATCATCTGGTTTATGAAAGCTTCTATGAAAAATCTCTTGTTTAATGCAGTAGATTGAACGGTTCCTTTATCTTTCTCAAGAGGAAGGCCAGGAAGCACATTAGCGATGATCCATAGCAGAAGCGGCACTCTTGCGTATTCTCGAACTTGATAAAAATCAATCATCTTGTTCAATCTTTCGATGCAGCTCCAGGATTTCATTTCTGGGTTTAAATTAGCTCCAGGGTTTACGAAAGAGTATTTTTTCAAATAGCAGTCGATCTGTTCGTCTGAAAACGGCTCAATTCTTCTCTGTAGAAACGATCTAGAGGCTGCTGTCGGTAACTCGTTTGAGTCGTCTTCAAATTTTTCATCTAACGGGGCAAATAAAAGGTCTTTTCTCTTGACGTAGCACAAATTTTCTTCCCTACAGGTGACAATGAACTTCGCGTTTATCCAATGTTCTCCCAACTTATTTATCGCGTAGAAATTGTTCTTCATGTAGTCTGTCTTATCATTCAACAACTCAATGCGGATATCTTGCAGATGCTCATCGTAACCATCCAAAATGAATACAAATTGAGGCAGCAATCGTTCGTTTGGATCTCTATTATTCAACATTTTTATCTCTTCCTTGGTCATAGAAAGTTCTCTTTCAAGTGTCTCAGCAATCGCTTCTGCCACTGTTCTCTTCGATCATGAAAGTGGGATATAGATAGCAAACCACTGGCCTTCATTCATATATGGAGGACCCTCCCAACCAAACAGAATTTCCCTTTGAAGACGTCTACAAAAAAGAGACTTTCCAATTCCGACTGCTCCAGTTAAGAGCAAAACTTTTAGTTCAACATCATCATGTGGACCTAAAAATTTGGTTCTAATATCAAAATCTAGTTCAAAAACTTCATGTTTTGATTTAGTCAGGCTGTGATGAGAATGAACCAGAGGCTCGACATAAAGATTGAATTCATTCTCCAAAGATGTGTCTCTCAAAACTTTATCTTTATATTTGCAGAATTTGCTGTATAATCCTGAATAGTCCAGGTTTTCGCTGTTTTGGGTGTTTTCTTTCTCTTCTCCACCACCACGAAGAGAGCTGGCATGTTTTACGTAGAATCGAGAACAAATCTCTTCCAGTTTATTCACAGCATGCCTTCTATTCGGAGTAATTTTTTCAAGTTTCGTTAAGGAGCTGATAACTATAAGGGGTTCTCTGGAATTGGTTTATTAGTCTCTTGTTTTTTATGAAAATTGGACCATTTTCCATCTAAATTCCTTGAATTGCTATCTTTCATGCGGAATTTATCGAGTTCCTGCGGTTCGTCTCCAATATCATTGATATTGTCATTCTCAATGGCTTTGACTGCGATTTCTGGAAGAAGTTCTTCCACTCCATTAATTCCGACATGATCATCACCAGATAAGAATTCAATTCTTCGTGGTAGTTGTGAAACTTTACAAGGATGAAAGTATGTTTCTGTATCTGTTCTTGACTGGGTCGAATCGGATGGATCTAATATAGGAAGATACATCGAGTTTGCTTTTTCACTTTTTGGATAGAATTCTGAGTTTATTAGTCTATAGAACAATATTAATTAATACTAATACTCTACAGTTAAGTTTATCTCTTCTTTGTAACAAACACAAGCTTGCATAATACAGATGCAGGGAAATACGGATTATTTTATAGTTGTATATTTGCTCAGGAAATTTGTAAGTGAACAGAACTGATGGAAAAATTATTTGGAGAAGAAGCCAATAATTTCTCAATAATACCTCTAGGCATATTTTAGTAGCTACAGGAAAAGTTGGCCAGGAATATTTGGCATGCCATGATAAAAGGGGCATTGCAGCTCTTATTCCATTGGGTCAGCCAATCGCTTACTATCTCTTCGACTGCACTGAGCTCAGAATGGTGATAAGAGCAAAATAACAACCTTCAAATGGTGGGGTGGTTTCAAGTTTTTTGCTTCAACAACAAAGGAGAATACCTTGCATGAATCAATAGTAGTTCCTTACTGACTGCTTCAGAAAGTGGATAGTGACAAAAGCAATTTCGTTCTTGTGGTATTTGCAGAGAGATATAGTCCGAGAATTAAATGCAGATGGAATCCTTTACCTAAGAGCAGCACATAAGCTGTAACATATACAGAGTTAATGATAAATTTTGTTGATATTGAAAAAAAATTTGGAGTTGCTATGAAGCTAAGATATCAAGCAAATCACCACTATTGCGTGATATCCTGAAGAAATTCCTTTTAAGTATAATGACGAAAATATAATTGACGTCAGAGAAAAGAAACAATTTCAAGCATTTTCCGAGTTATCAGATAGCCTTATCAACTGCTAAGATGAAGTCCTGATGGGAAGCTACTTGCATCGAGTTCAGAAGAAAATCCCTTCACTTGGGCTCTGCCTATATGTTTCATTAATAATTATTAAGAGCTCATCGAAAAATAAATGTTTCTTAGTTTCCTTCGTTTTCTGTAAGAACCTGTTGTGTTCTATCATAGCATCTACTGCGCATACGCTTGAATGGTGGTATGGAAACTTATATACAAGCTGTGTTAATTGTTATTAATAATAAAGATTTCTCAAATTGAACCTTCATCTCTTCTTATTTGAATTTACCCATGAAAATTAAACTTGAATGTTGTATTTTCATTGATTGTTTATTCAACTCATTACGAGACATAAACTCCAGCTCTTGTACTTCGTCAATGGACTAATTTAGATTTGATCCCAAGAATATCTATCAATCATAAACTTGCTGATCTCGTTCCTCCCTGGGATACTCTCAAATTAATCATTTATACTAAAGTCAAAACAACTTTTCATCACACAGCAATTATTAAAGAAAATAATAAAGAAAGTTTTCAAGAAAAAAATGAGCTCACCTAATTTATCTATAAATTTCACGAACAAGAAACTATCAATAAAATAATGTGTGGGCAACACCACGGAAAATACTTAATTGTTGAATCAGAAAAAAAAATCAAAGAGCAAGAAACTTATGATCTATATTTTTTTCGAGTAGCCAGTGCCAAGGCGAGACTTTCGAACTCAAGTGCTCTATCGAGATCCTCATCTTCTGCGTCTTCGTCTAACTCTATCATTGGTTTCCGAGGGACAGGTTTTTTATATTTCGGCTGCCTTGTGCCAGGCAAATTATTCAGGTCAAGATTCATCTTTCGGATATCAAAACTAACGAAAAATCAGATATGATTTAGAGTTGGTAAACTTACTGAATGTAAGAGGAGACCATGTCTGATTCCGGGGTTACTAAGTTGTTACACTCGTCGATGAGTTTATTAAAAGCACCGTAAATCTCCTTTGTATTTGCACAACCTGATACATCATGATTTGATCGCGGAACAGTCTCGTCCTTGGCAAAATTAGATTTCCAGGTCGGCCCAGTTTTCGTAAGTTGTAGAGGAGGAAGCATGACGTGCTCGTTCGGCCGAATGATATTTCTCAATTGCTTTTCAACTTTCATTGAATCATTTGAGTCTGTTTTGTCTAGTGTGAGAACTGATTCCTCAGTTTCAATATTTTTACGTGCCTAAATAAGATAGAATTAAAAAATTTTTCCATTGATAAACTACTTTACCTCAAAAGAAGACGAGTCATGACTCAAGTCACGGTAATGTCGTGCCCTGTGAACGAAAGAGGAGCTCAAAGGTTGCTGGCCTTTTCCTGGCAGTCTTTTGCCTCCACTTGATGGCATGCTGCCTTCCGTATGGAGACGGTCGACGGAAAAATTTCTTCTTTCTTTTAACTTCGAAGGCAGCATTGCTGAAGCAGACTCACCGAATCTAGACTTAATATGACTTGAAAAACGACGGCTGCCAATGTTATGCTTGGTTGAATTCATATCCAATTTCTCCTCAATTTCCTTTGCTTGGAGCATGATGCCGCTCTTGACTCTCACGTTCTTCGAGTGCTTCTCACTCCATAGTTCCGTGACATACATGGTTCCTTTTTTCTCCTTAGTGCTCTTAGGAGTGTGGGCACTGCTAAAAGAATTGTTAGTCCTTCTGAACTGAGAGGCTGTTGGGGTGAATGCTTGAGATGGGAGAGACTTGGGAGTCGAGCCTAAACTTCTGTGTCTTGATAAAGTTTCCAAACTTGGTGTTGATGGTTTTGGTGGATGAAAAAACATTGCAATTGTTTCTTTTCTATCCAAAGCATCCTCTTCAGTTATGATAGGTTCTTCATTGGGTGCAGTGCCTATGTCCTTCATTCTAAACCGCAATTTCAGGTTTTTAAGACGAGATTCTGCATCTTCCGACTCACCTAAGGCTACTTTTCGTTCTTGTGTATCGCTTTGAAGAGGAGTTGTTCCGAGAGATACCGCGGAATCCAGATTACTCAGTGAGTCTTTTGCTGATGAGCGGACAGTTGAGCCAGAAGGTTTGGATGTGGTAATGAGTTGTCGTTCCTTCATTTAAATTAATTCTATACTAATTGATTAATCGACCTGATTTATATATCTCTTCCACTGATATAAAAAGATTATATTTTAAAGAAAGATCTTGATCATTCAGAATCTTCGCGAAAATTTCACTGTGATCTAATTCGCGTTAACAGTAAGTTTCAGTAAGTTTTGGCATAGATGGCGTTCATTTTGTGAACCTCTCGCCATAGAGTTTCATTTTTTTGTTTGAGAGTGCTGGTGTAAATTTTTCTTATCAGAAGAAATTAATCAAAACTCTTCTATTGAAGGTTTTTGCAGTATTTTAAAATCATCAAGATCTCTTTTAAAAAAGTTGCTCTATATATTCACCTCGTTATAGCACTGCTGAAATGCTGCTCGAGCTCAAAGCTAGTCTTAAACCAGCAGGGGTGCATCATCAGTGTGATATCCTCGGTTCTGCAGTTGTGAAGCAAGTAAAAAGTGCTTCAACAAGTATTTAGATCTCGGGCTTTTGCGGTACAATAGTGTTTGATCGGTGAATAAGTATCTGATGATTTAATGGGCATTATTAAAGTTCGCATATGGCTATTTTTTTTTTATTCCGAAAACTTCTATAAAAAAACTTCTTCATTTTTAACTGATCCTTTTTTTGCACTTTACGAAATTAGTTTTTCAGTCTAGCCGGTAACTAAACGGTCAAATTTCTTAGGAGAATCAAATTGAAATTATCTGAAAATATATTTGGACGTCGTTTGCAAATGAAATCTAATAGTATGGCTGAGATTCCGACTATTTTCGATAAAAAGCCAGGTAAGATCCACTATCGCAGAGTTCCAATCCAAGCTAGCTCCATTACGTCTCTGAGACCCGATAATGTTCGAGAATCAGGTCGCAATCTTAAGAAAACACTTCAGACCTTAGCTGAAATCTCATGTGATTACTCCACTCCATCAATTGATTCGCGTCCGTCGACCCGAACAGCAACTATGATGAGTTCTCGATCTCCAAAAGTAAAATTGGCTGGTAGTAATATCCCTTCTCTGACAAGCACATGTGCATCTGAAAGCCAAAACAAAGACGAGCTCTCACTTATTAAACAAAGGTCCCTCTCGCCGATTGTTGGTACTGTTAGCGACTTTACGAGTACCCTGTGTTCTCCTACAAATGCTGGAGAATCAGCTAAAAAGAAAGTTTATTGTAGAAAAGATCGAGGACTTCTCGCAACTTTAGTTTCTCCTCTAGACTCTGAGAGAGATGAGTCTCTTTCCGCTTCCAAGTCCAATAAGCTTCCAACCACTCGCATAAAGAAGCGCAATACAGGTGTTATGTTCACTTATGATCTCTGGAGTGATAAGCAGTTCAAGGCGTGCGTGAATAACACAGGTCTGTCTCTCCAAACTGGAGAGAAAGTGTTAACAGAAGGCCTTACGTTCAGAGACACGAAAGAAATATTTAAAAACATCTACTCGAGACGACATCGCAAAGAAACTCAGCATCTTAGACATATCCTTCGTGGAGACCTAACCCAACGAACAGCTAGTCCATTAGTCCCGTTGAATAGCAATCGGTCAGTTACCTCTCTCGGAAGTGGAAAAAGTCTAAACGTTCATAATTCAACAGCTAGTAACGTTACCATTGCAGTCCATGATCAGGATTATTACAATTTCGCTGGTAGTAAGGTAAGTCTCTTCCATATTAACAAGAGCTTAATTTCACACCTTTCAAGCGGGGTTACACTAAGGCCTTGACGCTGCAGCCGAAGACAATGATAGACACGAGCTACCAAAACCTAACGACACGAAGAGAATGCGATATTAGTGGAATAAGCACAGATATGGAGCAAAATCTCAAAGGGGCAGAGTCATATTTTTCTTGGAAAGGGGTCAAGCAGGCTGGTTCGTGTAATTCTCCAGCCCCTTTCTTCAGCATGAAGAATCTGAACTTCCGAAAAAAACATGACGAGAAGACCAAAGAAGTGTTTAAGCAGAATATTTCTAATATTTTGAATGAATGTGAAAACTATCAACTGGATAAGAGTTTACAGCAACAGATAAGCCAGCACCGTTTAAAGCTTCGGAATAAAAGAAAAGAAGCCAGTATGGTGAAGTGTCAGGAGGTTTCTATACAAGAAACACTACGGAAGTGCCAAATTGTATTTGAAGAGAAAAAGAGGATACAGGCTCGTAATTTGCTGTAGATATGATTTGATTTGTAGAAAGTTTTTGTGGATAGTTACAACTACGATCTAAAGTCGAGTAATAGATACGCATACAATAGTAATTTTGAGGAATCACAGCATTATTTTGATTTTAGCAGTCTGATCTGTAGAATTTTGAATTACTGGATACATTATTATGATGAATTTTTTTTGGTTTGATGAACTATTGGAAACTATACTATGAATATTTTTTTTGAATTGCTGTGCTTTTTATCAACTAGTTTTTTTCATGTGATATGATATGATCAAAACAAAACAAACTCCTCCATCTTGCGGTTGGTATCCATTTTATTTTTCTATCCAATCTTGCCTAATCTTGTCTCATGCTATTAATGACGGTTATTTTCGATAATTTTTTGAATTAAGAGTCGGTATCAAAAGACAAATTTCTAAATTTTTTTATCAAAACTCACAGATACTCAAAGCCTGGATATTCACTGAGTAGACAAGGATGTCGTTGAATAACTCAAGAGTTTCAAATTCATCACAACCATACCTGCAAGGAATGCTTTCGCCCAAACAAATGACGGCCGGACCCAGCGATCCAACGCGGTAATTACCAACTTCTCAACTCAACCTGTCATATACTCCGAGATTCATTTGTTGTTTTCTTCCTATCATCTTTATTAGCCTAACTCATATATTATTTCACTCAGAGAGAAAGAGGTGCTTGCACGATATGTCCTTATTGCTAATGAAGTTGACCGATTAAACGCGTTAAACCAACAACTTATTCGTGAAAACGAAGTTTTGCGAGTGAAAGCTGCCCAAGGACAATCCATAGGTGGATCCAAAACTTCTACTGACAGAGAGAACGATCTAAAAGCAAAACTTAATGCCTTGATCATCGAAAACGACCGCTTGAATACAGTAGTTAATAGTCTCAGCCAAAATGAAGGAATGATTGAAATGGAGAAAAAGATCCGGATTCTCGTCACTGAAAACACAAGGATAGCCCATTTGCTCGAAAACGCTGTCAACGAAAACACCGTGTTGAAACATCGGATCGGACAGCTGGAATCAGCACAAGCCAACACCACTAATAGTGAAATAGAGCGATTGAAGCAGGAGGTCGATAAATGGAAATCTAAGCTCGTGGAGAACGATATTCAAGCATATCAAGGAAGGGAACTTCATGACAAAATCCAGGCCTTGTCCGCAGAGAACGAAAGACTCAGAGGCCAGTTGCTGCATGGATCTCATTACCCACAGTCGCGAGAAGGAAACAAAGCAGAGATAGATCAGCTAAAGCAAGCTATTAGTCAAAAGAACAGCGAGCTTGCGCAATTAAAGAAACAATATGAGGATGCCTTGAGAGAATTGCAAGACCTCCAAGCAACTCCTCAACCAACGGAGAGGTCAACGGCACAGCTTGCTGATCTTCAAAACAAATTGAGACTAATTGTAGCTGATAATGAAAATTTGTATGAAGAAAACCGGACTCTTATTGCAAAGGCGAACGAAGCAGATGCTCTTGTAGCTCAGAATGCGCAGTTGGAGTCGCAGCTTGGTTACTACAGAAGTGAAATTGAGAGGTTAGCAGTTCAAATCGCTCAGCGAACTAAAGAGGCTGAAGAAGGGCTGGCAGCGAGGCAGAGGCTAGCTGAAGTAGAAAAGACACTCAATGCAGCGAATGCGGAAAATCAAAGGCTAATCATCGAATTCGGTGAGGTCAAACGCGAACTGGAAAGCATCCGGTTGGCTGCGACTCAAATTGATGGGTTAAATAAGCAACTAGAAATGCTGTCTCAAGATAATGAACGTTTGAACAGCAGATTGCTAGAAAGTCGAAGAGAAAATGACAAATTAAGGGCCCAAGTAGCAGAAATTGATGGCCTTAGAAAGAAATTGAGCGAATCCGAGAGCCAAATCAGATATTTGAACGAGAATTTAATTGAGAAAATTAAGGTACAAGATGAGCTAAGAACAAATCTCTCACAGGCAGAAAGCGAAGCTGCGAATGCGAAAGCACTTGATGAGAGATTAGGGCTGGTTCTTGCGGACAATTCGAGATTATCGAGCCAACTAGCGGAAAAAGCAGCTGAAATTGAGAGTTATAAAGGAAAAATCTATCAATCCGAACAGCTGCTAGGTCAGGTGGCAGATTTGCAGAATAAGCTAACAGTTATCCTCGAAGAAAATGATCGATTGAATGATGCTATGACTGAGAAGAAAAAAGAACTTGACGAAATAAACGGCAAGCTCTATACTTTTGGAGACTTGCAAACAAGAGTCAAGTTCTTGCAAGATGAAATTGAAAGATACAGGAAAGAGGCAGACGCTCTAAGAAGTCGACTTGCCGCTGCTGAAGGCGCTGAATTGAAAATTAATGAATTAACTGAAGCATTGAATCACTCAAAGCAGGAAAAACAAAAGTTGGAGAAAGAATTAGGAGAAGCCCATTCAAAGCTAGTGTCTGTTGGAGCACTCGAAATGGAAATTAGAGCAAAGATGGAATCTGAAAAAAGACTCGAAATAGTATGGGATACTTTTCTTCAAAATGAATTACTCTTTGACCTTATTCTGCTTTTCTCCATTGTTTTTTTTTAAAAAAAAATAAAGACTCTAACGCAATAATTTAATATAGGAATCTGCGCGCGCTGAGATTCAGAAGAAGTTCGCAGCAGAGAGACAAACGCTTGAGGGAGCCATTACAGCCTCACATAAGAAAACTGCTGATTTGGAGGGAAAAATATATCAGCTCCTTGAAGAAAATGACAAATTGACAGCAGCCATCCAAGAAAAATTAATTGAAAATGAAAGCTATAAATCACGCTATTCCGAGCTAGAGAGAGAGAACGAAACGTTGAAAGCAAGTTACAAATACAAATTTGAAGAAGCGGAGGAATGGAAGAAGAAGCATTATGAGCAAGAAGTGATACGTTATCAGGAGCTCGAGGACCTCAAACAGCAATTTGAAACTTACAAAAAATCTAATATCGTAATTGAAGATAAATTGTATTTCAGTAATTTACTCGATGCATTTAGGACGCAAGAGATTTCCAACTCAAATTCAACGCTGAGAGAGCAGCATATGAAGCTCAGATCCTTCAACTCCACCAAAAAGTCCAAGACTATGAAAAACAAATAAATCAATTGCTGAATGAGATGGAGCGACATAGCATGCAGAGTCTGGAAAAGGCCAAAGAGGCTGATAACTGGAAAAACAAACTTTACATGACGGAAGAAAAGCATAAAACTGAAATTATTGAACTCAAATCGCAATTGGAATATTTCAAATCATCCAATTATGTAAATTGACTTCTAACTCTGCAGTGTTTGATTTATCCACCAATCCTATTTCCTGCAGGATGTTAAGCAATTGTCGATCAAATTCAGCTCTGAGAAAGCCTCTGATCAAAGCCAGATTAAGCAGTTGAAACAACTGGTCGAGAATTATAAAGAGGAGGTTGAGAAGCTTTATGAGCTGATTAGCCAGAGGAAATCTGACCATGATAAGCTTCAAGCTGAGGTATCCTAGCTGTTGCATTAGAGCAATCCTCTAAATTATTAAATCAAAGTATGAGGCACTCAATCAAGCCTATGCTCAAACAAAAGAAAAGCTACAGTTCCAAGAGTCAGGAGAGTTGGAGGAGAAGTTTAATGCTTTGCAGAAAGAAATTAAGAGCCTGTAAACAGAGGAAATATTATCTGCTCCTAATTTTGAGATATATCTTCTAGTGAAGAGTCTAGAGATCAGTATCAAAAGCAGGCTGAAAAGAACAGCCTTGAGCTGACGAAAAAGAACAGAGAGCTTGTGGATAAGATTCAAGAACTTGATCTATTGAAAGTTAAGTATGAAGACGCTTTGAACAACTATCAGAATCTCAGTTCGAAAGTAAAAATGCTTGAAATTGATTATTTTTGAGTTTTTATTTTTTCCGTTAGCTCTTTGAAAAACTCATGGAAGGAGATAAACGAAACGAGAGCTTTGCGAATTAAAATCCATGCACCTTCAAAACTTTCATCAAATGACTTATTAGTTTGTGAATTATATTAACATCTGTATTCATCATCATCAAATTGGCTTTTTTTGGAATGGCTCCTCTTTTCCATTATATATTAACGATTTGACCAACCAAGAACCAATCTTTCTCTTTTACATCCGATATCATTCAATTGATTGTTTTTTCGAATTGCCACCCAGATTCCATGGACTTCTGAGTGGAACTTCTGGTAGCTAGCAGATTGCTTTCTTTTATCCAATGTTCAACTGATATATATATAGAAGGGAGTATACACATATTTTCAGGTGCTGGCCTACTGTCATGATGAAAATCAAGGGCTAAATTAATTACAGAAATAGCTGACGGACAATCTACTTAACTATTCAATGAGAGAGAGAGACCAAATATCCAAACTAATCTAACTAACTAACCAAAAAAAAACGACGGTTTGTTTGAAAAGTGAATTAAGATGTGGATGGTTTACATAAACGAATTCTGTAGAACGAAAAATGTTTATGCAACAAGAAAATATGATAATAAGACGCGAAAACACAAAAGATAGATTGGATAATCCAAGAGAAAATTGCTTCGAGAATCAGAGCAGCAAGGGGCAAGAAAATTAAACCCGAGACGTTTAGCACAGACTCGAGCAAGGCTCCTCTGTAAGACAGCTGTTTTCTCCCAATTCAGATTGAACTGGAGTTAGCTCTTTGTTTTACAGTTAGACCCTTACGTTACAAGCCTAGCTAATCTCATAGCTAAAGAGTGAATTTAGCCTCCTACGCTGGAAGTCGACCTTGCAAGCAAGACGAGCTTCCAGTTTGGGATTTGAATTTAATTTCAAACTCTCACTCTCTTGTTCTCTTCACTAACTCTCTTAATTACGCTTGCCCTTTACTTCTTTGTTGAAGTACTCCTCGCAGTACTTCAGATACTGCTTGTAATCAGACTCGGCTACGTAAAGTTCAAAATTCAAACTATTCATTACGAATTCAAACTCTAGTCTGTTCAAATCCACCAGTTTGACGCCTCCGATCTCAGCATACCATTTATTTTTAAGGAAAACATCATCCTGGTATTTTGCTGCTGTGACCAATCCAAGTAAAGAGATTCTAAAAAAGGATTGATGAGTTCAGAGCAAAGAGCCATTACGAAGTTACCTGTGGATATTCAGGGCATCGAGCTCGAAATTTGCGTCTTTTTGAGTGATTCTGTCGATCAAGATGAGGAGAATGATGAAACAGCTATCACTGCATTTGGAGAGAGTTCCAAATCGATGGAGGTAGTCTCTAATAGAGATTGAAGGCACCTTCTTCGCGTGGAATGGAGAGGTGGGCTTAGCTTCAGAGGAGGGTTGATCCTCTCCTGCCTGTTGAAGCATCCCGTTTAGGATGGAGGAAACGCTGTCGATTAACTCCTCACGGGTGAGCCCTGCTGCGAAGGAGCGCGCTTGGCGTCTCAAAGGTTTCTTGACTTTGACCTCAGCCTCTGGGATAGGATTTTGGACGGATACGCTCATGGAGGTTGAGAGATCTCGAGCAAGATAACTTTGTATTTTTTTAAAAAATAACAAATTATTCAGGAAATACTCTTTAAAATATTAGGATATAATAATTCTAATCCATGAACCAGTAATTGTTTATTTCAGTGCATAACACGTATCAAGCTCAAGTTTACGGTCTCTCGCTTTAATTAACTAAAATAAGAACTCGGAACACGCGAGAAAAAGGATTTGATCAAACACCATCAAAAATCTTCCAGGACCATTCTAAAACCGTTAATAGAGTGTTTCTGGGACACCCCTCAGCGAATGGACCCAAAAAAATTTCAAAATCCCATCATTTGCAGATTTGGAAATGAATCTAAACTATCCGTTTCAAAATTGTGAAATTAGCCATTAAAGCCGAATCATAAGCAGCACCGAGCCTGGCAGTGCACTCTGCAACGATCGAGGAATTGTGATGTACCGTTTTATTTTTAGTATATTAAGGTATGCGTTTTTTCAAAACTTTCAACTTAGCGAGCCATTTGCCAGAGCTCCATTGAAGAGAAAACTCGAAAAGGAGAGAGGGTTAGTCATTTCATCTAAATGAACTTAATTTATGAGCTAACGGTATTAATAGCTAATAATCACTCCATTCGTTCAAGCGAAGCTTATATATGGGCAGCTGGCTACTTTCTGTGCATTATTGCTGGGTTTCATTTGATGTTTTACAAATAAGTGCTCTTAGCTCTGAGCTCAAATTGATTTCTTGGGTCTCTTTAGAACAAGGAGCAAAATATCATTTAGTGTCAGCAACTTTGAAATTAAAACGAGTAAGTATTTCTACTTTGATTGTTAAGAGCTCTGAGCTTAGAGAGCGAACGCAGCGGATTAGTGAATTGGAATGCATTAGTGTTGCGTGTTGCAAAAGTATTAATTATTAAAAGAGCGGATTATCGTTTAAATTTGAAAGTGAATATCAGATCAAACAAATCTCTTCTGATGCGCAAGCGAACTAACCTAGATCCAAACAAAATTGACGCCAATTTCTTCAAAGGGTGCTCAAATCAGCCCTTAGTACTCGCAGACCGTCTCATGACTCTCAACTTATATCTATCTGACCTCAAAGAGCCCAACTCAAATGAAATCAAAGATCTTAAAACCATCCTCGCTCAGCTCACCAGCAAAGACATTTTGACCCAGTCAGATTCCAACATCCAACTCAAACTTGTTCTTTCATGCGCCTTCGTTGACCTAATGCGGATTCTAAACGAGACTGAGAGTTTTTTTCTCCATAACAAAATCGCTCCGATGATTCGCACTATCTCACATGTCATGCGGCGAGCTCCTTCTTTTTCCGAAGAGGCTCAACAACAACAAATCAATTTCTTGGTTTCTCAGTTCGAAAAGATTGATGTCGCTTCAATATTCGCTAAGGAAAAAGATCCAACAATCCGAGTAGACCTCTTTAAAGGCCTCTATTCTCTCGCTGCCTTCCAATATGAGAACTCTCCTTTGATTCAACAAATTCAGAAAATTGCTTCTCGGGTAATCCCAAGCTCAAGCGACGAGTGCAGCGAAACAGCATTGGAAGGCTTTTTTGACTATCTCCTGAGGAATCTGCAGAAAAAAGTCGTGAAACATGGCGCTTTTGTACTTTCGAAATATCTGCTTAGAGCGCTCTCTTGGCCTGTGAAGACTGTATTGAATAGATATCTATCGGAGCTCTTCCATCGGAAAAAATTCCTGCCTGAGGGAATTTCTTTCGAGGGGTTTATCGGAGTGTTTAAATATTTATATAAAACCGATCCAGAGTTAGTCAACAATCTGATACCAGCGATCGAAGACGACCTCTTACAGACAGCAAAGAGGGAATTAAAGAAGTCGTACATAGTGCTGATTGGAAATTTGTGCAGTTGCAAAAATTCCGAATTCTCGCTGAAGTTTAATCACCTGTTTAAGCTCTTTTGTGAGGCAGTAACATCTAAGAAGAGCGCTTTGTTTCGCAATGAGCTTATTCACCTAGCATTCAAATATCTTCGAAACTATGGGATTTCTCGGCTAATTCGTCACAGAAGATCAAGTATTTTGAGCTTTGACAGCAATGATTTCAAGAAAAACGCGAATTTGATTGTGCAGAAGCTCCGAGAAGCCCTCACGGATTCAGAATCCGCCTGTAAGATTGAAATTTTGCAAAGAATCGCCTCCAATATGAAAGAAGATCACTGTTTCTATTCCGTCGATGAGCTGAAAGAAGTGGCGTTATTGTTGACTACTCAAGATAACGACATTAGAGAAGCCGCACAGACAGCTTTGGCTGAGATCTATCAAGTTTACTGCTGTCCGTTGTATGAAAAACTATATTTTGATCTCGATGACAACAAAGATAACTTCGAAGTGAAAGACGGTAAGGTTTCTGATCATCATCTCGAGAGAAAGGAAACTGCGAGGAAGTTTCTCTGGATCGCTGATTGTATTTGCTGCTCAGTGTTCGCTCTCCCGAAAGTGAATTCGATTCAGCTGTTAAAAGCTTTCATGTCGTTGTTTTCAACGTCTGAGCAAGATGCGCAGAGCCAAGCGCGCTGCTTTTATGGCCTTTTCTACAACTTGACCAAAAGTCAAGCGAAAAATGAGAAGTTCTATGACCGCAACACCATAAATTATCGGGATTTTGTCAATAAATTTTTGAAATACAAATGGATCCAAGAATTTCATTGTGATGGTGACGATCCAAAGCTGAAGGAAGAGGCTATACGTCAGTTATTTAAGCGATATAATCGAGGTCTCTTTAACATGTTAAATCTCGCAGACGGAAAGGAAGCTGCAGTTGATCATTCAAAACTGAAGAAGCTTGGATGGGGCGAAACATTTGACGAGATTAAAGCGAAAATTTCAACAGACACGTCCTTACAGGCTTCAGCAAGCAGTACTAGACGAGAGAATGAAAATCCATTAAAAATAGCGAAGCAGCAGGAAAGTGAGAAGATAATTCCAGAGGTGCTCAGTGCGCAATCACAACAGACAATCAGATTATATAATTCAGAGTTTTTGACATTTTCGTTTTTAGCTGAGATCCAGGAGATCTGCTTGAGCCACCTCGACGCTTTCCCGAAAGACAGCATATGCAAATTAGAAGTTTCTCTCAATCTCCTCTACCTGTTTTATAGGACAGGCAGCCTTAGGAAACTCACAACAAGCATGATCGAATCTCTTGATAAATTCATGAGCAAACTCTTGGTCGAAATCCAAACAGACGATACTGCCCAAAAAATCATCATCGAGAGGCTTCTGGGTGTCTCTTTGAAGATTATTTTGGGTTTTAGTGCCAAAAACAAAGAAAACTCGATTTTTACAAACGAGGCGTTGAAAGACAAGCTTGCGTTTCATCTGCTTAAATCGAGTTTTTCGCCAAAAATCTCCGCTGACGCGTTCTCTCTGGTCTGGCAAATCGATCGCTACACTTCTACAGAGGTCACTCCGAAACTTGCGAAGCATTTCTCTGAAGGAGTCCATCCGAAGTCAGTTTTCCTGCTCACTAACCTGAAAAGCTTGCAGAGGATTTTGACAGTACTACCGAAGCTTTACAGTGAAAACCAAAAGCTGTTTTTGGATCTAATGAATCGAATGTTTGGGACCAAGGACCAAGTCAGCAGCTATAACGTTATTTCGGAATTAACAAGAGTCAAGAAAACTCTCCTGAAAATAAATTGTCGTCAAGTGATGAAATGCAAAAATTCCCTAAGCAGTTTCGCCACACTAAACACGTTTCTGACAAGATTGCTGTTCGAATATTCAGATTACTTTGTGGAGATAGGGCAAGCAGATCTGAACTATTTGAGGATGTATGCTTTGAAGTATTATTTTCAAATATGCTTCTGCCGACCAAACGAAATCAGCAAGGAAGAGCTTTTACTCAAAACGTCGATTTTAATGCTGGACTCTTGCGAGGATCTCCGAAAATGCCTTTTATCCTTAATTTTCAATCGAAAATCGTCGTCTGAAATCAGTGAGAGGAACCATGTCCTTCTCACTCTTCTATTTTTACATGTGCTTGAACCAACAGAATCTCTTCAAACGATACAGCACAAAGCGCTTTTGAAATTCCTCTCTCTGGGTGCTCAAAAATACTACCAAGAGAGCAACCAATCAAGCGGACTAAATGAAGGGACGTTTAGTTTGGCAGATCATCCCGAAAATGCGTTATATTACTTGATTTATCTAATTTTCAATAACTACGCTCTAAGGGCAGACGGAAGCGAGAATGAGAATTCTTCTAGAGCGTGTAAAATTCTTGAAGGTTATGTAGATATTATGAAGAAAGCGGGATGGCAGGCTGACATTGGAGAGAGAATGCTGACGATCTTAGAGAATTTAAAGACGTTGGAGTTCAAAGTAGACACTGAGATTTTCCGGCTCTCTGCAACAACGAAAAACAGCGTGTATTCCCAGAAGTCACAGGATACACAGCAGTTTAATTCGAGTTCCAATGAAGCGTTTTACCTGCACCTGCTGAAATTCACTGCAAGGACAGTTTATAAGATTTTTGAGCTGAAAACGAGCCCAAGTATCAAGCAGATGAGCTCAGCAGAGAACTGGAAGAGTGATCTTTATCAAAAGAGGGCTGTGGCATTAAAAGATACTCTCTACCAGCCTCCACAGGTCCAATTAGTCCCGAAAAAAGTATTGAGATTTGATCAGTCTGAAACTAAGAAACCGTCGAAATCCACTCAGTCGCAATTCTCACTTGATAGTTTTGCCTACGATAGTTCAACAGCCTTTACTTCGAAAATGAAAAACAGCCTTTTTGCCCCTCAGACGAGTAGCTACGGGGCTGGTTTGACTTCGAATCTCAATATAGTCGAAAAGGATTATCTCGAAATCCCAAAATATAGAAGTAGTTCAAAAACTCCTCTAAAAGATTTTTCAGCCTCCAAATTCCAGGAATCGAGCAGAAAAGAGAATAATACTACCATGACGACAACCGCACGTTCCTTCAAGATCAAAAGAAACGATAATCTTGAATATCCGATGCAGAAACGAGTTAAACTGACCCTTAAGCCAAAGAATACTGCAGGTTTCGATTGATGAGAAATAGAAATGGAGTAGTTTAATTTGTTTCTCGATAAGTAGGTATTTTCAAGGAAATCTGTTAAATCTGTTCAATCGAGTGCATTTTTTAAAATTCTCGATGTGTACTTGTGTCACTGTGGTTTGCTTCAGGCTGAGAGCAAAGGAGCAAACCCTTTTTCTCTGTATGAATATGTTTTTCTTGTGCTAATTGTGCTTGATGATAAATATTATTTCCTTTTCTAATTTCGTTTAGTTGGGAATTAATTTTGTGAGTGGCATTAGTTCGATCTCGAGAGAGAATTTCTTTCTAACTAAATTTTCAGTTCAATTCATGTCTTCAATGGAAGTTGAAAAGTAGCCCAATAATGCGGAATTTAAGGAATTTAAGATTTATTTATAACATAAGGCAGGCAGTTAATATTCGTTGATTACTGTTAGCAATATTAATTGTTCATGTCAAACAGAACTCCACAGCTTAGAGGTTCGGTAGAAGGCTATCGACCATCTAGCATTACAAAGCTCTCTTCGATAATAGAGGCTGAAGAAAATGCTTTCCACGGCAGAAAAGAATATACTCAAAGTGTGTATGAAAAGATACTCCAGAAAGACGAATGCTACAATTCGAATAAAAGCCCAAACAAAACATCAGCCACCAAGCCGAAGACGACATCTCACCTCAATTACCCATCTCAAAGCACAAATTCCGATGAAAATGAGGTGAAAATAATGAAAAATTTATCGAATCTCTGTTTGAATTCAAATACACGGGCGTTATCGACAAAGGACTCATACACCTCGATTGAAAACCTTCGAAACTCCTGTGACTATGGCTCCAGAGGCAGATTTGAGCGGGATTTTGCTAACAAAGAAAATGACCCTGTGACAGGTATTTATCTATTAAATCAATTTCAGTTTGGCTCAAAGAATACTGGTACTAGGAAGCTCTCGGCTACTTGAGAAAGCGAGCATCTTAGAATCCAAGCTCAAAGAGTCCGAGCAGAAACTTGAAGGAGCTAAAGACTTGCTAAAGAAAATCAAATCTCAGAAAAGTAATTGAGTTTGCTGGATATATCTAACAAATACACAATAGTGGCTGTTGGTATGCAATTTTCTCGAGAAAAAGAGCCACCTTCAACAAATACCGGAATGATGAAAAGTGGAGATAGATATGATGGAATAGGTCCATTCTCAGTTTCGCCTAGAAACAGATCTGAACCGAAGAGAAAGCCCGTGGGATCCATTGCTAATAATGCTGGATATTCAGAATCTACAACGAGTTTCCTGAAGTCCAATGGCATTGAAAACCTACGTAAAAATAATTCTCAAAACTATCTTGGAACAACGGAGAGGTCAGGCTTTCTTGAGTCAAAAGGTTTTTTGGGCGAAATCAGGAGTGATTCACCTCAAAAAGCATCATCATCTAAAAGACTCGGTAACGATTTGTTTTATGCTTTGTTATTCAATTCAATCATTCAATATAGGTTTTCTCAGACTGGAGCCATTTCGAAGACTTGTCAATAATTATCCAGAGTTTCCCATTGTTGTTGTGAGCGCAGTGATTCCTTAAAGAGAAGAATGTGAGAACACGGCGAGATAGAGAGCTATTAGATATTTTTGTTTACGATTAAATTTTCAGACAACTATCTGTGTCTAGTACCGTTATATGCTTTTATGGCAATTCATGGTATAGAATAAGATTATATTTTAAATACAATAAACCCCTCTGTTTTTCTGTAAGTAGTCATTATCGATGGATCGCGAATGCGTCTCTTAGTAGCACAGGGAAGTTCACTCAACAAAATTTTATTCATTGCTAGCTATGATTATTTTCCATTCATATACATATTAGTGCACCAAAAAGAATGGATTACACATGAAAGTTAATGAATCTCACACATCTAAAGAAATCAACGAAGATACCGAATTAGAGTGCATTCGAATATGATGATCCAATGCTCAGTCACACTTAATATGAGACGAAAATTATATTGTTAGTAGTTAAATGCACTGCTCTTTTTCATCGAGTAGGCCTTGAATGCTCCAGACTGGTTCACAGAACTGGTTACAGGATTACCCATGCCGGAGTAGGAGCTTTTGACTCCATTCATCCCTTGTCCTTGGTAAGTGCTACCCACATTTTGTTTCAGGCTAGGCGACTGATAAATCTGGTTGTTGCCTCCCATTCTCCCATTGTCCATTGTAGTCTTACCAACATTCTTGAAATCGAGACCGCCGGTTTTATTCATGGTTGAATTCGTATTAAACCCTCCAGTTTTATTCATAGTTTGGTTCGTGCTAAACCCACCTCCATAGGCTTTATGTGTTGATATTACAGGAGATTTGTAGACTGGTTCAGCTTCGAATGGAGAATAAGTCTCCTTCTTTGCAGAGTATGGATCTTTCGATTTGGCACGAGTCATAGGAGATGGTTTAATACCGCCACTCTGGGTTATGCTCGATTTTTGGTTGTATCCATAATCCTGAATCGAATTTCTTGAGGAAATTGACGTGCTGGTAGAACTGTTGCCATAGGACCCTCCTCCGCCAGAAAAATTGTTTCCATATGAAGTATTTCCATACGAACTATTTCCATAGCCCATGCTGCCACTACCAGCGTCCTTAGCGTATCTGTTCTTTGTTGGTGGAGGTTTTGGTTTGTTTATAATGTCCTTGCATTTAGGAATATGCCTCTCAGCAGTTTCTAACGAAAAAAATTTTAGTTTTAGCTCACTCGTGTGTAACAAATCATACTTGGAGCATATTTTCTGTTGCAATATGGGCAAGGAACTAAATGATCAGTGTTTGACTGTGGAGGAGGCTCGATCATCCTAATATCTCCTCCCATCTGCTGAACTTTTTTCACTTTACGCATGTACTTCAGTGCTTGTTGGAGCTCTTCATGTTGCGCGCGCCACCTTGATGTCTGCTTCTTAATTTTTTCTTCCTTCTTTTTGAACAATTCCAGCTCACGCTTTTTTGCCTCGGCCTTGGCCACTCTCTTCTGATGCTTGGCATCTGCTTTTGCCAATTTAGCACATGCTTTTTCATGCCTCTCGACTCTATCTGAGGCGAAATTGCGACCACAAAGGCTGCATGGAACGAGATCCAATTTCACACCTCCAAAGCCCATCTTTCAATACAAGTCAGTAAAGTTAACAATATCATTTGAAAAATACCCCTGTATCCCTGATTGAAGATTTCCCTCCGCCGCCAATCTTCTGATCAAAGCCACCTGCTTTAGTTGATTTGGTAATACTACCACCAACACCTGGCTTCATCGTGCTTCCTCCAGGTTTCGACATGGTACCTCCGCTAGTTGTTCCAAAGCCGCCTCCACCGCCACTTGTAGTTCCCATCTTTTTGGTTACACCCACAGTCTTTTTAGGCTGATAATAATCTTCCTCGTCCTCATCATCAGGGTAGGGATTACTATAGCCAGAAGTCGTCTTCACAGACGCTTTTGAGGTGATACTCGGTGTGGAGGTCGTTGTGGGCTCTTTGCCTCCTCCTTTAGGTAAAGGTTTGAAAGGTTTATCCTCCGTACAGACTTTCCTATGAATCGGCATCCTCTCTGGAAGGAAAGTTCTATTGCAAAATTCACACCTTATCAGAGCTTCGTCATTCCATTTTTCATTGGCCTATGAAGATTAATAAACCAATGCTCAGAAACCAGGTCCATTACTTGCTTATTATATGCTTCTAAATCGTTCCAGTCTAACTCACCATTTTTCCCGCCTCCTAGCATCTTTCCGAGGGTTAGGAATGAAAAGTGCGAGGTGTTTGTACCTGGTTGAGTTCTTTAGGTGGCTGCGGTAAAGGTCTTCTCTCATTTTTAGGCTTTAAATTTTCTTGAGCCTCCCATTTTTTAGCGCATGCTTTTAAATGTATCTGCAAACTCGCCGTGCCGAACTCACGACCACAGATATAGCACATAAGAGCTTTGGGTTTGTTTCGAAATCCTCCTCCGTTGTTCAGCATATTTGTTGGATGTTGTTAATAAAATAATGATAAATTGCTTTAGGTGAAATGAGTAGGCGCTTTATTACACAGAGATAGTTAGTTGATTAAATTCCTAAAGAAAATAGAAGGTTAGTAGTGGAAGAAGTTCGATTCTAACTACAACAAATTTGGGAGAATTCCTTTTAGGCTATCATTAATTGTAAACAGAAATGACCGTCAGTATTCATGTTAGAAATTGCAAGAAGTTGAATTTAACTTGAATGTGGGAATTTTGTTTTCCAGAAGAATCAGATCAAAGAGTTGCTTCGAATAAAAATGTTCAGAGCAAACAGGGCTTTAGGAAATGATGCAGAGTTTCTTTGATATCATTATGCCTATATTGATCAAATGATGGATGTAATTGAAGTCTAGTCTCTTTTTGCTATTAAGGCTGAGGGAGAACTGAAGTGCAAGAACTGTTTTGTAGTTAATAATAATGCACAGAATTATTCGCAAAGGACTGTGGAGCATATATTTTCATTAAATGAAAAATAATTTCATGGAAAATTTAGAAATTATTTTCATTGAATGTTTACATGAACAATAGTTAGGAAATATCAACAGCATATTTGGAAAAATTAGTTTAAACATATATCGCGATGCAAACCTAATTGGGAGAATTTAGAAATTTCGATTAAATTCGTTTTGTTTCGTCCCTTCAGAGTTGGAATCTTCATCAGACTGTTTTGTCTCATCGTTTACGATTGTGTCCCACAATATGAGGAGATGTTTCGGCATTGTGAATCTCAAGCAGAGATTGTTGTCCCTTATAATCGGTGGGAAGGAGAAGAACACTTGGGTTATGATCATTCCTTGAAAAATTTGAGATGCAAAGCATGTTTGAAATTTCACTTTCGTGAGACCAATTCTCTTCATCTCCAGAACGTTCTTCACAATGGGATTTGGGTACCAATTTTGGACTAAAAGCATCTCATTCTTCAAACCCTTTTTCCAGACTGAGCTTGAATATCGACTTTAGATAAGAAGCTTCGTTCAATTGACTAGTCTTTTCTTCAGGAGTTTCTGCGACATCTCTTCCTTCTGTTTGTATTCCTTCTTGTACATTATCTTCTTCTTTCACTTCGAATAAGAGCTGAAGATTTTTCCAATGCTGAAAAATCTTAGCCATGGTTTTCGTGCTTTTGGAATCAATCTTATTTTCTGTTAAATCAAGAATCTCCAACTTCACCAATGAGGCATTTTTAGATAGTGACTTTACTCCTTCATAACTTATTCCGTTCTTTCGTAAATTCAAGGTCTTGAGTTTTTGAAATTTCGCGTAGTTACAAAGGGCTTTTGCTCCGTCGTCCGAGATCATATTATATGATAAATCCAACAATTTCAGATTACCCCACTGAGGAATCAAACTCAAGTATTTGACTCCTTCTAAATCAATAGCATTAGATGAGAGAGATAGCTTGCGTAGATGACGCCATGGTTGATGGTGAGCTAAAGCAAAAAGCGAAGATGCATTCACATTATTGCCACTGAAATCATTATTGATTATAATATGTCGAACTCCTTTATCACCTATCAGATTATCCTTGAGACTGAGAGTTTTTAGGCCTCTCCAATTTCTGTTTTTCGAAAGAGCGAAAATACCTTTCGTACCAACATTGCCTCCAAACTGAAGAGAATTAAGCGCAGCCCAAGCTGCATTCAGAGACAATGCCTTTTCGCCTTCATAAGTGATTTGGTTCTCCGTTAGAGCTAGAGTAGCTAGATTAATCCAAGCTGTGTTTTCATCCAATCTTGTAGCACCCATATCACCGATTTGATTCCTTGATAAATCAAGAGTGAGTAGATTAGTTCAAACTGTGCTTTTAGCTAATCTTGTAGCAACTTTAGCATCGATTTTGTTATCTGACAAATCAAGAGATGCGATTCTTTGAGAGTTTAAGAGTATGAAGTTTAGACGAAACAATGTTTCGAAACCAGGCAATCGCACCATCATCACCGATACTATTCCTGGTCAATTTGAGGATGCGTAGGTTAATCCAATCCGTTTTGCTCTTTGCCAACGCCACAGCACCTTTATCATCAATATTATTCTTCGATAGATTCAAAGTGTGAAGATTAGTCCATAAACTATTTTGTGCCAGCTTTTTCGCTCCTGAAGGGTTAATATTGCCATGCTTCAAATCTAACTTCATCAATATTTTCGTATTTTCGGACTTGGCCACTAAGCTCAGAATTTCTTCAGAAAGTAAGGAACTATCCCTTATTTGTAAATTCCGAACTTTGAAATTCTTTTGTTCCAATAATGCTTTCAGCTTGGATTGTTTCGTTTCCCCATCAGGTAAAATTACGTTAAAATAATTATCCATCCATCCTAGAATATTCTTGACTCGTGGTAGCGATAACCTTGCTGCGATGTTGAAGAGGCCAGTTTCAAGATCTATCTTTCCTCGATGGACTCCAATGATCCAATATGATTCATCTTTTTGATAATAAACAGGACTTCCACCTTGTCCTGAGCTGGTTTGAATTTGCGTATAATATAGGTTATACTTATCAATCTTTTCAATCTGCCCTTTCATTCCCCATTGTTCCCCATCATGCTCTTCAGGATAGCCCCAAATTTCAAAACTTTGATGTTTTATCATTTCCTCAATTCCGTCTTCAGAAATTGCGTGAAGTCCAAAATATCCTGCTTTTTCGTGCACTTTTTTTTCGAGAACTAACGGTGCATAATCATCCGATTCTATAGGTGCTTTATTGGGATCATATTCCTATGGTATTTGATCGTCAATTCCTCTAATAAATTCAAATGGTAGTGTAGATGTATTAGCAGCCGGAATAAATCTAATCCTCTCCGTTTGAGTGATCGAATTGCGAGAATCATTTTCGAACAAAATATTTGCAGCAGTAAGTACAAATTTTGGACCTACTAGCGTCCCAGATCCAGCTCTACAACATTCGTGAGTACCTTTTTCAACAATTTGAACGATTCCATGAACAGAGATCGGGACTATGAGCTTTTGTTCTTTTTGCTGAGTCAGTTGGCAATGAGGCATCCTTCGGATTAAGTTGATCCACTAAAGCAGATCTGTAGCAAGCTGTTTTGATTTCCTTTTCGTTATCGATGATTTTCTGAGCTTGAAATGCGAATTTATCTAGTATGATACCTTTCCTGTGCTCTGCTTGTCTAATCCTGTCATCATCAAGCTTCATATCTTCTGATTCAAAAGCCATTTTATTCATCCTTCATATGTGTCATCCCCTTGATATTATTAATTTCTCAGAATATTGGAAAATAATATTATCTTCGGTCAAACTTTATCAAGTGAATTTCATCTGCCGAGGGCTGCATCTTTCGTTATTATTCTAATAATTTCTGTCAATTTCTATTATATGGATCCCGTTTAATACTACCATTTACATTCTTATCAATGACACTATTTCGCATGTTCGAGAAAAGATGCTACGCGCCTGTAATAAATTTTCAATTTGTTGGGGATATCTCTGAACCTCCTAAGTCACATATTTCGTTCGTTAATATATTACACAAATTAGGTAGGCATCAATGTGAACACTATCTCACTATCTCACCATCTATTCAAATTCGATTTTATTCGCTTCTAAATAAGAAGAAGACATCCTCCTTTTTCTGTATATTCTCAGGAATAAGTTGGGAAAAAATCGGTTTTTTCAGAGTATTTCCCACAATTCTCTGGAATGCTATTGCGCTTGGAATAATCTTCGTGAGTTAAACTTTTCACATAACCCAATAGGCCGACAAGGAGTTTGAGGAATTACTCATATCCAGCATGGAGAAGATGGAAATTTTGGATCTCTCATATGTAGTATAAATGATGAAGGTGTAGAAGCACTTGTAAATTACTCTAACTTCCCAAATTTATTACAATTATATTTACAAGGCAATCATATTGCCTCTTGTAGTGCAGCAACAAAATCTGCCGAAAAGCCCTGGACTGAGTTGCAAACTCTCGATCTAAGTTCGAATCGACAACTCTCTTCAGAAAGCGTAATTAATTTAGTCTCAAGCATCTCAAAATGGGGAAATCTCCAAAATCTTATGTTATCCGATGTTGGAATGCCGTCAACAAAAATTTCTAGATAAATAGCTAAGTGCCTAATAGAAATATCCAGGATAATAATTTCGGAATTACCAGATGGAATATATTTGACCGGTGTGAAAAAGGAAGAAATTAAGGTGGTCAGTGACGCATGTGATTTCATTGATTCTGTCTTCGAAGGCGAACAAATAGTTTTGAGGAGGTTACATTTCTTTTCGAATGCGACCCTTGTTCCCTATGCTTCTCCTTTATAAATCAAGACCTAAAGGCAAATTTCTCGAGTTATTTTAGAGCCCTAGTTAATACAATTATTCCTCCTTGCAATGAATTATATTAGTTTAAAATAAACATACAGGTAATCAATTTTCGTTGCACTCGGCGAATATCTACATCCACATTCTTTATAACAACTCTCATGTCTTCTATATTGTTAGAAATTAACTTCAGTCAGCGTGCATATTTAATGTGTCCAATATACATATATTCTTTATTTATTCTCGTTACAATTCGACTTTAAGTGAGAGATAAATTTCGTTTGTAAATCATGATTACCCTAAAGAGTCGAGTTTGATCTGTTATCATAAAATTGCCGAGAAAATATTTGTGTAATTGATCTTTTTCTAGGAAAGAAATGATAAATATTGATGTAACAATAAATCTCTAGTCTCCATCATGCACATAATTTTTTCTTATTTTAAAACTTTCATGTATAAGTAGAGTTATGCAGAGAAATATTCCTCGAGATCTCATCTTTCTGCTTTTACAAGTGGGATTCCGTTTTCACATTTGGTTCTGGAGACAGTGGAAAATGACATAAGTTAGATTCGAATTTTCAGATATAAAACATCATTACTAAGAGGAAGACACCAGACAAGAGGGTTTCGCCCCAGTATCGACTCAAAGTTTCTGAAGAACCCATTGCTATAGCTTTTCGCACCCTTCTTCTCACAAAATTCAAGCGTTGTCTTCCCCTTCGAAGCCAACCTAGTTCGAAAATCATGATGACCCGTAAAATTGGCTAGCTTACCAGAGATGGAAAGCGAAGAAAGAAAGGATGACGACACTAAGCGTGAGGGCTATGATGTAAAACACCATATATAAGTACACCTTAAATGCGCTCATCTAAGCCAACAATAAATCATCAGCAAAGCAGTAAGGAAAAAAATTCGATTACCTGAAGATTGAAAATCGAATCTTTAATGACTTCGGTGAACGTGATCGCTACAAAAATTAAACAAGTCTCTAATAGAAGTTAGAGTAGATTAAAGAATCTTCATGAAATAAGCTAATACCTGCCCAGAGCAGCATATTTAGAAAAAGTTTGTAATTTTCTTGCCCAACGCAATTATTTATCCAAGGACAGTGATGATCCATCTTAAGCACGCAAATACCACATTGTCTGCAGTGATGAGTTCTTTCCGGCTTAAACCTCGAGCAATGGGCACAATATCGCCATTTCTCTCTCGCTAACGCGCTCATTACAGCATATTGATGGAGTTTATCCGTTGAAAGTTGTTTAGGCTGCAAAGCATCCAATTTTGCCATAAATTCTTCTCTTTCCTTATAATCCTCTTCTTTAATCTCATAATCTTGTTGCGACCCATCGTGTTGGTCTATGGAATCCTCCTCTTCTTCACCATTTGGTCCACCTTGTCCCTGAAATTCCTCATCCTGGCGGCTAGATAGAAAAGTCTTCCTCTCTTCTTGTGTTTCGAAAAGAAGATGTCCTTCTTGAGTATCCACCGATTGTCCTTCCTGAATATCTATTTCTCTCTCTAATTTAGAAAAGCGTGACTTACTCTCAATTCATAATGCGAACCTGTTAAATATCCTCCTCTTGCTGAAGGCAGAGGGTTTGAAATAGAATCCCTCTGCTCGAATGCTTCTGAGTGCTCAGAATGATGGTTATCGGTTCCTAACTCATCCAGAATAGCTAAAGTTGCGGCGTGCTCACCTAATTTAAGCATAAAATTTCAACCATTCAGATGTATAAGAGCTGACTTTCTCGTTGGAGTTGATTTTGCACCGCATTTCTGTGAATATTCCTGAGAATTTTCTTTTCAAGTTCAATTGCCTTATTCAATTCATCCTCCATTTTTCGGTTCCAGTCCTTATCAATCAGAAATTTGACTCAATAAAATTATTAAATTTGTTCATACTTCTGGGACAGTCCCAGGGTTAGTTAGGTGAACTCTTATTGCTGATATGAGAAACAAGATCACGAGAACGTGGAAAACGACTGCGTAAATGATCCCTTTCTGTCGTTGATCCTCACTAGCAACGCTTGGAAGGACTTCAACCATAATTTTGCTTGAATAGTCGGTGAAAGTTTGAATGGCCAGAAAAACGGCTGGGGCATTTGAATTTGTCTCATTGTCATCAGGAGAAAATGTATTATAGGTTCGTAGAATGAGAGGTAAGATATAGCTCTAAGATTAGTAGCTTTAAGAAGGGCTGATAGTAAGATCTGATAACCTGTAAATAAAGCGCATAAAAAAATGCGCAAAGCGAGACAATTATGGTAAAGGGGAGTGTCGCCATGACTTTCAATACGAGAGGGTTGTCTCTGATGCTCATTGTGAATTCTTAAATTTTTTTTCTTAGACAATTTCAGTTTGATAACGGATAAAGCGAAATTAATTTTGAAGGAGAATCGTTAAATTTTTACTTTCAGCTGTTAAAAATTTTTGGGCCTAAATTAGGAGTTTCAGCTACATATTCATGTTTACCTGCAATTCTTTCTACGAATAATAGGATTTCACACGAGTATAATTTATTGGGAGATTTTGAAATACATTTAATTGAGAGATAAGAATAGGATAATGGCCATAATGTTACTTTCTAATTCAAAATGCTAGAATGAGTGGAAAGGATAGCTAAGAGGTACTGTTTATAGATTTAAGCAGCAGAATCCGATGTCAATTCTTCGTAATGTTTGATTATGCATGCATAATTAGTGCATTAGAAATTGAAAAAGTCTAACTGAAAAGATGAAAACCGTTTTTCATAAAAACGACCAAAATGGCTGCTTCAAATTATTTTGATTAATGAAGAAAAAACACAGGACATGAATAATGAAGACACAAACAATGTGATATCTGCTCTCTCAACGACACATTTAAAATTAAGTTCCTATATTCGTAGGAGAAGTTAATTCTTCTGATTCTATTTCATCTTTCTGGATCTTGATCCTGTCCCAAACCAAAATTTCCAAACATTCATGATATCTTAACTAATAAAAGTAAGCGAGAGAAGTTTCGCCAATCTTTGGCGCATCCGAATCTTGTATAAGTAATCCTTAAAATTTCAATAATGGCCAGACTTAGAGAGAGAGATGTTATGTCTATTATATATATAAAACTATAATCCTGGTTCATTTCTCATTTCAAAATTCTCTTATCGACTTAATATTCCCAAATAGAAATGTTGTGATGTAACTATCTTTAGTTTTTGTTAAAGTCTCATTAGTTATGTCTATCATCTTTGAATCAAGTTCGAAACGCTCAATATTTATTATCCTTTATCAATTTTCAATGTGCATTTTGTTATGAAGCGCTTTACAACCTTATAGCAGATATAAAGCTCTAATAGGCAAGTAGAGGATTGTTAATTCCAAGCTGTCGACACATATCGAAAATCGCTTTGTTTATGTGCTCATTTTTCCTGCTAACGACGTGCTCATGCTCCGAAAGCATCGATCCCAGTTCTTCACGATTCTTTTGCACGGCAGTCTCAAGATAATTTAACTATTATTACAAAGCAATTTTTCGTTAGAGAATTCCAATATCATTAAGCAATATTTACCTTCTTGAACAAAATTTTAGTCTCATTATTGCAGCTCGTTATCGCTTTCTCGAAATCGAGGATAATTTGATTGGAGCTATCTTTATGGATCTTGGCAAGTTCTTGGAAATTTCCCTGTTAAAATGAATGAATAGATTAGACAAATGATTCAATAAAATATATTCCTACTTGAAGGTCATCTTGAATTTGATTTAAGGCAGTGTCTACTTCTCTAAACTTTTGTTTTGTCCACACATCAACTGAGTCAAGTCTTTCGTTGAGTTTAAGGCTGAGGCTTTCGATTCTTTCACGGAGTTCTGTTTGGTTTTTAAGGATGCTTTGGATGTCTGTTCTAAGGGTTTCTCTCAAATTGTTGGTTTGAGTTTTATTCTCTTGGATGCGGTTCAAAAGCTCGTGGCTTTGGAGTTTGATAGCTTCTTCAACTTCAACAAGCTTCTTGTTGGCCTCGTTGATGCTGCTGGTGTTCAAGTTTCCTTTGGTTCTGAGCTCAGAAAGAGTCGCATGGATCTTCTCGTTATCTTTGCCGACAAGATCGAGTTGGTTAGAGTTGTTATTAACCAAAATTTTAAGTTTCTCATAAACCAATCTAGGCCGCAAATATTAGAAAAAGCGATGAGGAAAGTTATTACTTGTTATCCTGTTTTGATTGATCGAAGAGGGATTGGAGGGATTGTCTGTGCATTTCAAGGTTCTGTTCAGCAATTCTAACTCTTTCTTTAAGATCCCTTGAAAAAAATCGTTATAATGCCAACAGATAGAGAGCATTAAGTTACTGTTCGAGGGTAGCCTTGGAAAGTTTGTCCTCTTGGCGTTCACCGTGAACAATGTTCATCTGATTTGCGATTTCTTCAACTCTTCTGATGACTTCCTCATTGGACTCTTGCACCTCTTTGTAGATGTCCGATTTGATAGAGTCAAGTTCTTCCATCATCTAGTTAGCGATTTTATCAGGAAAGTCAAAGTCAGCTTGACTACCACATCAGCAAGGGTGTTAAAAGCCTTTCTAAGTGCAGTGATTTGAGTGTTCAAGATGGTGTAGTTCTAAAATAGAGCGACAGTTGTTTGTAACTGACAGGTTTTCGAGCAATGGTACCTTAGTGCTGGTCTTCTCGAGATATTCTTGGTTGCTGAGGTCGGTTTGAACGTTCTGTTTGAGTTCCTAGTTAGATAGAGCTACTTGAGAGAGAGTAAGTGAGGAAGAAAATACATTAACCGCCTCGCTCAAACGAACAACACGTTCTTGCATAGTGATTGGTGGCTATCAATGGATTAGGACAAATCGCAGTGCGAGGTGTGTTACTCCGATCTTTTGGTGCGACGAGAACGTGGGGGCTTTGTAGTGCTTTTTGGTCTCCATCCTGCGTGAAGGAATAAAAGTCTCAATTAATTATAAAATTCAGTTGTTTGCTCATTAATATCATTCATCGTTAATCTTTAATTAACCCTGAAAGATATTTTATTTCTTCCTCACTATGCATATCTGCTTTCCGTTTGATTTGATGATACTTTTTTCTCCCTTCAGACACTTAGATCACGGTCTGGATAGCATTCAGCAGCTGTTATCGACCTCGGTCCAAGATTAAAATATGTTTCAATCATAAATAAGTAGAATTGGACGAGATTTTATGAAACAACATTTGCTTTGGGATATACCTCATTGCTTAGATGTGTTATCTTATGCAATGTAATGGTCGTGACAGCAATTACGAAGTCATAAAAACAATATTTCTCATATACATTAACTTAAGAAATTTTTCTCGAAATCTATGAAGGAATAAAAGGTATAAGTGATAATTTACTCGATGATGTCCATGATTGAATCTTCTTCAAGGTCAAAACCATTCTCTTCTTCGGAATTTACTGGCTCTACAACAAATCGGGGTTCATCTTCAACCGTTAATTTTCTGTGTTCGCATTCGAAAAACTCAAATTCTTCAATGGTAAAACTGTGAAGACCTCCTATTCCGGTACCGGGATCACCCTCATACGAAGATCCCATATGCGAACTATTTGATGCTGATATATGCGCTTTTTGTGAGATCCAAATCTCAATACCTGAGCCAAAGCTCGGTCCGTTGCCTGCAGTTGGATAAATAGCAAGGGACTTGGCGGCTTTTTTTAAGCGATGCTTCTTGCTATCACTTAGATTGAAGATAAAAGAAAAATTTGAATGCTTATATTTTCCAGTAGGTGTCCACTCTTGATCCGTATATCCACCTATCGCCTTTCCATTCTCTTTTATCTTGATCAGGATCAAGCTCGGTTTGATCAGTCCACATCGCTTGTAGAACTGAGCCCAATCCCAGCCATCCTTTGACCCTCTCCAATGTAATTTAAACCTAGCTCGCTTGTCAGGAACTATCCACTCCTTTAATTGAACAATCGATTTGAAATTGTTTTTTAAAATCGAGGTCTCCATCATAGATCCAACTACCATGACGTCTTTGGCAGGATTCAGAATTTTATTAACTCTCATGAGATCCATATCGATATCCTTCTGTAAAGAAGCGGTAATGATCTCGAATTCTTGTAAATCCGTTAGAGCTGACGTTGGAAGCGTTTTAGCATCTTTTTGCAGTTGGTAAGCGGCACCAAGAATGTTATCTTTTAAGGCATCAATAAAATCATTGCCGCCGATCTCAAGGACTTTGTTTTCTTGTATCTCTTCGATGAGATTTGAAAGGAAACTTTCGAGCTCCTTTGTCCCTTTGAATGAATTAATGCGATTAATTAGGTCTTGCTTGGTGGCAAAAACATGTCCAGCCTCGCCATGAAAGTATTTCTTCTTCTTATAATCTATTTGTTCATAGTTACGTCTCAAAGTGCTAACCTGATCATCTAACATCGAGAGCAGCTCTTCCTTCTTTGTTTGTAAAATAGAGAGAATACGACCCTTCAATTGCTCATACGCAAGCTCTACTTTCGTTTTTTCATTTTCAATGTGCTCAGTCAGCGTTTGTAAAACCTCTTCCTTCTCTTCTAAAATGTCTTCAAGTTCTAGTGGAAAATTCTGGCGGTTTATCTCTATGGTAGCTTGTTGTTGAAACGTTGCTATCAGCTCATCGACAAAAGCATTCAGAGTTTTAACCGTACTTTTTTCATAATCTTGATTCGATGTTAACAAACATTCAATACAAAGCAAAGGACTGCTCGCATTCGTTGCAGCAACTCTCATGACCTGCTCATTCGGATGTTTGAGACAAGCAAATTTCTTCATTTGAGGACGTGATGCGCTCTGAATTAGATTCAGCTGCAGCTGCTGAGATTGAAGACTGTTGGGGCTTTCTATTAGAGCTTCTTCTCGCTTTTTTCTTGAAAGTTTGAATGTTTTCGCGTCTATCAAAGTACTTTCTTGAAAACAAACAGTTTGGAGATTCTTCCAAGATTTATTCCTTCTCAGAAAATCCATTCCAATTTTTTCGATCCCGCACTCCCAAAGATAAAGCTTTCGGAGGTTGATCCAGCTTTCATTGAGGCTTAAAAAAAGTGCACCTTTATCATTTAATGCAGGGTTCTGCTGCAGGTATAATTCTTGCAAAAGCTTCCAACTACTATTCTCAGACAAAATACGAGCTCCTTCGTGATCAATAGAAACTTGCCGTAGGATTAAATTTCGGAGTGCAGTCGTATTGTCGGCTTCTGCAATAGATTTAATACCAGTATTACCAATAGTATTTTCGCTGAGGTTAAGCGTAGTGAGATTCTCCCATTTGAGTGCATGACTTAGATATCTTGTACCATCTTTTTCGATGTTAGTGTTGGTTAAATTCAAAACTTTCACGTCTTTGAGAGAGCCGTTACTCTTGGCCAAAGTAAAAATGTCTTTCAAAGTTATTTTGTTTTGAGTGAGGTCTAATTGCTGGAAATTCTCACTCAGATGTATCATCTGCTGCGAATGAAATGGCGTACTTGAGTCTGTTCGCTTGCTATGATTTTTATCAAATGAGGAATTGAGTGACTTTGAAGATTGTAAGTTTGAACTCTCGTTATTTGGTTCAAGGAGCATGCCTGTGTGTGTTTTCTGTGTGAGATTGTTGTTAATTGATGTCATCTCACCAGATTCCTGGAGATCTTGAGAATTGCTGGATGAATTCATGTTTATTATTTTATTTCTCTCTCTTTAATTTAGAAAATGAATCGATGCTGAAATTTAAGTCATTTTTATAATAGATATAAGCTAGCTAGATCAAAACAAATCTAAGTAGTAGGTGTAGATGTTCTATGTAGTAGGCAAACCAAAAGCAAAGTTTAAATGAGTATTCAGGAATAAACAACCTCAAATTCATCTTATCTACTCCAGTATTCTTACGTTAACTTTTTATTAAAATCTAATGCAGATACTTGGGTATTTTTATACAGGACTTTGATATGCGAATTGAATACAATAAAAAAACCTACCGATATCTTAGAGATAATTTGTCTCACTGAATTGAAGAGAAAAATTCCTTAAATTGCTTGAAGGTCATCTTTTCATCTTTGCATCCCATTCTTTTCATGAGAACTAATTGTTACAAACAAAAATAAGAACGGCTTGTGAGAGTTTTATTCGTACCTTGAGCATCTCTAAGCGAAATTTCCTGATTGAACGTTTTAAATATCTCTACCACTGACTTTGGTGAGAGATAACCAGACCTAGAATGAATAAAGAAGTTAGAAAAATAACTATTCGATGTGTCCATACAGCGTAGTGTCATAGTTCATGAAGATTTGGAGTAGTAGCTCTTCTTCATAAGATGAATTCTTTGAAATTTGGTTTAAAATTGCGCTGAACTCCTTGAAATCGACTTTTGTTGTCCCATTAGGAAAAGTCCTCAGAGGAGGTTCCGGAGTGTCAGTAATTATGCTGTCATTCAGAAGATCTTGAGTAATAGTAGTATTATTCAGATCATCGCCTAATTCTGATTTTGTCGATGGCTTCGACCGCTTCGCTGAATATTTTCGGCTTTTATCTTTTTTCTCCATCCTCATCTTGATTTCCTTTAAGATTTTACTCCTTCGCCTTGCATACATGGTATCGTTGAGAGATTTATCGAGACTGATGGGTGATCCCATACGGTCCAGTGTAGATGGCGTACCGATAGAGTCATACTGTGCTGGATTGGTCAATGAGCACAGTCTTTTAATCACTGATATATCAATCTCTCCAGTACCATACTGGTCGAGGAGGAGAAATGCCGAACGAAGCTCAAGCGACGAATTAGCCATTGTATTAACAGACAAATTGTCTTTGTTTGCAAACAAATAAAAATTAATTTGATTATTTATTGAAACTTTCGCTGAATAATAGTGCTGGTGGAAAAATTACCTTCAAAACAATTTCTGAGCAACGATCCACAAATACGATCAAACGCTCCTATGAAGTCTGATATAATTGACTAAGTTCAGTTTGAAGACTTCAAAGTTTCGGTTTCATTCATTGGAAACTGTTTTATGGAAAAACCGCTGGTATCAGAATCCAACGATGTACTACAGCTTTGATTTAATGGATTAACAAAATCATGCATAGTCATCGTAAGGATGAAATTGAATAGATGCCATGATGTTTTCTATTTTTGTATCCACTGTCGGTGGTGCCCTTATCTATATATATGTACATAGGAGGAGAAAGTTAACCTTTCTCTCTCGTGTATTCCTAATTTGGCCTTAGGCTTATAGATTTATTTCTAAGGATAGCACACTCGTACTTATTCATTTTCCGGGAAGAAATAGAGTTTGCTGTTCTTTTTTGTATTCTTATGTTTTTCAGCAATGGTTTCACAGCTATAAACTTTGAACACAACAGGTGTAAACACATATTTCCTCAATTCATGATGTTGGATGCATTTCACTTCATAACGAATGAAAGAGTGAGCTCATGATGAAATGATTGCTTATTAATCATTATTTTTCCCCCATGGAATCAATAAACATCATAATTGTCGTTTTTGTTGCTGCTGCATTTCTTGCACACATCCCTAGGTAATAATGAATAGTTATTGAAGTGTGCATATGATATTGTGTAGTTTACGTAGGCACTGAGAAACTGCACTGGAAAGATTCTCATCTTGAGAGTCCAGAGAATTACATTTTTTCATACATACAGATGCCAGCTTGATATTGGAGTAGTTTGCGTTGTACGCAGCCTTCTCCTTGGCAGTCATTTCTTGCATTTCTTCATCGTCTTCCTCCATCGCTACTTTATTTTTATTTAGTACTTAACACTATTTAGAGCAATTCCAAAATATCCTCAAACTCCCTTGAGAATTTTTTTTTATTCAAGGAGCATATTAAAAGAAGATGCAACACTCTAGCCATGGTCTTTATCAAAAATCATTTTTATGAAGGAGGAGGACTAGAATATGTTGAATATATGTTACTGTCCCGAGATTTCTCAAAACTGGCTTATTAAACTAAGAGAGCTTCTTTCTAATATAGAGGGGGAAAAAATATGAAATATCCTTTTAGTTCTTTTGTTAATCAAAGGAAGCGCTCAATTTTTATCTGCGATGAACGAGAATGTGGAGAACGTTCTTCCAAGACCTGACACATCACCGAGATTCCCAAGATTGTCAGATTCATGCCTGCTGAGACTTGGGAGAGCGAGGCCACCATCGGCGTCTTCAGCGGCCAACTTATTGAACATAGAGTTCATACTCATAAGCGCAGGGATTGAATCTTTATGAACGAGTTCTGTCGTTTTCACCTTCTTGAGCTTTGTATCTGAAGGCTCGTATTCCTTGCTCGTCATTAATGACTTAAGAGCTTCGTTGAAGGCTTTGGAATCGAAAACACCTGATTTGTCTTTGAAAAAACTAGGAAGCCTGCTGAAGGGAACTTCTGAATCAAGTTCTTTCGCGTTGATTGGAGGGTCTATTGTTATTGTTAGAGAGAGAGATTTAGCAGACTTTTTAAAAACGAAAATTTTACCTTCTGAGAATATCTCGCTCTCGTTGTGCTGAGGAATGTGGAGCTGTTGAGGAATCATGGTGTTTATCCGGGTAGGTGGTTCTATTGAGTGATCTATCTTGCTCTTACTGCTGTATGAGCCGGTAAGTGTCATAATATTATCGACGATGTGATTATAATCCTTGACATTGTCAAGTCCATCTCCATTGGTTCTTTTGCAAAGTTGCTTCCATTTAATATTGATTTCGATAGCGTCGAATCTCGGCTGGCTGACTCTGGTCCATCGGTTGTAAATAACATGGAATTTGGAGCAAAGCTTCTGGCAATAGGCAGAAATCTTCTCGAAGTCGTTCAAATCATTTAATCTTTGCTGGATTAGAATGAGAAATTACGATTACAGCATCTAATGCAATTTACCTTAAGAGAATATCCGATAAGAAGAAGATAAATAATCAATCTCTTTCCGTCATCAGATATTTCGATGCCTCCAGACAGTGGAAAGCCTTCCAACTGTGAAGCTTCTTCCAAATTCACGTACTCTTCGTATTTCCAAGATATTTTGTCGAGGAAACAGGCAAATACAACGATTTCGTATTCATTCATGAGGAATATCTATTGATTTGCAACAGATTTAGCCCATTTTAGTCAAGATTCGTAGATACCTTGCAGATTGCTGCTAATATATGATAAAGAGGGTAGCGAGTTTTAATCTCTTTTGGAACTTGAAATAGAGCGGGAATTAATATGATCTTCAAAAAGAAGGGGCATTATACTTTTTTTCTCGCAGGAAATTTTAGTTAAGAAGGCATCTGCCTGTTGAGTAAACTCTTCATCTCTGTAAATCAGACTGGCCTTATTGTATTCCTCTAATAGCATTTGCACCTTCTCATAGTCAATTTTTGTTATCGTGCCTGTGTTCTTCATGGCGTTTTGCTGACTGTGGACAGTGTTAAACATAATTGGAAGGCCGATAGTACCTGGCGCTACGGTTTGCTGCTGTAAATGAGCTTTGGCGCTTCGTGAAGTCATTCTAAAAAGAGAGTTAGGGGAAGCTCCGTCAGGGAAGCTTGAACCTGCTCTGGGCCTCTGGGAAAAGCGCTTGATGGTTCAATCTTAGTTTCTAAAGAATGTTTGAAACGATCAAAAGAGGTCTTATTACTCATTTCTTGGTCGGGAACGGGAGAAACAGGCTGTATAAATCGTACTTCTATTTAATTCTGATCAATTCTATTTTAACCATCCAAAAAAAATTTCAAGACCAGCTCAACTGATACCGTAATGAACTAGTTAGTTAATTAAATTAATTGGATTTAGGGTCAAACATGGGCTAGCATTTCGGGTCTGAAAACTCTTTTTAATTGGCGATAAACCTAATGAACAGAACCTTTGGATCCTTATTATAACTGAGTTGAAAAGGTCAGTTCGTTCGACTCGATGTGTTGATGACTCTCTCGGAATTAGTTGGAAGAAAAATTGATTCATTGAGTGTTTGGCTGGTTATTCAGCTAGAAGCAGCAGAATTCTCGTTTCGAGTGGTGTTGAATGAGAGAAAGGAAGCTATTCTGATTGAAAGTGAATATAGTAATTTGTTAACTGATATTTAATTAACTGAAAGGCGATTTAAAAGCAAATTCGTTAATTTATAAGATTTTTTTTTGCGGAAAGGATAGCGCGAATATTGTGAGAATGAATAAATCGAGTATTGGCAGTATCGATATACAAACGCTTTTGCATCCTAGGGATAGCAGAAGAGGAAGTTCAAAATCTCAGGTGCTTAGAAACTCATCTTCAAAGAAAAATCTCTCGAATTCTCAATCTGATATTCAGGCACGAGCATATTTATCTGGTTATGAGTCAGAAAGCCGTTTGAATCCAGCAGAATTATCTGATAGCAGTATTCCGGGAAACGTGGTTCAGCGCATTCAACTTCAAAACGAAATCTCGGCCAAAGATAAACTCATCGCGGAACTTGAAGCTAAACTCGAGATGTGCGATCAGGACGAAAAAGAATTAGAAAGAAATCTCTTCAAAAAAAATTCCATGCGACGACAAAGTCTCGAGAAAGCAATGATAGCTTTGAAAGATGGTGTTGACGATGAAGATCTCGGTACAGAGCAATTATACTCAATAATAAAATACACTGATGAAATGATAATGACGCTCATCAACGAGAATGATCAATTAAACAAGTTGCTATCACAGAAAGCTGAGCTTGAAGCTGGAATAGCTGCCAGAATTGAAGCTTTGGAGAAAAGAATCGCAGGAAGGAGGGAAAGCAGTAGTGCCCAAGAGGAAGCTGAAACAGCTGCACATAAGGAATTCGAAAGGAAACTGAATGAAGCAGCGACCGAGAATGCGGCATTGAAGAGCAAGAAGAATGACTTAACGGAATCGAACGCAAAACTCCAAGAGCAAATAACTTCTTTAGTGAAAATGAATAAAGAAAAAGTTGCTCAAGAGGTGAGTGCAAAATTAAAAGAATTAAACGAGAGAGCCCAGAAAATCGAGGAATCCAACCGAGTTCTGGCTGAGGAGCTGAGTCTCAAAGACAAACAAATCGAAGATTTGGTCTCTAAAATCGATCAACAGGGCGCCCAAACTAACGCTCTTCCTCATAAGCCTAAACTCTTAGCCCAACGATCGGCTTCTGCTCAGAGATTAAACAGAGATCCACCAGCAGGTCAAAAAGTCCAAGATCAAAATAGTAACATTAGCGGGAATACTAGATCGAGACCTCCGGTAGTTTTCCATTATCCTCAAGTCTTCGAAAAAGAGTCAGTTGATTCAAAGACTTCCCAAATTCCACTTCCTTTCTCTCCTATCAAGAGAATGAGCCAAATCGCCAAAGAAACTCATGAAGAAATTTCAGGAAGTTTATATACTTCACCAGCAAAATATATTGATAGAGGTTTTAATAATACGTCGCCACAACTTGTATTAAGAGGGCATGAAACAAGCGTTTGCGAGACAATACCAGATGAGAAAGAGAACTCACCAAGCAAGGTGGCACCAAAGAAAGTCTATGTACTAGCAAAGAAACAATCTCATCCACTCAAAGGACAGCCACAGGCTTCAAAAGAGCGACTCGAGTCTTTAGCAGAAAAGCCGACTTCAAAAGAAGCCACGCAAAGCAGGATTACTGATACTTTCAATTTATCCTCGCAGGAGATAACAAGGAAAACTCCACTCAATGATATCTCCCATCAGTTAAATTTCCCTCAAGACATTAGCGCACTAGAGCCTACATCAAAGAATTTCAATGAATTGCTGAGAGTGTGTACTCAGTTACTTTCTGAAAATCAGCGGCTAAAAGAAGTCGCTGATCAAACCAGAAATATTACCAATAGAACTAATTCTTCGAGGCACCCTTTTCTCAACATTAGAGACATATCAGACAAGAGCATGGGCATTCCTCAAATAAACCAATGGATTCTTCCATCAAACGAAACAACTCCATTTTAGTCCCTTGTATACTTAATCTCTGATGAGTTTGCTGAGTCGTTTCTTACAATTACTAAAAAAGATGCGTTTATATTTTCAATAAGTTCTTTCATGGTGTTTCAATTACTCTACAAATAATACCAGATAATCAATTTTTGTGAGAAAAAACAAAAAAATAATAGATCTAAATTCATACGAAAATTGCTGTTTGATATCTATCTTGAGAATTTGCATTACGAAGAAGAGTCTCTTTTTCGCTTGGAAGCGTCCCGACTTCGGCTTCTATGTTTTCTATCTTTGCGACTTTCTCTTTTTTCATCTTCACTTGCAAATCCATCGCTGCTACTATCACTATCATGTTTTTTTCTAATAAACTTGTGAAAAACAAATCTCGGTAACTGCGCTTACTTTTCGTATTTTTTCTCTCTTTCTTCACTCTCATCCCTTTTCGATTTTTTATGCTTTTTCTCCTCTTTGCTGCTGTGATCAGATTCCTGTGAAGAGCTTCTTGACTTCGACCTACTTTTTTCCTTTTTATTTTTCTTCTCATGCTTTTTCTTTTTTTTCTCCTTCTTTTCTTTCTTCTCCTTTTTGTCTTTCTTATCTTTCTTCTTCTTTTTCTTCTTGTCTTTTTTAGAAGCTTCAATGAGCTCATTCAAATCATTGTCTGTTAGCAACTATCGGTTCGAAAGTCAGCAATAGGGGGAAAGTGCTATATTACTTGGTAGTCTTTGCCTTTGTTTAAGCATTGGAAAGATAAATGCCCAGCTATTTGAAAAATTACATTGCTATAGGAAATTTCAAATATTATTATTGTTACTTTGCCCGCAGTGCTTGCAGCTTGATGGAAGTCTCTTCTTCTCCTCAAATGTAGCAAGTTGAGAGTAATAACTTCTGGGGTTGATTTGGCTCAGCTTCTTTTGGATCTCTTCTTGATTTCGACAATTGCCGATTAGATTTTTCCAGATTCCTTGCACTTTCAACGCCTCATCGATATCTAATGCAACCAATAAAGAGATAAGAGATCGAATAGTTCAAATAATACTAAGTCTATTCGCCAACGGAATATCAACATCGCCATTGAATGTATTGTTGTTCATGGAGGAATCCTTGCCTTCTTTTTATTTGGTAATTCTATTTTATTGAATCAACGCAGGTGAATAATTATTAATAAAGTATATTATCTCATGTGGTGAGCACACTGTATTGCAACAAAAAGATAATTTTGCACCATTATCACCAAAACTATCATAATAATTGTCCTTTGTGGTTAGAAATTCTTAGCCGTTAGAGCAAGATTACCTTTAATTAGGGGTGATTCTTTCATTCTTTTTATTAAATGAATGGATTCATCAAAAAAGTATTCAAAATTTAGATACGAAAAAGATTTGAGTTTGATCAAAAGCATTGGCATCGGCTGTGAGCATCAGCAAGCAACCAAGTGTTAAACATTCGCATTGATCTTCTTGTTCAAAGTGTGAGGATTTTTCCTATATAAGATCTTTTTTTTTTATTCAAAATATTTCGCAAAATCAAACTAGTTTCAAAATCTGTACATTTCAACGGAACTATTATTGTTGGCTCCTCGAATTTGCCATTTCACACCTCTGTATCATAAAGAAGGTTAACGCATCAGAAATAAAATGGCAATACCTCTTCCATTGCTGCTCAATAATATTCAAATTTATCTAATTGAAAACTTGCAGAATGAGACGAGATATTATATTGCTTAGGAACCTTTTTTCAACTAACAGGAGATATCCTTGGAGTTATACTCATTCCAACTATCGAGTCCGAAAATTTTTCTAGCTGAAGACAGATAGCCATGGATGATTTTCGTCAACCTTCGGGTAATTAACGCCACTTGATTCAAGTGCTGCTCAGCAAAATTTTTGGGACAACTTAGCATCGCTCGACATCAGATTTACGATGTTAATATGGGTGTTTTGAATGAGATTCTCGAAGTATTATAAACGTAAATTATATAGAACGTTTCCGAATAATTAATTAATTTTCTCTGATTGTGGTGATCTACTGAAAAGCAATTGGAATAGTGACATGAAAAGCCAGACAGTCCGAGAATCTGCCACTGAATATATCGAGTTTATCGACTACTTAGACAAACAGGTAGCACCACAGGCACTGAAATCTCTCCTAATAGCTTCCAATAGGCAAAATACCAAAATGTGATTTCTTACTTAGACAACCTCTCAAAAAGTTCGGGCTATAAAGAAATACAGGATCCAAATTCCTTGAGGATATTGGCTAAACTCTCAAATAAGCATGCCTGCAAATTCCTCAAGGAGAGTAAAATGATTTTCCTGGCAAATGTATCCTTATTCTTTTAGACAAACACGCAGAAGCTTTAGACTTGCTTGAACTTGGCCAAGCGATCATGAAACTGCCAAAAGCGCAGAAAATGGAAGAGCTGGATAAGATGAAGTTAACCTTATACAACAATCTTTGCGTATATGCGTGCAAGTAGGACGTATTTTGTTAATTCAGCCAAATCAATAACTCCTTAGAATGAAACAGTATGATTTGGCCCTCAAATTCTTGAAAACTGCACGGCACCTCGCAGATGCGGCTTCATATGAACTCAAAGCTGCGTTCTATGGGAACATGGCAGCTGTTTACACGAAAAAAGGAATGCATGCTAAAGCCATCAACTGCCAAAGAAGTAGCTTGGCAGTCTTAGAGACCAGAGTAAAGAGCAACTTCAAGAGCAGTGGATAATTTGTACTTTGTAGGTCTTTGGTGAGATCAATGCAAATCCCAACAGCAAAGCAATTCTGAAGCAAAACGCCAAATTCGTTTCTTCTATGAATATTATGCTTCAGGGATATCTTAACATGGGAATGCTCATAGAAAATTGTGAGGACCTCGAATGGAAACAGCAAGAAAGATTAGATTCGGCTAAGCTTTACAAAAATGGAGAGAAAATCTCCAGGATATTTCTCGGAAAAGAGCGCAGAATAACAAAAGCATTAAAGAAAAGCTTAGATAGGCTGTTTTCACAGCGGGTGGAGCCTGATAATGACTCAGGGGATCCTCCCTTAACACAGAGAACCAGCGCAAAAGCTAGGCTGAACATGCTGTTAGACGCCAACCCTCAAGAGATTCATCATCAGTCTTCAGGGAATAACTCTCTAAACTCTGATAACCTCAGACCAAACTTATCTCTCCCAATTCATAGACTCTCACGCAAAGGATCGAAAGACTTTTTATTAAAGTCAGGTTCATTGTCGAAAAGATCTCAAGGCTCCACTCCAAAAGTACTTAAACATTTTTTCAATCTAGATCTAAGGTATTTACTAATATTAGAGCAGAGACGAAGAGCTTGAAGATCTTGAGAGCGGTAGAATGTCAACTCAAAGAATCAGACACAAAATTAGTCTTTCCCTTGAAAGGAGGTCAAACCAAAGTGACAGTTTCAGAAGGAGGCAAAACATTGGAGCAAGCGGATCGCTACTAAACAGTTCAAATAAAGCTCTATCGATTCTGCCACTCCCTCAAAATTCAATATTCAAAATGGATTTAGAAGAAAGGATTGAAAAGAAAATTGAGCAAACTTTCCGTAGATTAAAACTCGAGGAGGAGGAGCAATTGAAAATGAAAAAAAAGCAAGAGATTGAAGCCCAAATACAACAATTAAAGAAGGAAAGCGAGCAAGCTCGACTAAAAAAGCAAGAAAAGCTGCTAGAGTTGGAAAAATTAAGAATGAGATCAAGAAACGCCAGTGACAGCGCAGAACCTCGCTCGTACAATAATTCTCAATCGATAAGCTATGGAGCATCCCCTCTAAACTACAATCCTCCTGCTTTCTTCAACAATCCAGCAGCTGCAAGTTTTTCTGGCCGCCATAAAGGGATGCCCAATGGGCCTGCCCCCAATTTCTACGCAATGGACCCAATGTCTATGTTTCCAGGCTTTTACTATCCCATGCCAGGCGGTGCGAATCCGCAGTTCTTCCCTAATCAGAGAGAAATGTTCCCCAATTCAACGCTAGATGATGGTGGTGATGATGCAAAGTCTCAAACATCACTGACGTCGATTGACCCGACTACCAACAAAAAGAAATTTAATCTGAATGAGGTAGTGAACGAAACTCAGCAATCAAATCAGACACCGAAGCTTCCTGGGTCGAGGCAAGAGCTACAAACTCCAAAATCTGGGACAATTACACCAAAATCAGGCAGTATGCTTAACGATTATAGAGTTTTAAACCAGCAAAGCATACAGTTTAGAGCATTTCGGAATAAAGACCAGTCGACATACCGAAGCAACCCTGCATCTTCAGATGAAGACGTTCCAAAGCCAATAATGAAGACAGAGACTTTTGGGGCTGGAATTCTAGGCTCGATAATAGCTGATTTCAAAAAGCAAAACGCAACAAAGTCACCAGAACCCGTGATTGAAGTGATTCATGAGAAAAGTCAATCTGATGTCTCTGGCACTCATAATAACATCGGCTCACTCAATTCTATGAAAGCCGAGTCCCTGATGCGCAGAAATTCGAATTATATTCCTTCAATTTTTATGGGCGGAAATAATCAAGTCGTTCAGCCTGAAAACCGCGGTAGTGAACCCGAAAAAGTTGCACCATCAATCATTTTGAAAGAGAATGTTGAGGAGCCTATGGTGAAGGAATCAGAGGACAGAAAAAGCGATCAGTCGCCGGCAACAACAACGCATCAAGAGCAAACGCAGGGTCTTCCTCGTAGAGGAAGTGTGAAGAAATTTGAGAAGCTTACTAAGAAGGAAAGCATGAACAGTAGCATCGATAGCAAGATTTTCAACCCTGTCAGAGTTATTCCAAGCATGTCAAAGCTGGACTCTGAACTTGGAGAAGAGATGGGGAAGAATGACATGTCTTCCCTTCCTAATGGCTGGCATGACAGTCTACAGGATGGTACCATCACTCCAAAGCCTATGCAGCTGTTAGATGACTCTGAAATAATGATTCTTCCTGAGACTTCTGTCCTCACACAAGAATATTTTGGTGTGGATGATGATCGTAGATATATAATTGAGTGTCATTACCTTGCAAAGAATATTTTCGATCCTAAGGTGAAGATTATCCTAACGCAGCAAACGGATGATCAGAAAGGGTTTAAGCCCATTGCGGAAGAAATGTTTCGGTTTAAAGGAATGAAACCTCTACTCCAACAACTTGACTATCTCGATGTTCTTCCATCGATCATGACTGTTAAATCGATCAAAAGCTACAGAAACTTCATCGCTTATCTATTACTGCCATTTGTCTGGGTAAGATCGATTTTAGTAAGCAATGAATTTAACATTCTGATAAGATTGCTAAAGAATCGGAGGCCGATAAGCTGAAAATTCATGTTAGAGCCAAGGCGAAAGGACTATTCAGTATACCCTTGGAATGTGTTTTCTTGAACGAGTCTTGTCGAATTTCGCTGAATTCGGTGGGAGGAACAAATTTTAAAATCGTGATTGATACGTTGAAGTAATTTTTATTGAAAAAGAATTTTTCCTCATGAAAAATAATATACTTATAGCCAGGAATATCAGTACTGCCTTCGATTTGACCTGAGTTTGGACCAAGGATCTTTTGACAAATATTTTGAAAATTATCATTCAAGCGGTCCAGTGAATATGGGAGACAATATCCTTACCGTTATCAATACACTTGAAGATGATACTACTGATGCTACTGACTTGGACAACGTTCATGAAATAATTAAAACGCATGGAGATCCAAAGAAACTAAACGAAGAGATCGAAGTTTGCAGGTTCAAAGGGAAAAATGAAGAGAATCAATTTGTGGAGTTGATGGAGCAATTAATGATTAATGCGGTCAATTATTTTGCCGAGAAAGGAATTGACTCGATGGCCAAAGCAACAGATCCCTCATCTATTAAGTACTATAAATTCAGAGTATGGAACGAGTCCAACAGAAAGGATCTCATTATTATGCTTGAAAATCAAGAGAAAAATCAGTTCAAGCTTCTGGTAAAGAATCTCTATGAGTCTCATGGTATTTAGCAGAATATTCCAAATATCGATCTAATAATCAATAATTTCAAATAGCTCCCGAAGGTATAAAGGCGCTCGCAGAAGGGATAGGTTCTTATGATATCGAGCGTTTTTGGAAAGATTTTGGCGTCAATTATGGCTTATTGGATACAGAAGACAGGCTGGCGCTATGCTCCGTGGTTTCGGACTGCTTTAGAATTGAAGTTTTTGACAAACGTAAATTTTCTTCTTCCTTTTCACGCTTAGTTTATCTTGATTCTTTGTTTTGTTTTTTTAGCGTTAGTCAAAAGCGAGTATGCTGCTTACAACAAGAAGCTGATTTCTGTCAGTCCCGTCGAGTACGGGTGCTTTGAACGAAACTATAGAGGTAGACAGTTTGCTCCCTCTTACAAAAGAATATCTGATTGTTTCTCAACATTAGGTGCTGGGTACAAATATCCTCTAACAACCTCGTTGGTTGGAATCAGAGGACACCCAGTTGGGGTCAGAGCCACTGTATACAAGCCTTCGGAATGCTCTGAGCAGGGAGTATTTTTCTTGTTGGACACTACAAACTGGAAGAAGATAGCTCATCCAAACCAGAAGAATAAGAAAAATAGGAAATTCGCTGATTTGCCGATGGTCGAGGAATACAATCTTACTGCGATTTTGAAGTCTTATGGATTCAAAGTTATCGAAGATTATCTCGAAATTGATGAGACGGATGAGAAAATTGAAATTCTGGGAGTCAAGTCTAAATTTGGTTTGTGTAATGTGGACGTCCTTGAAAACCCTCTCTCTTTTCGGAACTTTATCAAATATCTCAAAGAAAAGACGGAGCTATTAGAGGGTCTTGAAGAGTTGCAAGATGTCGAAGAGTTTTCATAAAAAATTCTTTCTGTTTTTCTTTGTACATTAAGAGAGAATTCGAGTTCTAGTCAAAAATTAAGAGTCGACGTGACCAATGAATGTTCGATGCTTTTGTTGGCATTAAAGTCGGGAGAATTTGTTTACCACGATATGTATCTTACTTTTTCTCATGTAACCCATATTTTTTACTTAATCTTAAATAAGTAGATTGCTATTTTTTATCTGTTTTATGTGAAAAACCTGACGTGCTTTTAACGGAAATTCAAGTTCAATTTGAGAATTATTGCTATAGCTGAATAGGTATCAAGCTTGACCACTCATTTTATTTTGTTGGTGTCTTTATTTTTTTATCAATTGAGGCTCGCCTCGTTAGTTAGTCTTTTTGATGAAGATTTCTACATTATTATGCAGTTTAGTACTTGTTATAATTCTTAAGAAAATTTGTAAAGAGATAGGTTATTGAGATTGTTTAAGGTGAAAGAACGAGTATTTCGAAGTCTCAGATTTCCATATACTTATAGGGCACATCGTTGAGCGTTTTAGTGTGAAGAGGGAACAATTATGACTTTTTAACTCGTTTTCAATTTCATAGCGTTTACATCAATAAATCTGTTCGATAAACTGCGTTATGAAGTTCTAACAATCCTCAATCAGGTTAAAATCAAAACTCGTTTTATGGCTGCAGTCTAATTATTTAACGCTGCCTTTTCTACCCATGCCTCAAACGATAATTATGATCATGAACCAGCAAAGTTGGAGGTAAGAACTCAAATTACCTCTATTCGGTTCAATTTGTTAACATGAATTCTAATAACAGTTTCGAACGAGATGAGTGGTAGCTGCATTATATTGTCATTAATTGTGCAACTTTCTTTAGATTTGCTCATAAGTTGGTTCTTTTTTCTCATATGAAATTCGATTCAAAGAGAGCTGCTGGACCTGCTTGCTTAAGATTCTAAAATTGTTTTTCTTAACCTTAATTACTACTGACTTTATGCCAGTTCATCAAGAATTAAGCAAAATTAATTCCTAATTTAACGATCTGATATTCCGTTCTGCTGGTTTCTGTTCTTTAATACTTAATTTACCAACGCTGATTTCCTATATAAATTTAAGAACGTAATCATACTTCTCCTCACAAACGCACACTTTCCCATATCTCACTCAATACCCTTCAGC
>ENA-UOTX01000353-UOTX01000353.1-compost-metagenome-genome-assembly--contig:-NODE-353-length-50656-cov-11.049467_pt1 | contig 50656 bp, 24 predicted proteins | sample MGYA00238143_ERZ746982 | MGnify/ENA primary metagenome ERZ746982 (study PRJEB28758, sample SAMN06268862) | compost metagenome | isolation source: single cell | place: USA: California, Emeryville, Joint... | reverse complement strand
TGATCATGAATTTGATAAGTAATTCAATCAAATTTACTCAGAAGGGGTCGATCAAACTATCCTTCGAGTGGATTCCAGATGGGAGTGCCGATAATACCAATATCAACAGCAACAATAGCATCCACAGATATGAAAACTCTTTGTATTTAACGGCTTGCAATCATCAATTCAGCAGGAGGTTTGGTGAAGGGAATGACCATTATAACTCCAAATGGTTCTTAAAATCGACAAGAAAAAGCCCTGGTACCTTGAAATTTGCGGTCAGAGACACTGGTAGCGGGATTAGTGAAGCCAACTTCGATCAAATCTTTGAGAAATTTAATCAAGCCGAGTCCAATACTGAACTCAAGAGTTTGGGGCTAGGTCTTGGGCTGTGGATTTCCAGAGCTATTGTACAACATCATAAAGGTCGAATTTTCGTCGAGAGCCAAGAAGGGAGTGGCAGTTGCTTCACAGTAATGATACCAACTACTACCGATGTTTCCTTTACTGCAGTACGTTCCTCTATTCCATCTTTTCCTTGCAGGAGAATGAGCCTGAGTTCTCCAATAAACCAAGTTTTAAAGATTCCAGCTGCCAACGATGGTCATACCAAAGCTCTGGTGATAGAAGACTGTGCAATCAATCAAGCTATCAACAAGGCAATGCTCATCAAATTCGGAATCCAGGAAGTGCTGGTGGCTTCAAATGGAGTCGAAGGCGTCAAAATATTCAAAGCGAAAGGTCCCAACTACTTCGACCTCATTACTGTCGATCTCGAAATGCCCGTTATGAAAGGCAAAGAAGCTATTATGGAAATTCGCGACTGGGAACGCAAGCATCAGTTACCCCCGACCAAAATAGTCATCATCAGCGGAAACGCTGTCGATAGAGAAATGGAAGAATGCTTGAATTATCAAGGAAATATCAGAGCTGATGGGTTTTTGACAAAGCCTTGTGATTACACTTTTCTTGCCAAGAAATTGAATGAACTAGGGATTGGGAAGGTAGACACAGGGCATTCAATTGGAAAGCGCAAGAAAATCTTAGTTGCCGATGATGATTTTTTCAACGTGGATATTGTCACGAGTTTTGCAAATCAGCTGGGTCTTGAATGCTTGGTAGCAAAGAACGGGAAAGAGGCTGTTCAGCTTTACGAGCTGCATGGCGATGATGATGATATTGGTATAATTCTTCTGGATCACCAGATGCCGGTAATGGATGGAGTGGAAGCAGCACAAGAGATAAGAAAATTAATCAGAGACAAGCAGAAAAGTACGCAGCCTCTTCTCGTTTTGTTGAGCGGGAATAACAAAGATCACAGTCTGGAAAATCTCTTCGACAATTTTATTCAAAAGCCAATGACTTTCCATACTTTTCGGGAGATTATGAAACCTATTTTATAGTTTGCATGATTTGTTTATAATTTAGGGTTCTTTGATATTCTTCAGTTGAGTGGATAATTCAGCGGTGTATCCATTCAACAGTAATCTTTCTTCTTCATGTTCATAATTGTGGAATAAAACTTTCTACAATGCTTTGAATATTTGAAAACAACTATTATTTTCACGCAATTAGAGCTGCTTTAAATTATTTGGACAACAAGAACGTAAAAGCAATAAAAATGAATGCATTTTGATCAATAAGCTCTCTTTTTGTGTGTGTGTTTCTCTTTCTATAACTTTGATACTGTGATGCCATGCAGCTAAGAAATTTCTAAGAAAATGACCTGGAATTTCGTCGAATCCTCACGTTTACTAACCTGATTCTCAGCCTTGCAACCTTGTGAACATTCTTTAAGAAGAAGAAAGAGATTATGAAGAAAATGCCGTAACATCCATAAACGAAAATAATGTGCAAATATGGAGCCGAGAATACACAAAATTCTCGCTAAAATAAACCATCAATATATTCGACCAAAACACTGGAAAAGTTTCTTATTTCATGATAATACTGAGGGATTCTTTCACCAGAAAGGAAATAATATTCCCCATTTATTTCATATATCCGAGTAAATACTTGTTTCACAAATAATTTCATACTTACTAGGCCACGCAACCATACTTAGAGTCAAATATGCAGAGCGGATACCCTAGCATCGTTTAACACTAATCCTGATAAAAATTAAGCACATTCTCTTACGTGTTTGACTGCGTGGCTAATATATAATTGTTAAGGAGGCTTTCTGTGTTTTCCGGGAGTATTCCATGTCTCAAGAGCATCATCATGGACATTAGAGTCGACTGGTCAACATAATTAACGGTAAATCTCAGAAAAAACAGAATCTTTACTCATTTCCATTGCGACAGGTGGTCTTGCAGGCTTAATTACGTCACTCAAACGGACAAATGAAACTTCTTCCTCCATAGCGATGCTTCCCTTCAATTTGGCTAGCATGGATGTGGTGGAGTTCTGGATTTTGTATGTTGCCTTGACGTTGAGGAACTCAGTCTCAGGCAGGAAATCTAGAGGTTCATTTGCTCTCAAAGATAGTAGTAGTAGGATATTTTTACCTGCTTGAACCAAGAACAAGCACAGGACTCCAACGAATAATAGTAGAATGGTCTTGTTACCCATTTTATTTCCGACAGGCGATTTTATTTTATAATTTTGACTCGAGAGCCCAGATTGTTTTCAGGCAATCCGCAGTGAGGCTCAAACTTACAAGAGTTTAGTAATTAAATTCGCATAGTAAAATACTCTAAATGTATTATTTAGCTCAGCATAGTGCACGAAAATACTTTATATCGCCTAATTTTAAGAGTTTTTCATTATAATAACTAAAATGAGTTGAGTAATTACTCTCTAGAAAGAATTACTATACATCACAGGAGTTACTATTATTTCTCTAAGCGGAACTGATAGATAAGTGAAGCATATAGTATTCTTCGAATTAATTAGTAAATCAAGTCAAATTTCTAAACACTATCAGCTAGTTGACATACGATAAACTGCAAAAGCAGATCTTAAAAATTAGTTAAGATAAAGAGAAGTAATGAGCCTAATTTTATAATTCAATTTGATTTTGATTAAAAATCAGAATTGAAAGTGAAAGTTCTGTCATCTTCTGCATTTTGGAGACAAAAATGCTCATGGAAACGGAGAAATCCGACTTTGTGAAGCAAATTTGGAGTCTTTTCCTGTTTTCAGACAGAAAAAACGATTTTTTAGTTCAATATAGCCTTATGAGAGCGGCGAATAGGGTTGTACCTTCATATCACTTGTAGAGATACTCTGCAAAGATGAGAGTCCTATCTTTCACCCTTCGCACTATGTTGCCTCGCTCAAAGAACGCAATCAAACAACTTGAAGATGTCAGAACTTTGAAAAAAAAGAGTTTGTTTAGGTATGATGAGTTTTGATTCAAATTTTGATTTCTGTTTTGGTATCATTATGCTTCTATGTAACTGTGTAACAAAAGAAAATTTGTTTTGATAGTAACATTGGTATTTTTAGTTATGAAGACGAATAACTTTGCTATGTATTTATTTCGATGCAAGATTAGAGAATTAAGGGTAATGGGAAAAAGCCTTGAATAATTATTAAAATGAACGACTAATTGACATAAGAAATTTGCTTTTAATGTTTAATCACATGTTTCGAATAAAGGTAAAGCCCATGAGCCAGTAAATTAATTATGAAGATAGGATCACAATTTAACGAAAGAATCAGGCAATCATACAAAAAACCAACCAATACAAATCGTAATTTGATTGTTTGGAGAAAGACTAGACTTATAACAATAGCAATTTGAATAAATATTAGAGAGACGCTAAATCAATATTCAAACATCAATATCTGAGAAGGCCAACACATTTTGCCTTTAGCTAGAAATTTAATCATGATTTTTCCTCTTTCACAAATCATGAATGATCGGAGGACAATATGTGTACCGAAGTTATGGACTATTTTTGAGATAAATATTCTTTGCGGCCAGCAACAATAGTCAAATTCTCTTTCTATTTCAAGAAGACTATCAAGTTTCTTGATAATCATAAATAGCTTGATCTAGGAAACACAAAATTTATAGAAGAAGCCATAAAACAAAGGATTTATTCGCGATTCAAATTTTCTGGTCGATTTCAAATCTGATAACCTATCGAATCAACAAAATCAAATTACAATTCTTTTCAATACTTGAGGCTATCTGCAGATAATCGACAGAATTTTAGTATCAGAATAACAGACTTCATGCAAAAGGATATCGAGACCAAAGACTCTAAAGCTTCCGAAAACTCAACCCCTCTGTCTCGAACCTTTGTATTTTCATTCTCGTTTTTCAAGCAATACACCAACCAAGCCCAACGTAACTACAAAGACGAGATCAAAACCCTCGGTTCTTTCAATACCATCGAAGGTTTCTGGTCCTACTACCGCCACATGGTCCGACCAGACAAGCTCCCATCTGGCTGCGAAATCAACTTATTCCAGGAGGGCATTCAGCCTATGTGGGAAGATGAAGCCAATAAAGGCGGTGCGAGATTTATCTTGAGGATAAAACCCAATTATGCTAATAAATTTTGGGAGGAGCTGCTCATTGGGTACATTGGAGAGCAATGCGATGACAATGACGATATTTGTGGGCTAGTGCTGTCGATAAAAAATACTGAGATTCAGATAGGTGTGTGGACGAAGGCTCTGGAAGAGAAGACAAAAGCAAGTATAACGAACTGGATATTGAAAACTCTTGGGCTCAGCAGCGCAGCGGAGATCTGTCTCAGAAACCATCCACGTAAAGACGAGCAGTCGAACCAGACACAGAAAACTTATCATAAGAGAATTGATGATTACAAGCCAAAAGCTGAGAAATAATAAATTTGCTTAGACTAGTCACTGTTTTCAAGTTTTAATGACTCAATTAAGGAGATTTCGTTTGTCTCGTAGAAAAACTTTTTCTGACTCTAAAACTGCATAATTAAATGTCTTTTAGGAGAAAGTTCATTTAGATAAGACAGCTCACCTTTACCGTAAGTGAAGGCTGAAATAGTGCAAGCAGTGTCAAATATTCTACGAGTCAGAGTCTTCATTGAAAATGTTTTTGGGATTTTCTTTTTGCAGGGTAATTTTTGGATCTTATCAGTTCGATTATTAGATCTCTTCATAAACTCATTTATATTAGGAAGCAATGCTCTTTAATGAAGAAAATAAATGGAGTCCGATTCCTCCAAAACTCAAGCTCTTCTACAAAGATCTCAAATTGACTGCTGAAACAAACTACTATCAGATTTTTGATGCATTTTCTTGCGATGACAACAGAATATACTCAATCCGCGCACTCAACACCAATTCAGAGTTTTATCAACAGAATACTAATTTAGCAATGACGCTTTTCGTGCAAGAGCTCCTTCGGCTTTGCGTTGTCCACCCAGAATCCGTTCTAATCGATCATTTTGAAATACACGAAAAAAATGTCGCATTTGTCACAGAAAAATGCCTTTCATTGCCAATTATTACCAAAGAAGATGACAATCCCGAAAAGGTGGACATAGAGCAGCTTTTAAAAGACGTACTTACTGAAGTGGATTTCTTAATCCATGATTTTACATTACCGAATCCGATTTCAATTGAACTTCAAAACATTTTCTTCTTGGCTGAGACCGGAGCGTATTTATTAGGAGATTGGGCATCTTTTTTCAAAGAAAAAGAATGCAACACCGAGATGTCGATAATGGTCAACAAATCAAACGGGGCTGATGAGATCTATACTCTTGGGCTAAGAATCCTCGAACTGAACGGCAGTCAACGAGAACATTTAGATTCACTTAACGCATTGAAAAATATTCAAATGCACAATGGTGCCATAGATGCCGTTATTGCAGGTTTGACGCTGCCGGAGCTCACAAAGAAATTGCTTAGAAAAATCCTCAATAAAGACCCATGCGCGAGGCCTCCTTTAGAAGAATTCGCTACCAAATCCAGACGGCCGAGAGGGTTTGAAAGAGTAACAGAAATCGGTAATGGGAAGGAAGAGAATAAACCGGTAAAGCCTCGTGAGAGGATAGCTTTGAGTGACAAACGACTAGTATTTTCTAAAGTTCAGAGATTCAAAGGCCTAGGAAGCTTTTCGTGGAATTGTAAAGATGAAGTTGACGCTATAGCGTTTACGTGTTCTAAGGATATATTTATTACTGGTGTTGGGTTGTATACCCCGAAAGAAGAGAATGTGACTATTACTGGGGTCGTGATGTTAATTGTAGAGGAAAACGTCTTAGCTATCAAGGAAGTGAGGCTTGAGAATACTGGGGATAAAGGATTCGTTTACAGTGTGATATTTGACGAAGCAATCGCTATCCGAACAGGAGAAACGATTACTTGTTCGTGTCAGTTAAAAGGAGGCGGCTCATATCTGGGAAAGCAAGGTATGGAAAAGTTATTAGGGGAAGGAGACGTCGAGTTTACGTTCATGAAGGCCGCGGCTTGCACGAATGGTACGAGTACCGCGATTGGTCAGATACCAGAGATATACTACATCCTTCCTGAAAGACTTAAGGTATGAACTAATTAATCTATTTGAAATGTGTTTGATGTATATATAAGAGTGTTGTTGTGTTAAGCAAATTTCCTTTCTTTATAAGGTATGTTGGTGTATCAGAAATGCGTATAAATTTCTTGCATACTTATTGGAGTGGAAACTGATTCAGTATGCGAACAGAGGAATAATTGAGTTTTCAGAGTGATGAATTATGAGATGCTCTAATCAATATGAGATGCTTTAAACCAATATGAGAGTTGTGGGTATTACCCACTGAAATCAGAAAGAAAAATAGATTAATCGAAATGATGAAAATTATTAAATTTTTTTTTTTCCAATCGAAATATCTTTTGAAATTTCAATTTCAATCAGACACTTCAGTGCTCAACGCGATGTCATATAAAATCGTTTAGGAGATTCCTCAGCAATAGTTGCTGTTTACGCAGTTGTTGTGCTTACATAGATCTGCACTATTTAGACCTTTCAGAGAATGATCGAAAGTTTTGATAATAATTTTCTTAAGACAGTAAACCAAAATAACGGTAATCGAATTTTTCTAATACGAATCATAAATCACAAAACGATTCCAAAACTACTGATGTTCAGGATGTTGAAGTTCTACAATAGATGCTTTCAAGGACCTATATTATTTTCCTTTTGAAAATTGCTATTAAATCTAACAAGACCATTCAAATTGTCCATGAAAATCATAATTATTGCGACAATCATCTCCTTTCTCCTCGGCATTGATGGTAAAAAGCGATTCCTTGCATGTGCTCAACTCTTAAATTAATAGGATTTGTAGCAGCTCAGAATGCTCCAAGAAGCGGATATGACTGTGAAAGTCACCAATTTTACTACAATAGTGCCTGCTACGACTCATGCCCTTCAGGAACATTGCCTCTCAGTGAATCCAGAACCTGCGTTGATGACTTTCTTGGGAACGTTCCAAGTAATCACCCATTTTGCTACCTTTGAATTTAATTTTATGTGTAGTCGTCAGCATTGATTCTCTGAAGAGATGCCAAAGACGCTCCCGAGCCAAGCCATTAAGAACTAAAAGATGTCGTAAATAAAATAAAGCAGTATTTTTTTAATTCTGAGCCTTGAGCGGATTTATAAGGAGTTAATCGACAGATATTGCATTTAGTAGAATTTAACTAATGAGAACTACATATTAACTTTATATATAGTTTGAACTTTTCTTATATCAGATTAACATATACTCACTAAACATGTGACTCTACATCATATCAAGTCAAAATAGGGTCCTTGGTAATTCATTACAAATATTCCAGTTGTGATTGTGATTAGTGTAACTCATCAATCTCTCGTCGATATTCAAATTTCAGTTGGAGTGAAAGTTAGCATAAAGCACAAGTGAATAATAGCACGAGCACAGACAGTTCCTAAGAAAATGCAAAAAAGACCCAATTTTTCACGCATTTGCTAGTGAGAATTAGTAAACTCAAGAGGTGATATTAACAACCGCAGATTAAGCAGTAGAAAAGGATAGCAGCAACAGACCTTTCTATAAATTTAATAGGTTCACTTTTCAACAGAACAATTTTCTCAAGTAGAAGACTATTTTTTCTTTGCCAACTCCAAAATTAAAACATATGGAGTCAGAAAAGGATGGCATGTGCTTTCATTACTTCTACTTTACTGAACTACCCCATTACGAGGCTGAAAGCAAGAGAAACCGCAAAATTTTTTTTAAAGGAAATAGTCTGTGTTAAATCCGCCAAAAAAAAAAAGTAACAAATTCCCACGAAATAAATTTCTTAGACACTCCACGCGTTAGTTATTGCTAATTGTTAGCTGAGGCAAGGGCTTTTCCATTGTTCAAGCCACTCCCAAAGCAGACATTTCCTTTTCTGATCTCAAGATTAAAAATTTATCCTAAGGACTGGAAGGTAATTTCGATTTAAAAAATTTTATAATTTATTGATTTCAACGCATGTCAAATCCGTTATATCCAATCAGATTCCCATCATCACTTGAGGTGCTTTGCTCAGGAAACAAGCGGGATGTTATCAAAAATCATCACCTACTTGATGTTTCAGCGATCGCACAATAGAAGGCAGCTTAGGAGTAGAAGTATTATTTAAAAAAGGCCCGGCGTTCAAAAACTGATCCGGAATTTTAAGAAAGAGGTTTTATATGAATTGCACTCCAACGTTTTTAAAATCTGATTAATTTTTTTTTATCAAATGCTTGGATCGTTTTTCGAGTCTCTTTTCTTTGGTTGCGGCACCGACTCCACTAAGAATGCAGCCATCAAACAAGCTGCCGACAAATACTGTGTTCTAGACCTCGATGAGACCCTTATTCATACAGAACTCGCTCCATTTCCATCAGCAAACTGCATTCTTATAGTAACACCATTCCTCATAGACTATACTCATTCTTCCAGGTGAACGAACAGAAGATATATGTCTCAGAGAGACCACACCTTCATTTCTTCCTTGAAGAGATTTCGAAGTACTACACTATAGTTATATATACAACTGGTGCTAAAGCGGTATTAGTCTTTAGCTGGACCTCTAACCAATTATTTTAAGTATGCAGAAGAGGTCGTGAAAAATCTTGGCATTTCGAAATACATGAAATACTTGCTCCACCGCGATCATTGCGTTGAATATGGGACCGGAATGTACACGAAGGATATTTCTTTTTTAGAAGTTCCTCTTGAGCGCATTGTCCTCATTGATGTAAAATCTAGCGACTCCTTATAGCTGAATGCTGATTATTTATAGGATAACCCAAGCAACGCGCTTTTGCAGCCGGCTAACTCCTTATTGATAAGCCAATTCCGCGGAGAAGCGACAGATCAAGGCCTCTTGAAATTGATTCCTTTCTTAAAAGATTTGTCTTTCGCTGAAGACGTCAGAGATGTCCGACAGAAGTATAAAGAATATAACCAGAGTTTAAAGTGGAGTGTGATCGATTCGGCTTTCCAATTAAAAACCAAACACTCGCGAAAACGGCTTTCTAACTTATCAGAGGAGGAGGAAAAAACCAAATTTGCTTTTAAAGTGAGTAGTCCTAAAATGAGCGAAAGCAAAGCAAGGATAAAGAAGATTTCATTAGACCTGGGCCAAAGTTTTTTGCTGCGTCCTTGATGATGTTTCGATTGGGGATGTAAGGCGCTAATCTTTCTTCTTTTTGGAGAAAGTTGCTAATTGCTGGGACCTAACTGCATCAGTTATGAAAATATGAAGAAGAAAGGAGAATTGGTATAGTATTGTCCTGGATGTTTTTTTATTATCTGTGTGCGTTCAAAATTTTTTCTTTTATTTATTCATTCAATATCTTATTAAATTTGAATCATATCAAATCTATGTCAGTCAAACCACTTCTTCTCTGTTAGGTGGAAGCTATATCCTTGCTTGCATTTCATGAATCAATAATAATTAATATTACATTGAGAGTTTTATAATCAATTCGTATGAACTAAACGAAGCAATTAAAATCTGACTCTTCATCGCTGAATAGAAAAAGAGTATAACATTCTATGATTTTCAACATTCGTTCGTATATATAGCTATAGGGAGCAACTACAACTATAAGTAGCATCCATCTCTTATTGAGTTGAGAAACCATCCCTTGAAAATTTATTGAGGAACCAAAGAAAATCACATCAGCTTAAGGTGACCTGTAAGTTTATCAATGTCCGCACTGTTTGCCGGTCCAATTGCACAAACTGTTAAATTTCCTGCATCTGTCACAAGGCATGTGGGCAACCCAGCGTCTTTTGCTCGAGCGTATAGCTCTTCCAACTCTTCTTTGCTTTTCACTTTCAAAACAATTTTTGCAACTCCTCTCTTCTCCCATTTTGCTAAATCTTCCAGCCAGCGAGCATTATTTGAGCTTACCACGTTCTGATAAGCGCCTAATGCCGCGTGGCACACTTGTGTTGCGATTGTCCCAACTCCCATTTTAAGGTCAGTTCTGGCAAGTATTACCATTTTACAGCTATCTTTCGGAATCTTAACAGGAATTTTCGTCTCTTGAGTCGTTGCGTTACTTTGCTGAGAAGGAGCTCCTTGCTCCTGGGTAAGGGTTTCTTGAAATGTGAGGATGAGCTCGATTGTTTGATCTTTATTAGTTGTTAGTTTTACAGCCTCACGGCACATGGATTCTTCGAATCCCATGGAAAGCAGCTCTGTGTATAGTAATGCTGCTTCACTTGAGAGGTCTGTGCTGGTGGTTGGGTCTGGTATAGGTTCATTGGATTTCTCCATTCAAGAGATTATTCAATGATTTTATCAACTTGAAATAAAAGATAGCCAAAATAAAGATGTAGTTTATCTAAAGTTTCGAAAAGAAGAACATAAGTTTGTTTGAGAGTGTAAACACTATAATCAATTCGAACGATGTAGACAGTCAGAAGTGTATTGACTCCATTGATTTCCCGAGTGATCTACTTGCGATTGTTCTCGCATATGAGATAGTTTGATTTCCTAATTTGTACTTTGATTTATCTTACTTCATTCATATGTCGTAAAGCAAGTTCGGTTTGGGTAGCGAAATTCGTGCCTTCGGGTTTAGTATCATAGAATTCCATATGTTTGAAGCTATTAACGAGTTAGGGATTGATGATGTTGAGAAATGATCTACAAACCTATTATCCATGAAATGTTTTCTATGCGCATTTACTGAGAAGTGACACATGCCAATTTGCTAACCATAATAGGCAGGTAGTTTTTCAAAGCAGATTCTAATAGGCTCAACTGATCCACATTTTACTAATAAAAAAAAATAAAATAAAAATGCAGCAAATCATCTTCGCGGTACTTTCAGTTGCGATTCAAAGTAGGGCTCCATCTTGAATGCAATTACCAATCATTTAAAAAGGGCAAATGAGTTGAAAATAATTTTTTCAACTTTTTCAGGTTCTTTCTGAATATTTCACTCGTAATGCGTGAACGCGGAATAAAATATTATTTCTAAAGATTGTTCTGGTTCTGTAGAATCCAGAATCCAGAAATCAGCTTAAAACGATCATATGTTCCAAAGCTATCTCAAGACAAAGTCAGACCACCCTCTCTCCTCACAACATGCCATTAATATCAGAACTAAAACGTTTTTCCTTGTAAATATTGCCTATCAATGCACATAATATCGATATTTCACGACAAGAACGACTACAAAAAGAAACTTCCACACTATAACGGTTCCCGACCTATGCACCATAACTTCGAGAAAAAAAGTTGAATATACATCCTTCCGCCAATCCTCTAGGCACAAACTTCATAAACTTTTGAAAGAAACAAAACAATCTTTTCTATTGAATAGATGCGACTGCTTTATTTATTCCTAGTTGTTATCGGCATAACTACCACAACCCACGCAATATCTTCCTATCAACAGTTGCTTGATGGCCATGATTGGAATTTCAGAGAGAAGACAAGCGCTGAGTGGTACAAAGCCAAAGTTCCTGGAGTCGTTCATATGGATCTGATGGATAACAACCTGATCCCGGATCCTTACTACGGTGATAATTGGAACAAGTTACAATGGATAGAAAATAACGACTACGTCTATCAAACCTTCTTCACACCAGACCAGGCCTTGTTCGCTTACAATAAAATAAACTTGGTGTTCGACGGACTTGATACACACGCTGATATCTGGCTCAATGGGGAACTAATCGGAGCGGCAAATAACATGTGGAGGACTTGGACCTTCGATATCTCTTCTCTCATCTTGTATACCTCCAATAACCTCACGATAGTATTCCATTCTGCTGTACAGCACGATGACTCGCTTGCTGCGGCCATGCTTCCTCTTCGCCTACCTTGCGAAAACTCCCGGATCTATAGTCGTAAAGCTCAGTATCATTATGGATGGGACTGGGGACCTCGGTTGGTGACGTGCGGGATCTGGAAGTCAGTACGGCTTGAATCATGGGACGTCGCGAGAATTAAAAACTCACATTTTGTCATAGATTCGCTATCAGACCAACTCGCTACTCTTAAGGTGACAGTTAACGTTGAACATGCCGAGAACGATACAAGCGCCTATACGATTAACGTTCAGGAAACTTCGTCTCAAGAGATAGGAGTGTCAGTGTATGCTGGTAACACTTCAGTTAACTCATACACCTTAGAACTCTCGATCACAAACCCAAAACTTTGGTGGGTGCGGAACATTGGTACGCCTTATCTTTACACCTTTGAAGTCTCGATTGCTCAATACGGCAAGACTGTTGACACAAAAACCTACAGGATAGGTCTTCGCCAGGTCGAGTTAATCCAAGAAGACGACTCGATTGGTCGAAGTTTCAAAGTGAGACTCAACGGCAAAGATATTTACATGAAAGGGGCGAATTATATCCCATCTGATATGTTTTTACCTCGGGTGACTGATGAGAAATACAAAAGAGTCATCCAGGACACTGTTGACGCGAACTATAACATGCTGAGGGTGTGGGGCGGCGGGACCTACGAGAAAGACATTTTCTACGATCTCTGCGATGAGAATGGTATCCTTCTATTCCATGATTTCATGTTTGCCGGTGGAATGTACCCTGGAGACGCGTCATTCCTTGAAAACGTCGAGGCTGAGATCACCGAACAGGTAATTCGGCTGAGAAACCATGCATCTATTGCGTTCTGGAATGGAAATAACGAGATTCAGGAAGGCTGGGACAATTGGGGATGGGTCTCGGCTGGTGATACCGTGTATTCGTGGTTTAAAGACCTTTTCCAAACAAGAATCCCCTCTATCATCGCGAAGGAAGATCCCCAGCATGATTATGTCTTCACTTCTCCTAGATATGGCTGGGGTTATCCTGAGAGTCTGCGAAGCGGAGACAGCCATTATTGGGGTGTCTGGGTTGGGCAACAAGATATCGAAGCCTATGATGATCACGTTGGAAGGTTTGCGACTGAATACGGCGTCGAAGCCTTCCCTAGCTTCAACACAATAAAGAATTTCACGAATCCCAACGACTGGAGCAAGTCTTCGCCTGCACTAGCATCCCATCAGCGTCACTCCTCAGGCTTCAGCACGTTCGATAACTACCTCGAAAAGTATTACAAGCCATTGGTTTCAGCGAGTGCGGAAGAATGGATAAGGAAATACTGCTATTTGACTCAGGTATTTCAGAAATTGGCGATTAAGACTGCGATTGAGTCATTTCGAAGAAACCAGCCGCGTAATATGGGAACGCTAGTCTGGCAGTTAAACGACGTCTGGCCTGGGATTTCATGGTCATCGGTGGATTATTTAGGGAATTGGAAAGCCCTGCATTATGCCCAGAAAAAACTGTATGACAATACGCTTGTTTCGTTTTATAGAGAGCCGAATAGCAATGTCGTCAAGATTTACATTGTCAATGACGAATTACACGACATCGATGGGACTCTCAAGGCGGAGCTGCTTGACTACAATGGCAATCTTCTCTACAACACTATCTATGATGTTCGAGTGCCTGAGAGAAGCAGTGCAAATGTGATGAATATATCAACTTACGAGCTTACCGCTGCCGCAGCATATAAGAATCTAGAGACGATGACTTACTTGAGAGGAACGTTCAAGGCTCGTTCCAGTGGGAAAATATCGCAGAATTCCTACTATTTCTCTCGCCCGATTTATTTGGAGCTTAAACGGCCTTCTATACAACACAAAGTGGAAATAAGTGAAGCTGGTAATGGGAAATCGGTTATTACATTTACGTGTAACACGTTAGCTCTCGATGTGTATTTATTCAACGATGAAGTCGAAGGGAAGTTTAGTGATAACTTTTTCGATCTTCACCCGAATGAGAAAAAGCAAGTGTACTGCTACAATCTATCTCCTAAAGAACTTAACAATTTGAAAATTGCTTCTTTGTATGATGTATCTTACTAATGGAGTATTTCTAATAATTAAGAACCCAGATTATGAGTGAAGAATACTTGAAATGAAATTTACCAGATGTTCATGATTAAATGTGAGCAATCTTTTTATTTCTTAATTTGAATTCCCTATCAAACTGCATTTTAATCGAGCACAGTTGCCGTAATGGCCTTTTTTCATAGTAGTAATTATCTCGCTGGAATTTCTCGTTAATCACTCTCATATTTTGCTAGTGTAAATGTGGTGGTGAAAGATGATAAAGATCAAAGCCTACCTAGGGTAGAGCGAGGCAATATTGACCCTTAAGCTTGTGACGAGGTTGTTATTGGCTCAGGAATTGTATCTTGAATTTACCTAACAAAATTTTCTGACAATATGAGCTTCTAAACAAACAATTGGCTAATCTGTCTGATCTGCAGAATTTCCAGCAGAATTCTTAAAACTTTATTTTGATGGAATTTTCAACTCAGTGAGGAAATTGCTTTCGAAATTCTAAAGCATACTCACCTACGATAATGAAACAAACCAATATTAATGCGAATCGTAACTGATCACCTTTACTTCTTCGACAACTCTACATATTTATTCCAGCCAGGATCAAAGTAGCCTGTTGCTCCAGTATTATAAACGAGATTTATCTCTACGATACCCACACTATGGACGATCCGATACTCGTTCTCCAAGGATCAGAATCAGGCAATCATCCGATCAAATCGCACTGTTTTATCGATTTTTCATTTGCAGATAGCGACACAATGATCGAAAAGATCCCAGATACCAGCTACATAATCTCGACTGGCTATACCCTCACAGCTAACTTTCAAATTTTCTGCCTAGAGCGGAATAAAGTTGTCTGCGAAGGCTCTATAACGAAAGGAAGTAAGCCAAGATTCATAGTTTTTTCAATTCTATATGACTTTAGTCATTGATGATATTGCTACTAGCAGAAAGCGAGGCTACGTTGCATTCATATCAGAGAAAAATGCGTTTGCATATTTACTCTTAGACACAGTTTCCCTAGAAATTGTAAAGAAAGGTCGATGGAGTGCGTTAAATGAAGGTAGAAAATCGTTGACCTATATTGTGCTTATTGGAATAGAGGAGATAGGGAGCTTGGATATTGACCCTGAAGAAAATCTAATAGCGAAAATCGACCGGAATGGCGTTTTGACAATTTCAACGCTGTGCACTGATGAAGAGGTCTCTTCGCTGATGATGGACCAACAGAATGAAAATTGTAAAAAAATCATGATTTTGTGAATTCGATAGCATAATGCCATGATCATAGGGTGGTATAATAAATGTCGATGGAATCCGCGAGCTCAATCTGGTCTCATCGCAATCAAATACAATAGAAACGAGTTAAATTTTTTAGATGCTGAGAAAATGGAATTGCTATATCTGAATCCGTTTAGAACTGATAGAGAAGGTAACAGCAGCGCTTTCGAAAACTCATAACCTCCGTGTTGAATTAGACTCATGTTGGATAGAATGGAGACACTGCGGGAATCTGCTTGCCTGTTGTGGAGATGAGAAAAACGTGAAAATATATGATAATCGAGCCAGAAAAATCGTTAGACAGTTCGACAACTTGCATGAAGGTAGTGGCATATGAGTGAAGAAATAACAACTAGTTTTTTAGGAGAAATAAAGGCGGTGAGATGGAGCCCTGCAGGAAATGTGTTTGCAACGGCTTCAACTGATTCTGTGATGAAAATCATAGATTTTGCTACTGGCAAAACAGTGCTGGAAGATAGGACAGGTATTTCTATTCGGCAAGTTGCTTTGAGTGAAATTAACTCTTAACATAGGTCCAGATCAGTTAAGCTCAGTTTGTGTCATTGAACCTAGCTACTGAACTCGAAAAGCTTTCAACGCCAAAGTCAGAGTGAGATATAGTATATGGATAGGTAGCTTTCTTGCTGTTGTTTCTAAAGAGGAGAACTTTCTATTTGTGTGTTCGAGAAATTGTTCCTGTGAATTATCCGAAAATTTTAAAATTCGTTCTGATTCGTAATGATTATTTTTCGTGAAAAAATAATTAAATTTTGGCTTAATTTTAGAGTACTGAATATATAATATACATTATGTGTGGGTTCTTTCCTTGAGGGGAAAGAATTAAATTGATACGTGAGCATTGACCCTCTTATTTTGAAGATTTATAGAGGACCCGCCATAAGCGCTTTGGTAGCACATGCACACCAATAGAATCTTGGAAGATGAACCGAGACACTGATTCCATGTCTCAATTGAAGAAACAATGAAGAATTTAAAGACTTTACAAGCAGATTACGTTGGCTAACCCCTAAATTCGAAGCAACTATTTTTATAGAAGCAACAGAGAGCCTTATGTCATTAGTCTTAATTTATTGGTTTTACTCATATAGAAAAAAGTAGATTTATTACTTGAATATTTTGAACAAGTTAACCATTAAAACTTGCATATTAGTATTAAGAGCCAACTTAGCTTGTCCTGACAATAATAGCCAGACTCCATCAGGACGTCGCACATGGGAATTACTTTTGGGCCTCCAGATGTGTTGCTGTCGATACCCTCGACCAAGATGTGAGATGTTTGTTGACTATAAGAAAGCCCAACTTTGTCACTTGGCGAGAATTTTCCTGCGACACATCTTTATGGCTCTTAGATTTTCCATGTCTTTAGTTGCTTCAGAGAGAGCATTGTACAGATTTTGTAAAATTGGTTTATAATTTCATACACACAATCTTGTTTAAATAATGAAGCTCGATTCGTAAACTATGGCGATACAGTTAGCGTTTAAAAATCTAATACAATTTTAGGATTTAGGATTTCTCGATGCTTGAATTAATAATTTATGATGCGATATTTTACGAAAGATCGAGTATTTACCAATAAATTATAAACAATCAAACTCCAAAAAACTCCAAATATTCCTCTTGGAACTCCTTTTTTTCCCCTGCTTTAATTTCTAACCAATTCTTGAAGAAGTAATCGATCCAAGTAAGAAGCTCACCTAAATCGCTTGACTTCTCTGCTTCTTGCTGGTGAGTGCAGTTGAAATTGATATATTTGAAAAACTACTGGATAAGTCTTGATTTGGCATAATTTTCAAGTATGATAGGAATAGGTCGCGTTCTAAAGGACGCTTCAAGTCAAGCGTTAATAGTTACTCGAAAACGAGCAAAGCGAAGAATTTCAAAATTTGTACAAATCAATTTTTTGCATTTCTAATGCAGCGTTGGTAGAACTGAAAAACATTTTCTTCCTATTTGATTCTGGATAGCCAAAGTAGCAGCAAGTGTTAGCTGGTTTTAGGAATTGTAAATGTGATTTTGGAAGAGTAGGAATTGAGAGGAATCAATCCATTACACAATGTATTGGAAGCTCTATTGAAAAGTTCATGAATGAGTAAACAGAGCGAGAGCTCCCCCTCTCTCTCACTCACGCAGCTAAATTCATACACTAATAGTTGAACTAATAAAGACTTCTCAACTTGTGGTCATTGGAAAATAATAAATAAGCTGTCCTGTTTTTAAGAAAGAACGAATTGTTCTGAGAATTTTTTTAATAAAACAGTAAATGATTAGAATAGGTGAATTATTAATGTTATGAAGTAAAGCTTTGTTGCTTCATTCTTAAAATTATCGAAAGTGCTATCTTCTAGTAATACAAAAAAAGTAGTAGATATGATATCAACATCTGTTGCACACTCATTAATACACACTTTTGACTTTATTCAAATAACAACGAATGTAGAAACCCTTGCGATTTCCTATAACCGTAATACCCTTCATACTTCGATTTCTGTGGTTTTTGGAAAACAATAACTGTTCTCTCAATGTCCTCCAAGAGTTCTACACTCACCTCATGCGAAGGCACTCCACGTCGCCTTTTCAAATCTTGAGCAATATTCCTTCCATTCTTCTCAGACGCACTGCTTTCGAAACTAAACTTCTCCAGATTCGGGAGACTCAAGATAAGCCTGGCTAAAAACTTCGAGCCAAATGGTTCTCTTAGATTCAGAATTTTCAAATCCAGCGTTTTCAGATTATTCAAGTTGCTCAATAAATCAGCTAATTCTTTCGTTGGCAGCGTCTTCTCCGAGAAGAACCGCCGGACCAACTCGATTCGTAAATGAGTCACATCAGCCAACAGCTCAAATGACTTTAAAAACGCCTTGTAATTCTTCAAATGGAACCGACAGGTCTCTATACTAAGACACACTTTATTCAGTTTTGTGAAATGAGGCGCCGATTTCGATAGATCTTCTATAAAAGGGATTAACTCATACCCAGAGCTGTAACTACTGCTGGATTTGACCTTCAACTCTCTTGTGGAAGGGTAGTACCTGTGAATTTCTGCAAGAAATTCCCTCAATTCATCACACATGTCTCCTCTAACCTCTCTTAACGCATATTTCCCTGCTTCTCGTTTCGTTGTTAGCGTTACTAAGTTACTTCGGATAATATGTTCCATGTCTTTGATTTTATGCTTCAGGACAACACCCTCAGAGCTTTCCTTTGGAAGTTTGCTGAAAAATGCGCGGTCGTTGACCTGGACAGCCAGCTTGAACTGGATATTCAAGGCAGATTTATTCAGCTCCTCGAAAAACGTTTCGATCTTCAGCAGCGGGTCTAACGAGTACAGCTTCACGCTTTTCAAAGCTTTCATCCGCTCGAGACTCTCGAAAACTGTTTCGATGCTAATATTACAGCCGCCGAACAGCATTTTAATCGAGGTAAGCGTTGAAAGCTTGCTAATGCTATCGAATATTTCAGTTGATTTATCTCCCGCAAAAATAACAAATAGCTTTACTAGCTTAATGTCCCCGAGCCTTTGGAACAGATTTTCTGATAAATCTTTTTCACAAAGGACCGAATATCGCAGCACTCTCTTCAAATGGTTCAAAAACTCTACATCTCTGGGTTCCCTCACCTTACTAACTTTCTCAAATGTGATGACAGGAGGCTGGCCTATTGAAAGTCTTCCTGAGCAAAAGGATAAATAGCGCAAGGCAAGATGGAATATCTGTGGCTTCTTCCTCACTTTCTCGACGATTGTGGCGCGTTTCAAATACTTCGGTCTTTTGATGAGGTTTTTAAAGGCTGCAGGTTCGATGGTTTCTTTGGGTCTTTCCCAAAAAGACAAATGGCTGAAGTTTTTCTGATATCCGACATGAAATTCGGTACAAAATTGTACCATTCTCTTTGGAAGATGTCGGCATGAGCGTTTGGTTAGGTTATGACCTGTTTTAATCGCGGCTGGCGCTTTACGGCTATGGAATAGCCATGTGTTTCCCTTTTGGATGGAGTCTTTTTGAAGGCTGATTTTATTAAAAGAGGTAGCGAAATCAAAGCAATATGATTCTGGCAGGATATGATCATGAGCGGTGCTAATATTTTCGATTTTTTGCTTGCAATGGATTCGAACGTGTTTGTTAATCCTAGCAGCAGTTGATCTGGCTCTGTCATCGTAAGTTATCACAGGTGGAAGGGTATCGGGTTCGCTTTTGCTGGGCTTGCTCCTTTGTTTCTTCATTAATTTTCGATTGAGATTATCGAGGTAAGAATCAGAAATTAAAAATTTTCTTTTAATTTTTTGAAGGGGCTTTATAGTTCGTTGATCTGCTCTAGCTAAGCTCAAAAGAAGATCATGCTAAGTCCTAAGGACATTAAAATAGGGAAATTGAATGCTGGGAGAGGTGAATAGTGCTGTTATTAAGACTTTTCGTGAGAGTGGGGCTGGGATAATAGTACTATTCGAAGCTGTTCCATTCTAGTTTACCAATCCAGATCACTCGAGCAAATTGATTATTGATTGATTGCTTTCGAAAGCATTCTTATTTTATTCGCGAAAGTTAACTATTTGCTGGCGTTCACTCAACGAAAAACTGCATTCTTCTTCGAGATGATGTTGTCAGCTTGGAGTTAATTTCTATTATTGCCTGAGAAAAGAACGATTTTCCGATCTGAAGTATAAACCTAATTTCTAGAAGCTGATACTGTTTCAGAGACGAGATCAGCTAGTAATTGTCTCCGAAAAAGCTGCTTGAGTTTATTTTATTCCTATTGAAATCCGATTTGAGAGGGAGAGTCGGTATGACTACATCGATAGTTTGAAGTAAAGAGAAAGATGTTTTGGAGAATACCTAAGGAAGAACCGTTTCTGTTTGTCGCTTTTAGCAAGTATAAAAAGCATGAAATTTTTTCCTCAAATGATTTTTTCCGGGCTTCCCATTTTTCACAGAGTAACCCCATTTTGGCAGCAATAACAGCCTGCTCTTTTGTGTGTCTACTATGATTTGTTAATGAATAGATGAGCCTTCAGTAACTTTGAGCAAGGAGAATTTCAGAAAATATCAAGTCAAATAAAATTTTGTTACACTATGTTTGCAAACCAAGATAACTACATCGTTATAGATGATCCTTTTAATCAGCAACAGTTTATTCTAAGTTCAAACGAAACAAGCAGTAGATGATGATTTCTACATTTGGGATGTTAAATAACACGTTCTAATTCGAATCTCAACTTTATCATCCAAAATAAAATCCTGACTAAAAGATTTTCAAACTCGCTGCCTTCTGTATTTTTTGATGTCATGCTTTCAGAAAAACACTCAATCTGCTAGAATGCTATCGAATGGCTCCTTAAATCTTACTTTAAAACGGATTCTAGTTCCCATTTTCTCATCATTTTCGAAATTTTGGATATAGACAGTGCTTACCTCTCCATAATTGTGCTACCAGCAACTTTTCCAACTGAGAATGTAAAAAAGTCATCAACTTAGTGGAAGTCACAACCACTTTGTCATTGACATTGGGAAATCGTTGCAACCAGTTCCAAAATATTTGATTCTTCTTTGATTGGGTGCTTGAAGAACTCGATCATGATATGATTTATGTAGTTTGGTTTATCTATATATCAACCAGAGTGAAAAGAAAATTTCTATTTTGTTATCAAATCTTCTCTCATTTAAAAGAGTATTTCCTAAAAAGGATACGAGTCTTCTCAATATTCTTTTTTCACAGAGCGCAGCTCTGAGGACCCTTTGCTGGCACTCAGAAATCGCTTTTTTGAACGAATTATCCAACTCTAAACAGTCCATTGTTGACAAAAACTGAGAAAAAATCTGATTGGATGGCACTCTCCAATTGTACCTTAAATTACATTTTGTTGACTTTATAGTTTCTGGCCAGAACATAACGATTATAAATCTTTGCGAATCAAAGTGAATTAAAATAATTAAAACACAATATCAAATTGCTCAGATTAATACCGATATGGATCCAGCAACCTCAAACCCAACCACAACCCAGCAAAACAAGCTGATGATTACATACACCCACGAAGGAAAGAAATACAAGGTTCCTTTCGTCAACGACAACAAAACCATCGGCGATCTCAAGAATGAAATCGGTCGCAGACTCGCGGCTGTCAAAATCGATGTCAAGCTCGAGGATCACCACCTCTTCGACAAAGACGGCATTCAACTCTTCGAAGAGGACCTCATTGACGACTTTTTGGACACAATCACCGAAGTTGAGCTCAGGAGCAATAAACCCGTCAGCCAGAACCCTATTCCCATCGTGCAAAACCCTCAGAACGTTCAAGTCAGCGGCGGCAACCTGCCTCAACAACAGAATGTGAATCCAAACACACAGTTTATGCCGATTGGAGACTTCTACAAGGACAAGTACCACACTGCTCACATGGACAAGGAACCTGTGGGAGATGTAGAAAAAACCTTTGTTCTCAACTTCTTGCCTCCAATTACAAAGATGCAGGATGAGGAGAGCAAAAGCACTTCTATGGACTCTGACGATAGCTGGACTCTCAGCTATCGTATAATCCAAGGCCAAAAGCCTCTCGCTTACGAAAAGATCAAAATTGAAAAGACCGCGAACCTGGAACAGTTATCCGAGAAGATCCTCGCTCGTTCTGGCTACGATACCGCTGTGTACCGCGGCGCACTGTATAACGAGTCCGGAATCCCGCTCTCGAAGAATTTGATGCTTCTAGTCTCGATTAAGGTCGAGGATGTGCTATCAGACAATGACACGATCTTCGTCGTCCTCACTCCATTCGGCGTCGACGCAAAGACGCTTCCTAAGATCGACCATAATGTCGGAGCTGATCAAATCTTTGTAAATCACAACGGAACGCAAATAGTTAGAGTGGACCTCGCGGTCGCCACTGTCGCTGAGCTCAAGCAGAAGATCTACCACAAGCACGAGATCCCAACTGGCCTTCAAAGTTTGTTCTATGGCGGTAAGCCATTGAACGATAATTTGACTCTGCAAGAGTACGGCGTGCAGAGCAACTCGAACATTCAATTGAGCATTCGACCATGGGACTCTAGCGATTCATGGGGATTCCAATTGAATTTCTATTCGCCTAACTTGACCCACACGAAGCAGCAGTCAGTAAAAGGCATTCGAGAGTTCAGATCTCATTTGATGTCGATCGTTGCTCAAGTCCACGCCAGTTACAGTGCTGAATACACCACTAAGCTGTTGGGATACATCAGAGATTTGACACAAAATAACGCTCCGATGGTCTACGCGCTGTATGGCCTGTTAAACAAGAGCTCGATCACTCTGACGCAGAAGATCGCGTTGGAGGAAGGATTCTTGCTGTTGTTCGCTAACGTCCTCGTGAGAAGCCCGCAAAGACCGAAGAATGTTCTCACGAACCCTGAAACTATTTTCGAGAACTCTCGTGGAGTTTTCGCAGCGATTTTCAAGCATCTTGACTCCTTGAGCCAGGTCCCTCAGCTCTGGAAGGAAAGAGAGACGTACTTCACAACGGAAAACATCTGTGCGGTTACTTTCCAAACAATCAAGCAGCCAATTGGGTTGAAATTTGATAACGGTCAAATGAAGATTTGCGACAGAGCGGCAATTATGGCAAAAATCAACGCGAAACAAGCTGTCCCTGGTATCAAGAACCTTGGAGAAGACCTCTTTGTGGAGCTCCCACAGGCCGAACGAGCCATCCGCCTTCAGAGGATAACTGGTCTACAAACACTTGATCAGTGGAAACCAAAGGATAAGACCATCAATAGCGCTGAGTTGGTGGTTTCTGACTGGCTTGATCTGGTTAACAAGGCCCAAAATCACAAAATATTAAAGATTTACTCGGCGCTCGAAGTCAAGAGCAATGCGCCGGAGTACGTATTGACTAGAAACGAGCAGAAGGAGCTTATCCTCTACAGCGGAAAGAACAAGGACGTGAATAAGCCAATTAACACTTTCGACGTTATTGTTGGTGATACCACCGCAATCAACGCCGATGACCTTGCAGATACACTTTCAAACTGGCAGACGCAGATTACTTTGGAGCCTGTGATTAACAGAACTCCAAAGGAGGCGATCATAGTCCTTCTGGACATTTCCGGCTCTATGAAGAGTCCTTATTTCAACGTCGCGGAGATGGACAGAATGAGCGCAGTGAAGGCTTTCTTCGGCGCATTCGCTGACAGAACAATGGCTTCCGACTTCCACCACGTTATCAGCTTGGTCCTTTTCAACAATAAACTCACATTGAAATGCGATTTCACTGAGCTGTTTACTCAATTCAAGGCCGTTATCGAAACCGCTAGAGCCGACTCAACAACTGCGCTATACGACGCTTTGATTTTCGGTGTGGAGCGCTTGAATCTTTTCGAGCAGAAATACCCTGGTGTAGTTAAGAGAATCATTGCGCTGACTGACGGTGAAGATACCGCTTCAAAGAAGAGCGCTCCAATGGCAGCCAAGGCGATCCAGGAGAATAACATCATCCTTGATTCATTCGTTGTTGGTGATAACTGCGATGGTTTGAAGAAAATCACTTTTGCTACAGGTATAGTGAATTGAATTGTAAATGTTAGTAATCGTTGATTTTGTTGTTAAATAGGTGGCTACTGCTTCTGCCCTCGAACCTTGAACGATGCTATGAGACTTTTTGAGGGAGAGACCATCCTCAGAGCGTCCATTCGAGAAGAAAGAGCGAAGAATCCAATTGTTAAGAACGATCTCGACCTCGATCAATACCACAAATATGACTTCAACAAGGTTCATATTCCAATCAAACTTCCAAATAACATCGACGCTCCAGTCACTCGACCAAAGAAGTAACGCAGTCTGACCTACCTTGATTGTAATAATAATTAAATAGTGTCATCAAGCAAATCGCCTCTGACCAGGCCCTCACTGACAAGATCAACCCATCAACAAGACTCAAAAGAATCGTCAGAGAAATCCATAACTACACATCTGATCCACATCCATTCATCCAAATTTTCCCTGGAAAGGATGATATAACCTTCTGGAAGGTGCTATTGAAAGGTCCTGAACTGACTCCTTACGTGGGCGGAGCCTTTGTCTTGTACGTGACCTTCCCAGATGACTATCCAAGAGAGCCACCAAATGTTAGATTCCTCACTCCGATTTACCACTGCAATATCAACTCTCAAGGAAGAATTTGTCATTCAGTCCTCGATAGAAATTATACGATCGACACCACAATGAAGACGATTTTCGATTGTATCTTCGGTTTGCTCCTCACCCCTGAGCCTGAGGACCCTCTAGGTAACTGGATACAATGAATGCATGTTTCTGAAATTTGAAATAGATAACTATCTTGCGACTGAATTCTTGTCTGAGCGTGATAAGTACGAAGAAAATGCAAGAAAGCTGACTCAAAGCAAGGCTGGCAAGAACGTTGATGCTTTGACTGTTGAATTCCTTGGTAACTATACCATTCAATTTCAATTGAGTAAATGATGTTGCATAGGTGTCGAGTCCGGTGACAGTCAAGAAGACGCTGATCTTCACGAAAAGATGAAAGATTTTGAAACTTGGTTGGCGAAATAAGAGATTTATTAATTGAATTTATAAGGGAACAGGAGTTAGAGTTCTGATTCATAATATCTTAACTGTTTATGAAGATAAATATATATAGCATACTTTTGTTTCTCATGCAAATTGAATCAACAAGGAATCTTCATTTTTAAACTCACAGCTATCAGGGTAAGGTTTAAAATTGTTTTCAGCGAGCTCTGCATAAAAATATTCTAACATCCTACATTGTTGATAGGTGGTACCTTTGTAAAATAATCCTCTGATACCTTGACGAAAAGCTTGAAGACACCAAAACAGTTTATGAAGTAGCCATCTCAAAGGAAGATTCAAACACTCGCTGATGTGATTTCTCTTTCGATCCCATCAAATATTTCTAAATTTATTGAATCTTGGACTTTCTGAGCAACATAGCAATTAATGATTTTAGTTGAGTTAATAGCTTTTCCTCAAAAATAGCCGATGGTAACAAGAACTTCTCAAGAGCAGTTTGAGAGGAAAAGTAGTTGGAAACAAATTATCTGTCAAGGTTCAAATTAATGTACATTCACTCAGTTTACATCATCCGAACTTAACTCTAACAAAGAGCGATATCCTTATGAAAATTTTAAGTCTCCTTCATTCGTAGAAACCCTTGCAAATTGAGTGATACTCCGTTATTTATGGGAAGGATAGACGATGTTCCCTCAACTCCAACGGAAACTTTGGCTCGTCGTTCGATAAATCACCTCTCTTTATTCTAGGAAAAAGATTTTTTATTTCTCAACTAAAGCTTTTGGTCAATGCAGGCACTCTCTTTTGCTTTGAATCCCACGGATCACATCCCATATAAGATCAAACTCATCTACCGCGGCTTCAAAATCGTGTCCCAAACAGCGTATTATGTTATTCTCGCAGCAACCTCTCTGAGAGACAAAAAAGCATACATGATCCGAGTCCTTGATCGTAACTCCAGTCTCTACAGACAACAACCAAACGAAACAACCTCTCTGTTCATCCAAGAGATGTTTCATCTTGGACTACGATGGGGAACAGCGATACTTGAAGATTTTACCTATGAAGATGGAAATATTGCTTTTGTAACGAAACCAGATTGCACGATATTCGACAAAGACCCTAACATTTTCACACTTTCTCTCGATAAACTGCTAAAAGACGTTCTGGATGACCTCTCCTTCCTTAAACAAAGGATGAACTGTCAAAGTTTTAGATTAGACCCGAATCTAATCCGTAGCACCAACAATAGTGAAAATTTTGCTGTTACTGATTGGTCGCAAGTCTTACTAAACAATTCCATTGAAAGTCGTCACCCTCAATCCCCTCAGCAGCTGGAACCTTTCGCTATATCAATACTCCAGAAGAGCGGAGTTTCAACAAAAGAGATTTATGACCTAAACGCACTTGCAATTCAAAGATCTACCGTTCTATACAATGAAAAGGTTGATAGTATGTTGGAAAAGCTTTATATTTCAGGCGATGCGAGGCAAATTATCAAGAAAATCTTGGAAAAGGACATTGAAACCTATGATTCTATGCAAATACCGAATCAGAATTTATATCGAGATGTTTCGCAATTTGAAGAAGAGAAGGTAATGTTAGGCAAGCAGATAAAAGCACAAAGGATACAAACGCCAGAGAGATCAGTGACTTCGGTGGTAGAATCGATGTTCGGAGATCAAAGTCCAGAAGCACTTCGAAAAGATCCGAAAGCTTTAAACTCACTGTTAAGAAATGATTGGATTGAGAGTATTTCAAGATTAGCTTGGTCGACGTTCGGAAATAACGAAGTGTGTGTGTACAATAGAGAGTTAACTCCAAAAGTCCGATCTTATTGTGGACTACAGCTGACTGGCAGCAATGAAGGTAGTATTTTGCATAGAAGGCCTGATAATCTCATTATTGGTTCTTAAAATACAACAGATTTAGACTCGATAGTCGCAAAGTTGCCTGGGACCGAGTATTTAATATCAGGCGCATTCAACGATTCAGCAGCTGCGTTCAAAGTTTATCAATGCACTGGAGACGATTTAAAAACGGTGTTCTGTTCGGAGAAAGCTCCTGGAGGTAAATTACCTGTTTGCTGTCATATGATATACAAATTTTGTCTCGGTGGATAGATATTCTTGATGTCGCTTGTAATGGTAAAAGAAAACTAGCGGCATTGATGTCCGTGGATCAAGAAGTAAGTTATCATCTAGTTGAATGCCAAGACAAGCCGAAATTGGTAAAAAAAGCCAAATGGCAAGAGCGAAATGAAGGTATATGATCGCAAATAATCACGGTTAGTAATTTCTTCCATATTTCTAGGGGGAATTCAGAGTCTAGACTTTGACCCTGAAGGCGAAAGGACCGCAACTTTTAATAAACATGGCAGATTATTGATCTGCTCAGTAAATGATGATGATGAGGAATACATAGCAGATATAATAATAGAAGGGAAGTCCAGTAATTTTTCCTCTGCTATTTATTTTTCAAGTGTTATATGATCCACATTCAAAGACTGGCCGAATCGATGTAGATGGAACCCACTATACAACAAGCAACTGATAGCTGCGAAGTATGATGAGAATAAAATTGGTTTGATTGATACTGTTAAAGTCACTGCAGTTATTCTTGGAGAAAGCCTCCATCCGAAAAATTGTAAGGATATGTTTGAAATAAAGAGATACTAAAGCACTTGTATTGAAAAGCTGCTGCTTGGATAGAATGGCATCCTGAAGGAAATCTGATTGCGGCTGGAGGTAGATTTGTTTCGGTATATGATACGAGGTCGAGGCAGATTGTAAAAAACTTGATGCCAGAAGCGACACAAAGTCAGATATATTATCGAATGTTTTTTTAATGAGAACTTTTATAAATAATGCTATAGATTGTTACTCCGTGAAATGGAGTGCGTGTGGAAGATATTTAGCAACAGCACTACAAGACAATACTGCGAGGCTAATTGAATTATCTTCAGGAAATTCGACTGTCTTATGGACTGCTGACGATGAAGAATGTAAAACTATTTATGAAGGTTTTTCTAAAATACAACTTTTTTCCCTAGCGAAATTGATTTCCTCAATTTGCTTTTTGTGATCGACGAGAAGCAAACAAACGACATTGGTGACTCCAAGCTAAGGAAATTCAACGTTTATTGATAATTTGAAATTAAAGTTTAGTATACTTTATTGTATGGCAATTCTTTTTTTATTTTGAACTTTGGATAACCCCTTGTAGACCATCTCGCTTATGTTAGTCGATTTGAGAATTGCTAGCTCATTAGCAAAAAAGGCAACAGCAATTTTTCAAAAACAAGATCCATCAGCCATCTAAAGAGCTAAATAAAATTTTCTCCCTCATTGCTTAAAATATCGCCAGTATATACTTCTTATTCGAATGTAATAGATAACCAAGGTCTCTCAGAACTAAGCCTCTTAATTTCTAACTCTCCTTTCTCATTTATCATATTATCTCTTAGCCTAACATCTCTAAGATTATACCAAGCAGCACTGTTCCCCAACATCCTAATGCCTTCTTGAGTCACGCGATTAAACGACAGGTTCAACTTCTGCAACCTGTCCCATCCCGAATTTTCCGCCAAATTCTTCACATCTGCATCTCCAATTCCATTCCCAGACAAGTCCACTCCTTCGAGCTTCTTCCAGACTTTATTCGATACTAAACTTTCAATACCTTGGCTTCCCACCTTCGCTTTTCCAAGCCCAAGCTCCTTTAGATTTGTCCACACAGTATTCAAAGCCAGCGCAGCTACTCCAGCGTCTTCGATCTCATTGTCCGACATTTCTAGCGAGACTAATTGCTTCCAAGAGACGTTTTTTCCAAGATGAATAGCTCCCTGTGTCGATATTCCGTTGTTCCAGATGAATAAGTATTGGATGTTGCTCCAAGCGTCATTTTGACTAATACAAGCGATGCCCTCGTCACCAATCTCATTATCAGCTAAGTCAAGTGTATTCAAATTCACCCACGAACCATTGCTTGCGAGTCCTCCAGCACCTTTTGCTTTAATCCTATTAAATTGAAGATGGAGGCTATGCAAATTCGGCCAGCTGGTATTCTGTCCTAGGCTGGTTGCCCCCGCGTCTCCGATCTGATTATAATTCAGATTCAACACTTGAAGGTTTTTCCAGCTGCTATTACTCGCAAGGATCGCTGCTCCTTTTTCGCAAATCCTGTTTGATGACAAAGTGAGAGTATGTAAATTTGCCCAGGTTTTGTTCGTAGCAAGGCTTTCAATACCTTTCGAACTCAGCTGACTTGACGAAAGCCCTAAGAATTTCAAGCCGGACCAATTACTGTCCTCAGCCACGCTCAGCGCGCCTTTTTCTTTGATTTTATTATTTTCTAAATCAAGTATTTTCAAGTTTGCCCAAGTCTTATTGCCTGCCAACGCCGCGGCTCCTGATTCTCCAATTTGGTTGAATTGAAGGTTCAATCTTAAGAGATTTTTCCATGAGACATTCTCTGCGAGCCCAGTCGCCCCGATGTCCTTAATCTCGTTCACTGAGAGGTCCAATAGTCTGAGTTTTGTCCAAACCTCGTTGCCGGCCATGATAGAAGCGCCTTCCGGACCAATGCGATTCTGTGATAAATTTAACACTTCTAGATGCTCCCAGAATTCATTGGTTGCAATATCAATGATTCCGGCGTCAGTTATTTGGTTTCCAGAGATATTGAGCACTTTAAGCAATGGCCAATTCACATTCGTTGCCAAGCAAGAAGCTCCAGCGTCTTTTAGTTGATTTATTGATAAGTCCAGCACAGAGAGCTTTTTCCAAGTCGTATTTTTGCAAAGCGATTCGAGACCTTGTGGACCCAACTGGTTTAACGAGAGTCCGAGCTCTCTTAAATGTGTCCAAGACTTGTTAGAGGCTAGAGCCTCAGCTCCTTTCGGTCCGAGCTTATTCGCAGAAAGGTCGAGTTTTTTTAACCGGTTCCAGATGCTCTTGTTGGCCAAGACATCCACGCCTTTGAAAGTTATCTGGTTATCATTGAGATTTAAGTTTTCAAGGTTATTCCAAGTTGTATTTTGAACAAGATCGATTAAACCTTCGTCTTGGATATTAGCTTCGGAAAGTGATAGGCACCTGAGGTTTTTCCAGATCGTATTTGTCGCAAGTTTAGCAGCGCCGACTGTGTCAATAGGATTTTGGCTTAAATCGAGCTCTTCGAGGTTTTTCCAAAGGGGATTTTGAGTGAGAAGCGCGACACCGCTTTCTTGAAGATAATTTTGGGAGAGTCTTAGAGTTCGTAGATCTGTTAGATCCTTGCAATTTACAAGGAATTCAGCTGCTTTATTTGTGAGGTGATTATCTGAGAGGTTAATATGGCAAATAGTTCCCGTGGCATATTTCAAAAGAGCTGTCGCAACATCGTCATTGTTGAGTCTTTTGCTGGACAAATTTATCTGACTGATCTCATTCGCCCATCTGAGAATCTGATTATACCTGCTTGAAGTAAGCTTAATCGCGTGAGATTGCTCACCACTTCCCACATGCACGCCAACCACGTAAAAATCTCCTTCAGTGGATTTATAGTAGACACAAGCACCTTCCTGTCCATAATTAGTGGAAATTGTTCCGTAATTGAGCTGCTCTGCCTCAGAAGATGAGTCGAGTTTGCTAGAAATTCCCTTAAGAACAAAGATGCTGGTCTTATCATCAGTATTATCCTCCACGTAACCATCAATCTGAATTTCCATTGAATCTAGAAGCTTCGCGTCACCTACATGCAGTCCGAAGTATCCGGTTGTTTCCCCGATTGCCTGATTGAGAACGATAATTCCGTAGTTTTCTTTCCTTTCCTGAGGAAATTCTTCAGGGTAGAAAGTTTGAATCGCCCTGATTACTCCGAAAGGAGCTATGCTTCCTTGAACTGAAGGGACAAACTCAATTTTTGCGAATTTTTTATTGGCTGATAGATTGAACAGGTTCTGCGCGGCTGTGAGTACAATGTTAGGTCCAATTAGAGCCCCCGCCCCCCAATAGCAAGTGTCAGAATCTTCTTCTGGGTAGCTGAGGACAAGACCGTGAGCATGAGCAGAAAAATCATCTGGATACACGCGAAGTTTCCTATGATCACTGTCATTTGCTAGTTTTTTATCGCCGTCAGAGTTGGAGATAGGGTTCGATGGAGTTGGGAATGAAACTATAGAAATTGTGGAGTCAGGTTGAAGCAATTGAGGATGTTTGCAGCGAGTTCTGAATCCTGGTTCGTTTTCTACTAGCTTTGGGCCCTCAATAATCGATTTTAATTCTTCAAATAAGATTTCATTTGTCTTTGACGTTGCTTCAACCATTTTAGTAAACGTTCGAAAATTTGTTTTATTAATTGAAATTTTAGCTTCGAATCTTGCAGTTTTCTATTTGTAAATGTGAAATATGGCAATAATTGAATTGAATTGTTGCATCAGAACAATAAGAACTGCATCTAAATTGCCTGACTATGAGCATGGAATTAATTGTTATTTTTCGATTGAAACATGCTAAAAGGGATGGCAGCATAATCTGTCCGCGTTTTCTTAATCGAAAAACCTTAGAGAAACAGGTATTTGTGTTGAAATTCTTCGGAAACTAATGTATCGAGGTGAGGTTACATAAACTAGTTCCTATTAAATCAAATGAAAGTGGAGTAATTCACTCAAATTCTAGAAACATATACATTAAAATTTTTGAGCCCTAGTTTATTGGCACCGGATAAAAATTTGTGAGCATGCTAGTAGTACCCATATGAAATAATTGATTTAATTAATGAGCGTGATGATTGTTTGAATTCGGAGGTGTGTAGTGTGCATTTTGTGCCTCATTTGATTGATTTCGATTTTGATTGACTTGTTGATGATTCTTGTTTGCATTTTCGTGATTATTTCTGTTTGTATTTGGATTTTTCGCACTCATATATACCGCTGAAGGATTCATGTATCCCTTTCCGAAAGGACAAACAGATGTAATGACTGTAGGATTTGATTCTCCTGGCATAGTCACAGTTTCTTCATGGTTCATTGCGTTTCCCATTTTTATGTCTGGCTGATTATGGGTAGGAGGTATTTGACTTCTTTTTGATTCTATTTGATTATAGTTTTCAAATTTTAAGGAAATTTATATGCGCATTGTCTAGATTTAGAATAACGTTACAGCCAAAGAGTTTGAAAATTGAATTGAATTATGTGATAGAAGATCTATTTGGTCCATAATTGAATGGAGAAAAGCACCAAAAAGCCCATTTGGCTGTGTCGAAGAAGACAAGTGGGGGCTGTTTTTCAAATCGAACAATAGAATTTTTACTTGATTGGGATTCGAGCAGTAAATTTATCCAGTATTTGGAATATTAACAACTGTTGTGATGATTTTTTGCGAAATAGGGGCATTTGAAGCTGTGAAAAGTAAAAACTGTTTCAAAGCTGCCTTGGCTAGTGACAGCTAGTGTGATGAAAGAGTAATTCATTAATACTAAAAAGTATCCTCAATTTTTAGGAAAATTAGCCGTGCGCTTTGGAAATGGATTGAAGAACAGCAAACGTAGTGCGCAGTAAACGAATACGATTTCGTTTGTGAAAATATGCTATAAAATATCAGTTTGATAGCTCCTTCTGTGTAGAAGAATTACTTGATAAAGCTCATTTGAGAGATATTTCTCTCATATTGAGTGCTCTTGAAAAGAATGTGTGAGCTTGTCTCAAGGGTAATGACTATCTACTGGTAGTTCCTACAAAAATGATAGGGTACTAATTGTAACTGAAAAATCCAGCGATCAGTACCTTTTATCGGAAGATTAATTCATGAAAAATGCTTACTGAAATTAATCTTTTGGTTCTCAGAACTGTAGAGCAAGTAGATTATTCAACAATTCGAGATTTCATGCAACTGAAATACACCCACTTCCAAGCTTCACCAGATGTAAAACTGTTTAGGTAATTCTTGCCATTGGGATTTCGCTCTCCGATAAAATCTCGATGTCCTCGTCTTATCATCGAATTTATACCCGAAAAATACACATTCAAAATATGTCGAGACCATACCTGAAAGCTCACATACAAGCAGCTAAGACTGCGACACAATGAATAAAAATGTATTCATTTACATAAAGGATAATTTCCTCAATTAGGAGTCAACAGTTGGAAGATCAATTAACATCATACATTTGAGAATCTTGTGTTACTTTACATGATACTATACATTATTCAATTCGACAAGGCTGCTCATTCAATAGCCAAACAGTTCAAACACCACAAATAAGGTCGAACCTCATCAATATCAAAATCGACATTACTTATCTCTCGCAAACTTTACTACTACTGCGCACCTCCTAGACAATTCTCTCAAATAAATGCGTTGGATATCTTGAAATCTTTTCCTTTTAGAAAATACTCAGCGGAAACAATTGTAAGCACGGATAAACTCACAAACTAATAAAACTACTCACTGACCTAGCTTAGAAATCCGCTCTGCCATAGCCTTAAACATTTCCGGCACTCCATCTCCTCTCATCGCGCTGACTTCAAAGAACAACATGTTATTCTCCTTCGCCATCTTCTCCGCCTGGTCCTGAAAAACTTGCCTTTTTTCATTCATATCGCATTTATTTCCCGCAAGCACAAGCACCATGTTATCCTTTTTAACTTTCTCGTCGAGCTCTTTGATCCAATAGGACAGCGATTGGAAGCTTGCCATTTCTGTAATGTCGTAAACTAAAATAGCTGCACTCGCGTCTCTGTAATAGAGCGGCGTCATCGCTCTGAATCTCTCCTCGCCGCCAGTATCCCATAAATGAAACTTTAAGTAATTTCCAGAGTCCAGCTGGACCCGCTGTTCCATATAGGCTCCGCCGATAGTGACTTCATAGTTTGTTGAGAATTTGTTGCTTACGAATCTTTGTCCAATACTGGATTTGCCGACACCAGCGTCACCCAGAAAAACCGCCTTGCAGTCTATGGTCTGGGCTTTTTGCTCGCCGACACGCAGCTTGCCTGATGGATCGTTTTTTTGGGAATCAGATTGTGCACAACCCATATACTTAGTGCTGTGATTTTTTTGTCTTGAATTTAATTAGTTCAATAAAAGGTCTTAGGAATGCATAAATTTGTGTATGCTTGCTTATATGACTCATTAACAATATTAAAAGCAAATTTCATACTGTATTTGAACATAGGATTGTGACAGGGAAATTTGTGGTGTCTTTTCTCAAATCGGGATGAAATATCTTCTCAGAAGAGACTTGTAGCACAGAAATAGACCCTGGAAATATTGTTTGCGCGAATAATGCTGTTGAGATAAGATCCGATTCGGAAGAACTGATTGGTTTATTGACAATATTTCCAGAAAAAATCAACTGCCATGAATAAGAAATAAATTCAGAAACTGTGTTGACCATTTCAAACTTTCGCCCTCGATTTGGTGCATGATTGAAAATTATTGTTGAGGTAGGAGTCGGAGAAACTAGTTGTGCCACGATTAGGTTGTGGATTTCCAATCTCACTGCTCATTACTTTCCGTGAAGCAAATTATGTTATCAAATGGCATTAATAATTGAGGGTGCATGGATTATTTTTTATGAATAAAGCACGCAAAGAAAAAAATTCCATAAAATTCGTAATTTCCATGTGCAGAGGGAAATGATTACTCACTCTCAATATGATTTTTTTCATAATGTTTCCTCAGAATTTCTAGAACACAATTTTATAAACAGCTGAATTTAAAAGAAAATCCCTCTTTAGATACAGCACGCACGTCTCTTCCTACAAAAAGGAAAGTAGCCATCATTCTTCAATCTACATGAGCTTGTAACACTCACTGTCTTTTTCTAAACTAAGTCTAATTTCTTTTACAAAAACGCAATAATGCTAACTTCAGTGCGCTGATATGCCAATAGATAATCAACACATAATCACCACAATGATATCCTTACGAACTTTTCAGCACGAAATTGCAAATTTTCTAAGATAATCCATCCTTATATAGCCTTAATTGCGCATGATTTTTCTCATTACAACAATTAATCCCGATTCAGACCAGCCCTGAAGCCTACCCCACAATATAAACACACGCACGATCTCTCCACAGCGTACTGAGCCAAGAGAATGATCTATTCAGCATTTTTTAGAAATTTTCAATGAGGAGGATGCCTTATCAGTAATTTTGCTAGACGAAATCCGCGTTAATCACTTCCCCTTAAACAAATCGACTCTTTGTAAATTTGAACGATGACAGATTATTCCCATGGAATCAGCAAGAGCCTATTAGAAACAACTCAAAATATTGATTGCTTAAATCAGTTTCTCGTTGTACAATGAGGACGTTAATTCTCAAACTAAGCTTTTCTAAAGAAATTAATTGCATTGGCTTAGATTAATTACCTTGAAATATTCGAATAAAGGAAATATCAGGAACAACTTGTTCGGAAAAATTGAGAAGGTGTTAAAAAATTAAAAGAATTCCAGTCTGAATTTTTGATTTTTTGCTTGACAAGCACCATTTTCCCATCAGATCCGTACTATTCTTCGCTCTCAAAGTCGTTCTTACCCTCTCCTTAGCAGAAACACAAAAGGCCTCTCGAAAGATGGAGTCTGAATCAGAAGCATTGATAGCAAAGCTGGTTAATTCCAAGGAACCATTCGATAACGTATCAGTTCCCAATTTCCTTAAAAAGACCTACGAGATCCTGCAGGTACACTTCCTGTAGCCACACCCTACTAAACGCGTTTAGAGCAATGAATTCGGCGATTTAATCTGCTGGAGCGAAGATGGACGTGCAGTTGTGATCAAACAACCAGCCGACTTTGCTCAAAAGGTCTTACCCAAGTATTTCAAGCATAGTAATTTATCCTCATACATCAGACAGGTAATCGCCCGGTCAATTCAGTGCATTAATCTCCATTATTAGTTGAATATGTACAATTTTCGAAAAAAGAAAACAAGCAACCTTGAGTGCTTCGTCCATGATAACTTCCAACGCGACAGGAGGTAATCGGCTCTTCTTATCACCTATCTAAGCGGCTATTTTTCCAGCGATCTGCTCTCAAAAATCAAAAGAAAGAAATGCGAACCTTCATTATCATCAACGCCTCTTATGCAAAATTGTAAGAAAGCATCAAAGGCGCAGAAAGGACTTACCAATGGCCAAGAAAATGAGAGACTTATGGAAGAGGTAAATAAAAGCGGTGGTGATAGAAAGTGCAATTGATCATGCATTGTAGAATAGAATGCTAAAGAAGTTACAGGTGGATTTGGCTCAAAAACTCCTTGAAACAGAGCGAAAAGTAATCGATTTGTCGAGCCAGCACCAGTCACTTTCTATGCGGTTGCAAAGTTGGATACTTAAGGTATCTATGCAAACGCAGACAACTCAGAACGCGTTCAAGGAGCAAATACAGCAGAAAATTGAGTTTGATCCTTTGACGAGTTTCCAAACCAGCCCTCAAACACAGCCGTTATATCCTTGGAACTCCGAGAGCAGTCTCGGGTTGCAGGTGATGAATCTTCCATGGGCGTATCATATGCCGCAGACGAATTGTCTGATGCCGACATTGTTGCCTACTCCAACAAACCTGTAAGTGATTGGTATTTTTATGTGTGATTAATCGTTGGGGGAATAGCAGTTAGAAAGCGGTGAGGTAGAGGAGAAGGCTTAATAGAACATTATCACGGTAACACGATTCATTGAAATTGTACTTATTATGGTCTAAATGATTGATATACTATAATCAAAATTTGGTATTTGGATTTGTTTGCTCCTGCTTCACGGCAGGCTAAGTTTCATAATTGAATCGTATAATTATATTAGAATTGTTCAATAAAAGTTCATATCGGATAGAAATAACAACATCAAGTACAAATAAATCTATTTCTTTTTTACTTCCTTTCTTGCTGTTTTGAGATCTAGCATCATCAATGATTTGGAGTAATACCTGTTACAAGTAATATAAATTAAGAAATAGGGAAAATTTGGATGAAAGTTTTCCTTTAATGAAGTGATCTCGAATTAGACATTGTCTGATCCTTTGTTAGAGCCCTGATATGGTTACTTTTTTAAGATTATCTACCTGAAGTCTGGCTATTCGCTAGCTATCTCAAAAAAATTGAATAAGCCATTTTCTGATTCCAATCAAAACTACTATTTCTTTTGCATAGTTCTGCTGTTTAGGACAGTCAGAAATCATTATGTATAAAAAAGACAAGCTGATTCTTGTATTATTTCAATCCTCTTGCGCTCTGCAAAAAGAAATTCATTCTGGATTACAACATTTTTAGTAGCTATTCTAATGGAGAAATCCACTGAAAAAAGTTTGAAAGTTTGGAAACTTCAGAAAAAGAACAACAGTAAATTGATTAAAGAGTAGCGGAATTCGCAACTTCTTTTTTTCCAAGTTTAGGCAACCGCTTTATCGTATCTAGCCACTCCAAACAATATTTCGTTGTGATTAAAGCTGAATGATATCTGTACAAGAAGGCTAACCTTGTTTACTCTACCGAAATGCAACATCTTTGCAGTATCATGTTATTGGTAGGAGAATTTTACGAAGGTAGAAATTTCATCATTTGCTTATAATATCTATAATTATTTATTGAGAGAACTTCGAAGTCTCAATTATTTCGAAAATGTTCTATCAACAGAATAATTTAATCATTTTTATTCCTTCAACTGCTTAAATTAAGTATTCGACTCATTCTTATTTTTATATACTATGCATTTTGACCTAGCATTCTTGTTGTCACCACTCACTATCCATCAGCTTTAGGCACATTATAGCTACTTTGAGCTAATAAAGCTCAGAAAGGATGAACTTTATGAAGTTTCTAACTTTTCGACTCTCAGAAGCCATTGTAACTTCAAAAAGTTTAAAGAAAATCGATTGATTTAACTATACAAGTATCAGTGGATTTTCCAAAAAGAACGAACTTACTTTTATTCGAGTTTAGAAACTGCAATTTTTCGTCAGTGATTGTCTCGTTTAACGACATATGGACCTTTTCAAGCAGTAAACCTGTATTAACTTTGAGGAGTTGATATTAACTCCAAAATCCGAATCAGAAATGCGGTTCTCGTGTTATATATAGCGGAAGAGATACTCTTTCTGATAATCTAATTCATAATTCAAAATTTTGTTACAATGCCAACTCAAATAGACCTATTAAACAGCAGACTCTTCGGGCGGACTAATGCAAAGGATCTAAAGGGTCAAACTAGCGCCAGTAACTCGATGAACACCACCCGTTCGAACACCCCTGAAGGCAGGCAGAGTTCCGACGGGTTTGACTCTACGAGAGACAGCTCGGGAAATGAGAGCTTTATCATCGACGTAAAGCCGAAGAGGAAAGTGTTCAAGACCCCTGAAGAGAGAAGCGAGTTTGTGAAGTCTTATAAAATGAAGTATAAGACTGAAATGTGTAAAAACTTCGAGTTGAGAGGCTACTGCAAGTTTGGGGATACGTGCTCGTTTGCACATGGCAGGCATGAGCTCCAACAGAAAACGCATATCCACGAGAAATATAAGACGAGACCTTGCCAGCAGTACCATCAGCAGGGGTATTGCAGCTATGGGATGCGATGCCAGTATCTACATAAGGAGGCGTTGACTCCAAATATATTCCATAGGCCTTCAACGGAATTCGCTTGGAACGCTGAAAGAAGCAATTATAGCTACGACCTGCTCAGCGAGATCTGGAGGATGAGCAACTCTTGTATAAAGGTTGAGAAAATCCTTGATAAGATCCCTGAGCGAAAGAGGTTGGCAGTTTTCAATGAAATCGCCCCTCAAGAGGAATGAGAGAGGGGGTTTCAGTCATTATTATAACAATTAATTCATGCTTAATGAGAGGGAGAAGGATAATTCCCTCGATATATGTTACATTTAAAGAGTTATAGCTATATATATTTTGCGATAATTAATACGTTATTGTGGAGTATGAGTTAGCGATATAAACCTATTTTATAGGTTGTATTAACTGAAGCTTTTACTATACTGTGAATAGTGCATGTCCATACCTTGTATTAATGGATAAAAAAACTTCAACTTGTTGTTTCTCTGTGGAACACGCTTGAGGAAAAGGAAGATTAAATGCTATGAGTTTGCTTAAGGAAGATTATATGATTCGATGAGAAGTAGAAGAGCCTCTTGGCTTTTATGGTAGGGAATATATCAAAATCCGTCTTGTTTAAAATGAACGTTTTCCAATGTTAGCGTTCCAATTTTAGCGCTTAGATACTAAATTCATTCGGAGTTGTTTTCAAAATTCTGTGACGTAATTCAGACATTTGCTGAGCTTCAGGGCTTGCACGTTCAAGGCCAAGAGAGCAAATCAATTATTTTGGAAGAAATATAAATACAAAGTACTAGTCTTCAAATATCTTTATTATTGGCTTTCATGGATAAGATTTTCCGTCTTTGAGCGCATAACAAATTACACAATTCTCTATTTGCAGCCGAATTATTTTTTAAGCCAGATACAGCTAACTTAAGGCTTTATCTTTCACAAGCTATTTACAACGGGTAAAATCATTGAATATTCAACATCACGGAATTTTTATCCCGTCGCCTTCCAACTTCTCTTGATTGATAAGGTTACTAACATGCAAGCTAAGCTGATGGTAGATGTCGGAAAATCAAAACTCCCTATTAGGGCTACTTCCTATATTTAAATCTTATCGAAACATGCTTAATTGTTAACTGTATCTCTCAAGACGAATATTCAATCTCTAGCAAAGTCTAAATAATGAATTGCTGAAGGGAGGTATTCTTACGTCCAAAAATCAGCTTCTTAGAAATTCGAAGTTTTTTAAAGTTCTATTATAATTTAATCATCTTTCGACTTTCACTCGAGCCGGAGATTAGCGCCTGCATTTTTCAATCGACTTTCTCTACAAAAGGAATTTTCGAAGGCTGGAAATGTATGATAACAGAAGGTAAAAGACCATCAACTTGTAGGCTCGGATAGCTCTGGCTGCTCATTTAATTATGAAAAGAAATACGAAAAAGATCAGAGTTGCTGATAATGAACAGTCACATCTCAGATATATTGCTCTTGTAGAAAAAATCAGATTTTAATCTTAGGTTAGTCAACAAATAATGAATTCTTCAAGAAATGAGAGACCAACTCATTCGTTACCTTCATAATGAAGTTGGAATAAAATAATTTTGCGCCTTCCGTAGCAATTCTTGGTGAAAAATTGTTCTGTTAGCTATGATTTCTAAGAGTCAAATTAATATGGAATTGTAACATTCTCATACAATGTAAACAATTGCTAAGCACACAATTCTTCAAAAGATGAGATTATACAATCGCATAAAATACCAATAGATAGTGTTGGAATAATTGACACCATTTGACGTAAAGCTTCCAATTCACAAGCTCTTCGTTTTCCTAACAAACGGTTAGACAAATCTAGAACATTTAAACTGGTGCTTCTTTGAGAAATGCCTCATTGAAAAGAGATCCATTTTGCTTATGGAAAAAACTAACCAACAAATGTCATATCAACGAATTAACAAAGGTCACCATAGAAGGTGATTCCAATTCTAATTAACTAAAGCGGCCTCAAAGCTGTTTTCAAAAAAAGCCCTGATTGCTCATCAGATTATGAGACTTTAGCTAGTCTTTAGTTTATAATATAAAGTGACTCCATATGGAAAACGCAGAACAAGAATAATACCCAAATATTAATACCAAAATAAATTTTCAATGGATTATCTTCTGAAAAATTTATTAATTTCTCTTCAAAAAATACAATCGTCTCTTCTTCATAGCTATCTTCTAGATTTTCATCACTTCGAGCCTCTTTTTGCTTTGTAACACTGTATCCCACTACTATAAGAAGAGCCCCAGAATATTTCCACTCAATTAGGCGCCTTCAACTCCAGAAGTACATGAAAAAGAGACGTTGGGGTTCTCAATCAACTGGAAAAAATTTGCTTTAGAAATAATCTTTGACTTGTCACTTTGCTGGGCATTCGCACCCATCGAGTCATATTCCAAACTCATAAACTGTTCATCATTCGGCTGCTTATTTTGTATAAAATTCGACTGCGAATAATTGACAAACATATCGGGATTAGCCTGCTCTTCCATTTTATTCTCCTGCTTCAGGGATTTGTTGCTAAATCCCCATGTTAACTGCGGATGCTGCTCCTGGAAAAACCCATCAGGGTTATAATTCATCCCTCCATACTCCTGCTTTATCAACGGCCGCTCTAACAAAGATCCCGGTTGAATCATTACCGGCATAAATTGCTCGATTTTCCCAGTCAGACGTGAGATATTATTGCTCTGAACTTCCTTTTTTATCGGAAACCGCTTCATGTGGAACTGTGCATCTTCATCATAATCATAATCATCCAGCTCAATCTTATCGTCCCTCGAGTACGTTATCATATTCTCAGAGGGGCTCTTGATCAATCCCTCTTCAAAATCCCCTTGAATCGAGTTACTAATTCCAGTTTTGGTTAATTTTCGCGTTCTCTTATGCGTTTTAGTAGAATCAGAATAAGTGCTTATTTTCTGATTCTCGCCTCGTTCAGTGTTTATGCTAATCATCGAAGTTGCATCTGAAGTGTTCAATAGCCTCCTCGCACTCGCGACACTATCATCACGAATATTCTTCTCGAGATTCGACAGCATATCCCCTATACCGAGTAATAAATTCTCAATCTCACGCTTTTTCTTCCCTCGGCCGCCAACTAGCTTCTGAAGCTCGCTTACTTTACGATTGATCGCGTCGATTGTCAATGAAGATGTATAATTGTAGTTTTTTTCTTCCATTGGTAAGTTAGCCACGAGAGGATTATCTTTTGCGGCTTGATGAGGAAAGGAGTACAATTTATTCAGCGTTTCGCCTTGATGAGTGGTTTCCTGAGCGATGATGGGGTCGTCGCCTTCTTCAGAGCCGCTACCGTCGCTTTCATGGCCTTCTTCACGGGTCAGAGCAGAGCTTTGGTGAAAACGAGGATAGTCATTTACGTTGAATTTGGCTCTGGGTTCGCGGGTCTTGAGATCGAAGTTTTCTTCCAAGGAGAATTTTCCCTTCGTCGAGAGGAGCATGATGTCTCCTTTGAGATCATCGAAGGCCACAAAAACGTTGACTCTGCAAAGCACAGAGAGCTCGACAGCTTTTTTGAGAAGACCTTGCTTTCTCTTATGGAAAGTGTCTTTGCGAGTTTTGTGGTCTTGGATTGGCTTTATTTCGATTTTCTTTCTTCCCATCGCGTACTTTTTAAGTTATTACACTATTCAAGTTTAATTTAATTAATCACATAAACCCAAATCAACAATGGCATATTTTCAAGGTTTTATGATGACTTTGCTCAGTTTTCGTCCACATTCCTCGATTGCTAGTATTATGGAGCAGAATTTATCTATCATTTATGTTGCGAGCTATAAACCCTAACAAATGTTGGCATTTTGACTGAAATCATTAGATGCTATAGAGTAAGCCAGTGCCAAAATAAATCCAAACAAGCAGGAGATTGCTTTCTGATCTAACTGTTGATGCTCGCGTTGAAATTAAACGATTACGGAATCTTTCGAAATAGAAAGAAATTCAATTCTCTTAGTGGATTGAATCATCTTCAACAGGAATGTCATTCAATTCAATAGCAGTTCTGAAGTTATTTCACGTTGACTCCATGCTAACTCACTTGGATATCAAATTAATTCATTCATTTGGTGCTGAAGTTTTACAAAATTTTCTATTTGGACATTAGTTTGTTATTGGGAAGCTGCCTCTCCATAGATATAGACGCTAAGCATTACACCTTGAAAAACAAATAAAACCAGCCACTTGAATTAGGCCTCCTCCACAAATTAAAAAATTTGATATCCACCCTCACACCGTTTCAAAATTAATTTCTGAAATGAAAACTGGTTAAACCACATTTGAACGTCTTTCTTTTAACTCTCTTTTTGATTTTGGGAATTTATTGATTATTCATTGTTGAATATGAAGATGAAAGCTGACAAAGAAGTTCTATACTTAACCTCTTACTCGAACAGCAAAGGTTTATTAAGTGTGAATGTATATATTATTTTTTCTTTACTCATAATATCTTCTTCTCTCTCAACTCTACAGCTTATCTAATTGAGGGGTTGTCAAAGCGACACCAAATCCAGGGACTCTGATATCAATGTTAATTGCAGCAACCTTTTCTAATGTAATATAAGCTTGGATGTCAGCTTGAAGCACTTCGGTGATTCTTTCGAAGAGCTTGCATTCCTTGCCTTCCTTTTCATACTTTGGAACTCTTGGGAATTGAACTGCTCCTGGGTCATCGTTAAATTCTTTCTTTATTGAAGCTGGGAGCTCATCAACGCTTCTGAATGAGAAATCGACGTCCACGGTCTTCAAAAGTGGGAGGAGAGGAAGAGGAGTTCCAGAAATGAAAGGAACAAAGTTCTTAACGAGGCCGATGAGTTTCTCATCGAGCTTTGATCCAGCAAGCGATTTGACAGTCAGCTCAATCAATGTGGATTGCCAGAAAGCAGCCATGGTTGTGTATCCCTTGGTATGGAAGTCAAGGAGGTCATGGAAATCGATTCCGCTGACCAGGTTGAGATTCACTTGGGCTTGTTCACTTCCGGCGAGTTCTTCGACTCCGAGGCCAAGGACCATGTTGATTTGTTCAGTGATCATGTCAGCTATGGCTGGGCCAGGTCTGACGTGAAGGACGAGATTAACACCGGAGTTGATGATGTTGTATGAAGCCATTCCTCCCTGGAAAAGCCCAGAAAGTTCTCTAAAGAGGTCAGATTCGTCAGATCCGTCGAGCAATCTTCTCAAGATCTCTTCAAATTCTTGATGTTTGCCTGGGCAAGGCTTGAAGACGATAACCACAGCGAGATTAGGGTCTTCTGCGCCGATGATGGTCTTCAATTTCTCGTATTGAATATCAGCGGCGTTTCTTCCGAAGTTAAGGGAGGTCTTGACCCATGATTTCTCAGTTCCGTCAGTAGGGGCGGTACCGAGTTCGAGACCAACTCTGGAGTTGTTTGGGTTGTTTTCCATCTGTGAAAGGTCGGTGTTCGGATTTTATAGTTTGATGATTATAATTTCGGATACGAGGATCTATTTAAAACGATATAAATCGGTATTAAACTAAAATCAACTAATTACGTATTCGTGTTAGAACTGAATCAATTAAGGAACTCATTTAAATATATCGTCAACGGTTTCTCAAGAAGTTCTAATCCATGGGAATAGTACTCCCGATAGCACTCGGATACGTTATTAGATAATGCAGAGCTACCACCGCTGTAGCAGAGATTTTTATTTTGAGGTTCTACTCCAAAAAATGTGAAACGTGCTATTAAATTTGGTGAATTTATGATATCAAGCTCCAATAGCACCAACGGAAGGCAGATAATTGTAATTCGGTGTAGTTTGTCTAAGATATGAATTGTAACGGGACATGGAGAAAATAACGCGATTGTTGAACTGCGTATTAAGAGATGAGGAAAGAATCTATATCGTTTACTTAACCACGATACCGAACAAGTCATATATCGGTAAGTGGCTTCTTTCGGAGGAAACTGAATTAGCTCCTGAGATTTATTTTGATATGATTCAGTTTAAAAATTTTATTTCGATTTACACGTACTACACAAAATTTACAATATCTGGACCAGGGCCAGAGCCTTATCATCTGATCGTTAAGAGGTTTAATTGTGATTCTTGGTTGGCATTCTCTAATGTTGATGTAGGTGATAGAAGCCAGGTGAGTAGTGAAGAAATGAAAATATTCAGAGCACTTAATAAAGATTTCGAATGAGAAGGATACTTTAACAATTTTGTAGTAGGCACCTTAAGCTTTTATGGGTTATGTTAGCAGGAACTGCTTCATATTTACCAATTTTAGGGTATAAATCTTATAACTATCTTCTATCCTTAGATTTTGCTAAAATAATTGAATAAAAACGAATGCCTACTCGTTGGAATTGCTACTTTCACAATGAGTGGGTTTCGAGCACTGTGTTAACGTTTAGCGACTTGAAGGTGCACCTTTTGAGGATGAATTGATTGTATTGAGAGCAAATAATTGGAAACAGCATTACGAAATTAAGAATCTTATTTTCCGCGTGCCTCTCAGATGCTTCTTTGATGAATATTAGTAACCATAAAGGCATTGCCTCGAAGTTGCAACTTGTTTTCGTCTTTCATTTCAAACTTGCCCTTAAGATTTGTTGCATTTCCAGTTACCTTCTTCCTTCATTCTGATACCACAAAAAGCAGAGCGAATTAGAAAATAACCGAAAAAGTAAAAACACCGCACCATGTTTAATGGAGATAAGGTTTACTACTAAACAATTTGTGACTCTAAAATTTTCAGATCCTGAATATTGTGCCGTCATTTATCAATACGATAAAATATTGAAAATTAACGTTCTTAATCGCACTAATCAAGAGTACAAGCTCTTTTGTGTTTAATTTGACATATACTGAAGATAACAAGATGATCTTGATACCACAGCAACAGTCATAAATAACTAAATGAGAAATGATTTTACCTATTAAATATATGTAAAAAAATGAGAAGAGAAAAAAACCATAGGCTATCTCTAGCTATTACAAACAAGAGAACGATGAAAGAAAGATTTTCTAATTCTCGGTACTTCAAATTATAAAAAAAACTGAACTTTCTTACTTTCTGGTGAAGAATTTACAGATTCCGATTCTTTCTGAAGAGATTGAGGACCGCTGCCTCTTCTATTTTTCAGTATCGAAGTTCTTTTGACCAGACTAAGTGTGTTAGTTGGGGAGGACCCAGCTATCGACGTACTTGACGTATCAGATAACGATTGGGATGTTTTACTCTTCCTGATCTCATTAAATGAATCTCCCTCTTCACCATTTTTGCCGAACTGAAGAGGCGAAAGTGGAAAACTTCTGAGGGAGGATTTGAGATGGGTTGACAAAGAGTTATTTGAACCCACTAAATCAATACTCCTTAATTTTTTGATCTCAGCTGTGCTTTTTCTTCTAAAATGTCTCGTTCTCGTTAATTTAGATTTCGGGTCATCGTTTTTGGAAACAGGGGCTTCCTTTATCGTCGCCTTCGATATTGGAACGCTAGCAGAGCGTCTCATTCGATCTTCTAAGCGTGTTATGCTCAGCTTTGAGTCGTCGTTACCACAGAGCCTTTCCGATACGTGCCAGCTTCTCTTTCTTCGGCATCCATCTTTTGAAGGAGGCAAGGATCCAAGCGGAGTCACTTCTTCATTGCCATGAGCAGAAGCGAAGGTATTGAATGAAAAATGAATAGGCATTTTCTCAAACCTTGAGGGGGATGGCAAGAGGACCTTTAACATTCGAGTTTTGAGACTTTTTAAGACTTTTTACTTATTATAAGTCATTCGGACTTTACTGCTTATATAATCCCAGATGAATGAAGGCTTCTTTCAGTTCTCCAATAAAATTTAAATCTCCAATTTCCAGGTCAATATCTCAGCAATTAAATTTCCAGTAATTCTCAACAGATTACGGGCAACCGCCTGTTCTTAACTGTAATTTCTCGAAAGTTTCGGACTTGATTAGATAAAAATTAGAAAGGATTCGAGTACTTTTGTTAATTAATTGAATTTCCTATTCTGCTTTCCTCTTTATGGAACCATCCTAATTCCTAATACTGCGAATGTGTGCAATGGAGTATCCAAGCCTGGCTCGAGGTTTATTATTATCGGTTAGCTCATTAAGTGTAGTCTACAAGGCTTTAGCACGTATTTATCAGGAAGCGAATGAAGCTAGCAGTCTATATATAGAAACAAAATAAACGACGAACATTTCTGAAGGATTCCGATATTAACTATTGTTCGGACCTTAATTATTTAGGTTTTCCGAACATGTCAAATTTAAAGTAACAAATAGTTCTGTCGGATCATCTCGCAAATTTTTCAGTAAACAATTTTTATTGAAGGAGCTTTACGCAAATAAAAATAATTTAACTGCGTTTAAAGGACTGAAAAGACACGGATCTCAGACGTCCTGGAAAGTTTTGCTGCTCATTTCAGATAAAGAAAGTCGCTTGAATTTGTTTTTCACATGCAGATTTACTTAGATAAAGATTTAGGAAGGATAGAGAAATCAAACAGCTATTTTCTTGGAGAAAAATCAGGGATTCCAAAATTAGAGACTCTTTATGATTGTGAGTGCCTAGTATTAAATGTATATCATCACGAAACATGCTATACTCCCAAATATTTCATGGTAATGGGCAGCTATTCGATGTATATTCGGCGATATAACTCATCTTTTAGATAACTATTTTCGTAAGCAAAGGCTTGTAACTTTGATTCTTGGCGATCTTAGCTGTGACAATATCTATCAGTGGTTTCCAAATTTCGGGCTTGCTCTACCCATACTTTTCTCTGTCTGCATAACAACGGTCTCGCTGCGAGGATTGCAAGAATCACTGAATTTACCGTCAATGTTTCTTCAATTTCAGCGCTTAATAGTGTACTGCAATCCTGCTTCAGATGAAACTGAAATTCTGTTTCTTTATTCTATTTTTACGAATTGTGTTCATGATAAATAAATTTGGCTTCAAATGTCACTAGATAATGGAACCTCCCCTGATTAGTGCAACTTGATGACTCATATTTCTAGTGGATGGAATATGGTTAATTTACAAGAAAGCTGTCAGTTGATCTACCAAATTTTCCATCACTGTCGATGCAATACTATCTTGTTGCTCTGATAAGTCATGCTTAAATATTGGGAAAAATTAGTCTAAAAAATAGAGAGCCCTATCTACAATCTCAAGAGAAAAATGAATTCTTTGAATTCATCTTCGAGAAAGGGAAAAATTGTTTAATGGAAGCAAGAAGAAAAGTTCTACATTCGAGGAGGAGGGATCAGTTCTCATTAAAGCTCATGCTTTTCAATTTTTGGTTTAAGAAATATTATTGTTCTGCGTATTTCGGTACATATGAAATAAGAAATTATGGAATTAGGATTAATATGCAGCATTAATTTTCAGCATGCCTCTAATATGTATTCTTAATAACAGGGAAACCTTATCTTATTTCATCAAATTTCCTGATCAAAAACCGATAAAAAGCTAGGATCGATTCCGAGAGTGTTTTAGAGACAAATGATATTTTTCACTGATATTTGATATACTTCCTCTCTACTTTATGTGAAATCTCTTCGTCAATGATTATGACTGTATCGAGATGTATGCTTCCATAGAAAGAATCCTGCATTTCGCAATTTCAGTGCCACGTAGCAGAGGATATATACCTTATTCGCGGTTTTACATGTTACAGATCTCTGGTAATTTATAAGAGTAGTCGAGTTTGCCTAAGACCCTGGGAATTTTCAGTTTATAAATTCGATGACTAAATTATATAGCGACTTGTATAACCCTTTCTCCTCGCGAGTTATTTCTTTCTTCAAAGAAGATACCACCCTAGAATCTCTCCTTAAAGTTCTCACTGATTATTATTACTTGGGTGGCAGGTATCTTTTGCTCGAGCGCACATTTTCGAATCTCCAATGTTCTTTTCCCCCTTCCTCATTGGGATTTCGAGGTCAGCAGTAATGAGGTCAAAGGATTAAGGACCATTCTCCTTGAAAATTTGTATATCCTCTAGTCCATCATGCCAAATTTTGTGAGCATTCCCTTGTTGATTTCTTGATTAATTAAACAACCTTTTCCCACAAGAGCTTCTGTGTAGCCACTGACACCAGTAACGAATGTTGAGTGTATACACTTGCTGAAGAACTAATTTTGTTGTCTTTTCCCTTTTCTTTGTACATTGGAGTAAATGAATTATTCATATTGATGCCTATTTGAATCAAACATAGGCCATACATAAGGTGTCAATAGACATGATGAGGTTATGATTGCTAACTCGTAAGTTAATATTAGTTCTTTGTAAGATCAAACCTGTCATTTCTCATTCATCTTCACGACCTTGGTTAACTACACCTCAACACTTGGAATCAAACCTTTAAAATACTTAATAGTTGTATTCTGGTTCTTTAATTTTTTTTAAATCCAAAACTTTGAAGATCAGAAAGAACCTTTCCTTCATATAATTCTTCGAGAAGAGAGAGAGACAAGAAACCTTAGATACAGAGACCTCATGGCGATACTTCTAATATAATAGTCTTCGTTTGCATTTTGTGAAAAACATAAGCAAACATCTGATCAAAAACTCACGCATTAGTAAGCACGCTGGCATATCTGAGAAGCGGATTGCTGATTATGTTGATTTCAAGGTGAGACAACTCGAAAGAAAAGCTGAACGATCAAAATTTTTTTTCGCTAATTAACGTTGATTTTGTAATAAATGTTCATAAGTTTGTTGACAGAAATGAAATCAAATAGCAATCTTCAACAGAACTATAGTATAGAAAGTCCTTTTAACCAAGAAAAATCAGACAATCTCTTGAGAAAACACGTTCAAGGCTCTATTTATAATTTATCTTGCATTAATTGATTTCTTAGAATAATGAATCGGCATAAATTTTAAAATAATTCGCCTCGAGCTAATTAAAACCAAGCCTCATGTTGTTACTTGAAAAATGTCAAAACAAAGTAGAAATCGCGATCTCAACATTGCTATTTCTGGCCATATCTGCTTACTCTCAAGTCTGCAGAGTGAGTACATACACTGCTAACGTCAACCAATGCTATAAGTGTGGAACTGAATCGTACACTCAAATACCTCACTCGCAACTTCCAACCAATTTCAACGGCGCAAAACAAGTCACTTTCGGATTCTGGAACAAGAATACACTGGATATGACTTGCGTGTCAGGCGGATGGGAGATGCTCTTTAAAGTGAGTTACGATGGTTCGAATATGGCGAGGAAACCTGCGATCTATCGTCGAATCGTGGGGACATCACAATTGTTTTATCTTGGATATAGCTATGGAGGGGTTTCTAACCTGTCTGAAATCGCTGCTCCACTGGTGACCAATAATTGGTATTACATTGTACTCACAACAGACTATTACATCAACAGGATCAATTACTATATCTATGACCCTACAAAGGCTACGAGCCAACTTACTGACGGGGTCGCTTTTACCTCTGATCTCATACTCCCTACAGTCAGTCAGTTTACTTTTACTGGCTCAGATTATCTTCTCTTCGGAAGTGATCCGGGTGGTCATAATTTAGGAACTTCTTGCATCTCTTTCCCTACAGTGATAGTCGGTCAAGTAATCTCCGCGTACAGCGATATCACGATGATGGCTTACACGCTGGCTGTTGTTCCTTCAGTGACAAAAGACTTTTTTGGAACCCCGGTTATGCGACGTTCGCTGGAGTACGACTCACCTTATGGCAATCTCATCGACACGACTTCTTCGTTTCCATACAGTTATGACTATGGAACGACAGATGGCACTGCGCAAACGAACCTATCCAGTGTATGGACAGTTAGCGGTGTCTATCAGACGATTCAATTCTTCGACCCTAAGCAGATTCTCATCATGTCTCCGAGTAAAAACTTCTCATTCATCGATAGTTGGGGGTACCTTTCTTTTGGAGTCCGGATCGTATTCAAGATGACTTCGATGAGCTACAGTTCCAGCTG
>ENA-UOTX01000352-UOTX01000352.1-compost-metagenome-genome-assembly--contig:-NODE-352-length-50727-cov-13.958144_pt1 | contig 50727 bp, 25 predicted proteins | sample MGYA00238143_ERZ746982 | MGnify/ENA primary metagenome ERZ746982 (study PRJEB28758, sample SAMN06268862) | compost metagenome | isolation source: single cell | place: USA: California, Emeryville, Joint... | reverse complement strand
AGTCAAGGCTTATAATTAAGATCTGTTACTCTATCTTTGAGCGAAGGAAAGCTTGCTACAGCTCAGTCTGATCCAGACATGGAATGAAATACTAACTATCGGTGTAGTAGGGTACAGCAGTCTACAATATATTCAAGACGAAAAAATAGTATGTTCTAGTACACATGACAAAGCATTCATTTAATGTATTAAACTCTGCTCAAATAGGTTAGATAGACTATCAAATTCTACAAGACACTTGGAAGTAGTTCGTTGTAAAAGTGCCGTCAATTTATAAGAGCAGTTATTATTTAGGCTATTTCTTTCCATTTTTAATCAGATTTCCGATTTATTAATCCACTATTATTCATTTCTTTGAACTTACATAATTACTACTATTTTCATATTGCATTGATTCAAATTTTTTGTTTATTCAAATTTTACATCACATTTACAATCAATTTCACTTCTAATAGATGACTTCGCTTTTTACCAACTACAAGCAATTTCCAATTACACTTTTAACCATTATGGAGTAACTTTTTGCGACAGGAAAGAGGCTCAGAAAATGAACACAAAAAATAGAAAATATCGCAATATTACTTCCAAATACGCTTATAACTCCAATTGCCAACTCTTAATTTTTCACAAATTATAATTATTGAATTAATTAGCATAATTTATTTTAGTTATTGAAATCTTCAATCACCCTCTCTCACTCTGCTCTTCTACATTTAAAAAACTTCAAAATCTCACCCAGGTACATACTTCTATTCTCGCTGAATAATTAATTTCCTGTGAAAAGAAAAACAACCCCATCATTATCTCAAACTACACTATACAAATTAATAGGTAAACAACTGCAAGTGTATTTATTTCCTTTACGATTCTAACCAATCATCTAAATCTAAATGATAATACAAAATTCTCGTCGTATCATCTTTTAAATACACTCTCTCAGCTATTTCCTGCAAAAAGCTGTCAAAATTGAACGGTGTTACACCCACTTGTCTGTTTTCCTTCCACTCATTTTTCAATAAGTCACCCAGGCTTCTTTGGTGCTCAACTTTTACGAAATCCTAGTCCCCATTTCAATTAAAAAATTCCGCAACGTGAAAATCGTACCTCCATTTTGATGTAAATCGAAATTCTCTCTAGATACTTGGCCTCCTTCAAATTCATTTCTCTGCATATATACCCACATAGCTGAGAGATCTTGAGAACTGAATTCGTTCGGATCATCTGAATATTGAGATCAACCAAATCAATGCAATTCGAACTCAATTACGTTGTTTTCAATAAAGGGCAGAAAATACGACGTTGGAAGCGGCTCGAGTTTGATGGTAACAAGCTATATTTTATGAAAAAACGTTGATTATAATACTGAAGCATATTTAATTACCCATTCCGTTTTATCAACGAAATACTCGAGAGTTTGACCTTGTTTATGCAATTCTGAAAGGTACATGAGCACATCCTCGTCAAACTCCTCCTCTATATTATCTTTCTTTTCTTCCAAATTCTCCTCTTCTTCCGTTTTAAGTCTATGCGAAGCATCGGAAATCTTCTTCTCAAGAGTCTCTTTCTTCTGAGGACCCTTTCTCTTCTTTCTCCTTAGATCACCGATTTCAGCTTCTTCTTCCATGCTATGAGCTGGTATTTCCGGCACTTGTTTCTATTGACTCAGTCAGTCTCTCAACAGTAGCAAGCGGACTAACCTTTTGCGTTTTACTTTTCTTGCTTGTTCGCAAAAATCCGTCTTTGAAAGTTCGTTGTAGCAGTTCCCGCTCATAATCGTCCTCTTTCTCCAAATAATCTTTGAGGTTTGGAAAAATCATCATAACTTTGCAAGGCAAGAGGTGAGTAGGAAAATTTATAAAGGATGTTACTTGTGCTCACAGTGCTTAGGTCTGACCGAAGCTCTCTTTTCGAGCCGATGGCTTTTCTGCAGGTAGGACAAGTCTTATGGTTTCTATACGTTGATGTTAGTGATCAATATAATGCTTGTAGTGCAAGAAAATAAAAAAGCCAAGAAAATATGATTCTGTTTTCAGCATTACCCTCGAATAATTTTTTCAATGCATCCTTTGCAGAATCGATGCATACACTCTTTGACAAAAACAGGATCTTTAAATATTTCCAAGCAAATTGGGCAACTGAGAAGCTGTTTAATTCTCTCAAAAGTTAATCTATCAGCTTGCTCATTCTCTCTTCTGATTTCTCTCTTTGGGAAAATACTGATGATGTTTTCGAGGTTACGCTCTTCGGACTCCGATAATTCGCTGTTCTCAGAATCATTGTCATCGTAATTGTTTGAATTATTCATATTTTGCAGCTTTTACTCTGGTTTGAAGTTCTCAGCAGTGAATTATTAAATTTATTTCACAATATTTTCTACCATGGGAACCTCCAAATGTATCTTTAATTTGAAAAATTCTTGAGTTAAGTTAGCAACTACTCCCGAGATCGAGTAGGCTAAAGCATTGGCTTATTTACTGTATTAAAAAGAGTTGCTGCTACCTCACAAGCTAAAGCAACCAGAAACTAGTATCTGCACATGATTAATTTGCATCCAAATATTTGAGCTTTGTAATTGTAGAAAGTGCGAGTTTGAAAACTAAACAATCAAACAATAAATTTTCGATGAAATATTCTCAATCGAAATATTCTCTTGGAAGCCACATCGATGTTAATAAGGTGAACGAAAATCAAGTGGTGTGAACTCCTGAGTTGATAGCATATCGATTAATGACCTGAAAAAGGTTGAGTTCTATTCATTCATTGCTGTTTTTTACAACTATTCTCCCATTCTTCCCTTCCAAGAAATAATTAACTGTAGTGAAATGGATTTTGTAGTGACATTTGAAAAGACTACAAGGAATGAAAAGATTATTATCCTGCTTCACACAAGAAAATCTTCATTTCTATACATCAAGATCTCCATTGAAAAATAATCGCAGGTAATTCCAGAAATTAATTTTCAAAGTTTTTATTCTTTTTCTTCATTTTCTTTCATTAGATCTATATTTTTGATTTATGACATGAACGAGCAACAGCTAACAATTAAATCCTTAATTTTGCAGTATACTATGCATCATCATGAAATTTGGTTAGCATTTAAGGACGAACTTACAAAGCGTCTTCAAGAGACTTGCCGACTTGGACCTCAACAACTTGTCCTGGTTCGTTGGTATAAGGTAAAGGCTTGAAGACCTTCACGTGAGCGTATTTGTCTCCGCCAACTTCCACCTTGAACCAGTAGTTGGTTCCAGCAACAACTTGAGAAGTGTATTTAACGGCATCGAATTTTTCGAATGTTGCGCCAGCCTTGGTTTCAGCCTGGGATTTGAATCCATTGGCCCATTCTCTAAGTTCAGTGTCGACGTCTTTTGCTGATGTGAAGCCTCCGGCCATCATTTTCTTGAAAGGAACTTGTTAAAGGTTTTTAAAGTTTTAGATATCTTATTTTTATAGAGTTTCTATTTATATTTCTAAAAGAAATCTTTCAAAACACACCAACGTGGTTTTTAATAAATTTTTAACAATTTGAGCCAATTAAAAGAAAATGAGTTCTTGAAACTCAATGAATTTTCAAAAATATTATTACGATATTAGGGTTTTGGATTGGAAGCTAACTTCACTTAGGCTGATTGCAAACATTCATATGCCAGCTTTTTAGAAATGTAACTGATCTATCAACTAGATCATTGAGTACAGGCTCAAATTTATTCATTAAGTTCAAAAGGGTTTGAGAATAAGACGTTAATATATATTTTTTATTGATTTTCCAATTTCAAATATTAATAATTCTGTAGAGTTTGAAAATTTTTTTCCGATTTGCCGAATTAAAATTTTCATGCTGAATTTATTATTGACTTTCTATGTTTAATTTAACAGAATTTACCTTTTCTACACGATATTTTTTCAAAACAGTCATTTTAGATGTATCTTATAATTATTCGGAGAGCAGTATCAATTTTGAAAATCTTTTGAATTATTCAGCATATTTACCTTTACGACAAGAAAACCAAAGCAAGCTTACAGAGAACAATTTAACTTTAAGAAATTCCGACTGAATATTTTAATCGATTATTAAAATGTGTATTGATTGAATCTTTCAAGAAGAAATTACTAATTATCATCGCTGGAGCAACTACTTCAATAAATACTAAATTTTAGTTCATCAATCAAAGTAACTATCTAAAATTAGTATTTGGAAAGCCATGGGAGAAACGAAAAGTATATATATTTGAGCTCCAAGCACAAAATCCAATTAAATTCATGAGAATGCAAAATACTACATCCTATGACCCCTTATGTTAACTAACAATTCATGATTTTCTCATGATTATCTGAATGAAACTCTCAAATTTCCACCCGTATTATTATCAATTTAAAATAAGAGTCGCTTCTCAGGGATTTCAACTCACCTATCGGATCTTCAAGTGGAGCATCACCAAGAGCATTCAATTCGCGCAAGAAGAAATTCGCAAAGAAGAATTTGACTATAGAGTTATATTACTTTTTTTTTGATAGAAATCTACCAATAGCGATTAAACCACGAAGCTACTATGTATCCAAACCACTATGAAGATTTATTCAACATCAATGATGTGAATTACAACCAATTAATTCTCTCTGTTATCCTTATAAAAGAAAATGTCAATCAACATTTATTTCATTGACATTATTGATAATGATCATTATTGAGCTTTTTTCATTGTCGAAGCTACATTCTTTTTTATCTCTTTCACCTCTACCAATAGCGACTTGATCAGACGATGCAATTCTTCCATTTCACCTTGCTTCGATCCAAGTTCTTGCTGTTTCCTTTCCAGCGCGATCGACCTACTCACAGGAATCCAATTCAGATTCTTCGCCATATACTTCTCATACACAGTATTCTCTATCTCATTCAGGTCGTTCTTGTTGTGAGCATACTTTTCTCTCAGATAAATGATGAAATATAAGTAGTCCCAAATGTGATGCTGTTGTGTAATATGCTCTTCAAAGTTCAAGTATCTCTCGAACTCACTTCTATTAATGCCACAAATAAAGCAAGTATTCTCCTGGTCTTCTTCATTCTCTCTCTTTTGATCTCTCAAGTCTCCAAAAGCATCTACGATCATACCGAATATAAGATTCAAGAGGACGACCTTGATTACAATGAAGAAAGAGAGCTCATATACAAATTTTCCAATGAAAGCCCAAGGGTCATCTGTATAGAAGGTTTGGACTAGAGATTCGCCGATTCCACCGCCATCTCTGAGTCCGCGGTCCAGGAAATACAGCAAGCACCCAAATGTATCCAAACAATAATAATTAACCGGTTCATTCTCCCCTTCCGGCTCCGCTTGCAAGGTGCTCTGCATGAGATAAAACCCTGTGAACGTATAGAACGTCGCAACGAAAAACAGCAAGAACAGAGTCCAAAGGAATTGCTTCCAGTTGGTTGTAACAGCAAGCAATACAGCCTTGATAGAGTCAGATTGCGCCGCAATATCAGCTATGAGGAGAGTTGTGAGGATAGGGTGGAAGATCGACGCAATGCTGATACCAACATAAATCAAGTGCCAAGAGAACGTCCAAGATGATACAATGAACCAAATGTTAAGCCCCCAATACGTCCACCTGACGTTCTTGTAAAGCGAAGGGTCGTTCTGCATGATTTCAAATTCATCCGAATAGATTCCTTTGTATTTAAGCATAAGAATGCAATCTTCTTCAGTGATGCCTTCAGTGTCGGTTTTTTGGAATTTATCTTGGACTGCCTGTGGGAGAACTTGAACTTCTTTCTTAAAGTCATCATTGTAGCGTTCCCAGAGCACAGAAAGGTGGCGTTTTACAGAAGTAAAGAGCCAGAGAACGATCACTGCTGCTGCTAAGCCTGCGTTGACTATGTTGAGAATCACTCTTACGTTGGCCACGTTCTCATTGTAATCTTTAAACTCTGGTGGGTCAGCTTCTAGATCGTAATATTGGACAAGGACATTCATTGCGACTATCACAAGCGACATTGCGTTCGTAAGCACTCTTGTCGTGGTATAGAGGATGTTGGCGTTGAATCCAGCGTATTTAGTTCTCGCGATTAATTCCTCCTTCATCTGAGGAATCAACTCATCAGAAGCATCAATGAGACCACGGATCTTCGTTTGGGTGTTTGTTCTATCCACGTGCTTCAAAAAATATCTTTTAGTCGAGTCAAGCAAAAAGTTGCAAAGAGGGAACAACGGGAACCAGTATTTGATCAAATCGACCTCTTTGTCTGTCACAATCTCAATAGAACGAACGGTGTGAAGACAAAAACCATGAAGCAATGCTTGCAGAATTGCCTCTTTTTGTTCGTTTCTTCCAGAGTTTTTAATCATAATTCGGGTCTCTTCAGCAAAAACTTCTTTATCTTCCCAGATATACCTGAAGATTATGTAAATATTGAGAGCGTCACCCAAAATTCCGTAAAGGTCTCCCATTTGGATCTTATCGATCTTTTTCATAACAATGGGGAAAACTAAATGTTTGTTGGGTAAGTTATCTTCTGTCCAACCAAAGTATTGGTACATGCAGCCTTCGAAGACGTCCAATAGCCCTTGCAAATCAGCGTAATTCTTGATCATTTCAATGACTTTTCTGTTGGGAGACTCAGCGATGCTCTTAATCAATCCAATAATTTTGCTCTTAAGTTCCATGAATTTTCCTTGGTAGGGATTGTAATCATACCCTCTAGCCAGCAGATGGAGCTGATTGTTATACTCTGTGATCAACCTGCAGAGATCATAGAGGAACGTTTTCTTACAAACGTCCTCGATGTTCTGAGGTACATCTCCTTGTATAAATTCAGTGAGCACATCAACGATCTTGTATCCAACAAATACATTGTAAGAATTGTGAATCTTGTAATATGAGTTGAACAGTGATCGAAGTTTTCCGATGAAATTTATTGTGTTTCTTGAGCTCGCCTTATCATCTGGAAGTCCGAACCGTTGGTCTCTAAAAAAGTTTTGGATATTATTGCATTGCTTTTCCGCAAGCCCTTGCAAGAAACTAGCAAGAAGTAGCAATAGAGAATTCTCCTTGAAACCAAGAGCATCCACCGTGTCATCTGGGTCATAGTTCTCCATAACCCTCTCAAAAAGGGTTTTTTGATCCTCTTGAAGCTGCTCATCAGCAAATAATTCAGCTAAAGATTGATCATAGAGATGTGCAACTCTCTCATTTTCCTTTTCTTTGAAGAAACTACCAGAGATGTCAAGGAGTTCTGCTAATTTTTTTAAGAAGACATTGTTTTCGTCAGCGCTAAACTTTTCAAAAAACTCTTCTTGAACAAAGTTATTACCTCCGTAGAGATATGCAAGACCAAGTTGCAGCAGCTCTTTAAGGATCTTCATTTCTTTAATTTGTGAGGCAATTCGGAAGATGAGGGTCGTTAAACCATTGAGTTGGTACAATTTTTGGAGGTAGTTGATCTTCTTGAGTTCTCTAATTTTAACGCTCTCCCACATATAGATGGGTTCGTTCGGAGGTGCAGTCGAATTCTCTTTCTCGATGAATTTTCTCAGCAAAGTGAGGAGGAACTTAAGATCGCGGCCATCCATTCCAAGGAAGCCTCGGCGTAGTGCAACGAAAAGCTGAATGATGATTTTTTCACAGTTCTTCTGTTTCCCTAGTTCTAACGCCAGGTCTTTTGTGTGGAGTTCTCTAATTATCGCCTTGTCTCTTTTCATTGTCTCAATATAATTATCATAACTATCAATTATCTCCTTCCTTGTACGAGTAGATTGACGAGTGTGACCCTTTATCTCAACTCTTTTCTTTCGAAGTATACCAATAGCTTTCAGTATCAGGTCCTTGTATTCTTTGTACTCAGCAATTTGCGAGGCTTTTTGCAAATTCTCACTGATACGAACAAAAGGGTTTTCCCTTGCATCACAATAAATGAGACTGAGATTCTGCAAAAGATGGAGGTAGTATGCTAGCAAATTAGGGAACTTATCGTTTTTCAGTGAGCCATAAGCAGCCATTTGATCGCATTCTTTCAGCATGAATTCATTGAGCAATTCTATCAATCCCTCGTAAATATACTCCTTCCACAGGTTTATGATGGGAATATCTTCGGCATAGATGAAGAACTTATAGTTAAATAAGCCTTCTTTCTGGAATTTATCGTAAGCCTCTTGACGAGCTTTCTTCCTTTCGACATCTACCAACCAATCGAAATCCACGCGATAATCGATAAGGTCAGCATTTTTTTCCTCTTTGCTCATGAATGTAATAAATGAGTCCAAATCTGAGAGCAATTCATACATAAGGGACCTAAATTCGTCAACGTCCTGGACAACGCTGAGCTTGTAGGTACCGTAGCACGTACGAGCCATTGTTTTACACAACAGATTTCGTATTTCAAACTGGAAACGCAAGGAAGGCTGGAGGAATACATTCAACCAGCATTTCATATCAACATCGTCAAATAGCTGATTTAATACTCCCAAAGACGTCACCAGCTTAGGCCTAACCTCATCCCAGGAGCAGAAGAACTCTCTGATGGTAAAATAATAATGAGGTAACTCCAAAGTCGACGGTTCGAGCGAATTGACAGACTGTCCTTTGTACAACTCAAAGATGTCGAGTTTCGGATTGGGTTGCCCAAGACTGATAAACATATTGTCAAATTTCTCATTGATCGCTACGAGAGGCTCTTTTCCTTCCATCTTCACTTGCGAAAGATAGGGTAATGACATCAAGACCGCCGAAAGGTTGCAGTCGACTTCTTTCTCATCGATCTGTCTGTCTATTATTTGCCAGAAGCAGCTCCATGTGATGTCATAAAGGTATCGAGCAGGAAGCGTTCTTAGATATTTATGGTCTCGGATCATCTCTGAAAAGAGAACGATCACATCACAGGTCTGGTTGAGGAATTTGGGATTATAGTAGTTGAGGATCATAAACTTCTTTTTCGACAGGAACATTTGATTTTCCTCGTTTTTGTACACATATGCCATCAAAATAATGATGATCTTTCTGAAGACTAGGAGATAAAGCATATTGTTCTCTGAATAGACGTCGTTAGTTATTTCCAAGGCTATGCTAGCAATTTCAAGGAGTGTTTCAGGCACTTTGAGCGAGGAGAAAATCTTCTGGTAAATTTTATTGACGGCAGCGTCTCTGATCTTGAATGGACGGTCCTTTTGTGGTGTTTTCCATTTCGTAATCCCTTCAAGCAATCTTTCCTCTGCATCTTTATTGAGGTCTTTGTATTGGAAATGTTTCTTCGGATCATATATCGCAAACAGCAAGGTATTTACGCTTTTATCAATTGTCTTGAAGATTTCGGCTATTCGGCTTTCAGGAACCTGTTTCTCGAAGAAAGACTTGCATCTGAAGAGACGGATGTATTTATTGAATTTAATATTTATGTTGATCAACTCTGAAACGAGCTGAACGTCTTCTGAAGTTGAGAGCACAGTAAATCGTTTGAACTCTTCAACTAGATCAGCTTTGAAATTACTGATCCTGCGAAGCAGCTTTACTACCTGCATTGTAATATCATTGTCCTTTCGGGTGGCAAGATTATATAAATGTCCCACCAATTCGTTGGCAGTGATGAGCTTTTTGAAATCTTGCTCGATGTTCTCCACTCTTTGTCCTTTCTCCATGAGGTAAGCATGCTCTCTCCTGACAGTCTCTGATTTGAGGTTCCCAGTCACCTGGGAAATAAGAGCGTTAGGGACTGGGATACCGATCATTGGCGCTTGTTGCTGCTGTTGCGGGGGATCATCGAGATGGAAGGAGGACAAGTCTTCTTCTCCAACAGGAACTACTTTGTTAGGTCTCGCGGAGTTGTCACCCAGAAGACATAATTTTGAACTATCCAATTTAGGAGATTGCTGCCCTATATCAGATGCAGAATTAGTCATTAATTCTTCAATCACTCGCTGGGCTCCCTTTATGATCATTTTATCCTGGAGTAAACAGAAAATATTTATTGTGTCCAAGATTTGCTTCTTAGCTCCAGGCTCCGTCGATTCCTGTAATGATGAAAGAATTTCGCAAAGGTTTTTATGGGTTAGTTTGAGTTTGTTCAAGGAAACCTTCGCTAAAGGATCACTCAGAACCGACTTCACAGTCGACAAGTATAAGAGCTTATTCTGAGAATATCCATTTGGGATTGTATCCTCAGATTCTTGCTGCAAGCCTTCTAACGTAAGATTTGTGCAATGCTCAATTTCATTTTTCAAGCCTCTCTCATTTATCACTTCCAGCTCAACGTCCGAAATTAACGTTTTCACTGCATCGCTGAACTTTGAATTGATGCCTTTAATGAAAGTTGCATCCGCGCCCGCAATTCGAATATGAGGCGGGAAATTGTTAATTGGTAGACGCAGGTACCTCGAATGTACCTGATTTATCATCTCTGTAAGAAGAAACAGGAATTCGTAAAATTCGTTGCCCACAATAGCAATGGCCTTTTTAATAGTGTCATAAGAGTAATGCTTGATCAATAACTGATAGTAATTCAGATCGTAGATTCGTGCCATTGAATTCGCAAGTCTGAAAGAAGCTAGAAGGTATCTCGCTAATTCGTAATGTCGTTTCAGCATTTCATCAGTAGAACTTGCTAGCGGAGGATTTTGATACGCTCTAGCTAAATCCGTGATGTTCACAATGAAATTTCCTTCAGGATAGGTTTTCCGTTGGAATCTGATCGCCATTTGGTTGGGTCCTAGACTGAAGTCCAAAATAGGAAAAATGTGAGCCATGTTCGTGTCTTGTGAAAGAAAGTTTTTAATGAACTCTTCTTGGACCAGGTTCTTGAAGTTGGGAGCTTTGTTCTGTGCTTGATGGTTCAGAAGCCGTACATAGAGTGCCTGGTAAAATTTCTCTCTTGATATCGAATCCAGTATGTCTACTCGAAAATGGTTGAGCTGACCAAGTGCATTGATATCTTCGTCCCAGAGCATCTCGCAAGCAACTTCCAGCAGCAATTCTCTGAAATTGTACTTCTCATCTAAAGTCATAAGGGACAAGATACCGCTATGTTGATACACAAGCGCAGATATGAATAATTTTGCATATTGCACAGCGTAAGAATGGTTATTGTACTCGGATCTGACCAGGAGGAGGACCAGCTCCAAAATGCTCGACAGGAAGTAGATGCAGTCTTGGTTATCAAATTTCGTATAGTTTGCAGTGCCTTCGTATTTCGTATTCAAGTCCTTGACTTTGGCGAGCACATGCTGCTCAGTGATAAACGTGTGGGTGAGGATACCGATCAAGTCTATCACTTTGAATTCTCTCGCCGCATACAAATGCGCTTTCGACAACTGGGAGCTGTCTAGAGTATCATCCTCATCTTCATCAACGTCTTCACCAGCGTGCTTATCAATGCAATCTTGCGCTTCATGCACCTTGGCATCGGTCTTTTCTGCATTTTCGATGGCATTCCCAATTTTCCCTTTTGGAAGTGGTGCCTTGTGCATGAGGTCTCTCGTATAATCACCGAGTTTACGCATATATTGGTTTGTAAGCTCAAAAACTTCTTTCTCATAATTCTTTTCCTCTTCCTCTTTTATCGGACTTTTTCCTTCCTGTGCAGTTTTACGTCCATAAGGCATTTTAAAATCTTCCAGGAAGTTCAAAAAGGAAATCAACTGATTTGCATAGCTCTCAGTGTGAAGGATGGCTTGCATTTCACCTCGTCTCACATAGTCATATTTAAAATCGTTTTTCCTCGCATGAGTCGAAGCAATCACGTCCGGTTTCAGCATATGTGGCCTCAGTTTGTTATACAAGTACTCGCCAGAAATCTTGAAACCAAAATAATATTTTGTCTCGACGTCATTATTGTCCTTGGAGGTGGAAATAGTTGCTCCTGCCGTCAAGTACTTGATATCATTTCCCTTCATAAATCCGAGGACGAAGCCAAAGTTTTGACCTATTTGTTGAAGGCCTTCATAAGGTTTCGCGAGTAACACGACATTAGGCCAGAGCGTTGTGTCTTTTTTAAGTTCCTCTTCGGTAACGAGAGTAGGTTTATCCTGATTATTCAACACTAAGTAGCATCCGCTGACATAATGCTTGAGGTAGTACTTTTTTGGTGCTGTTTTGCTCAAATAATCTTTTGCTTTGCTGGCTTTGTCGAGATCGGCCGTCATTATAAGTTCTTGAGTAGGCACATAGTCTTCCACTTGAGAAGTTGAGACTAAGTAAAAGATAGTATTGCTTTGGTTGTAGCGGTATTCCATCGACTCGAATGATTGGAAGTAGATCCTGTTAAGGTTTTCGTCAGAGTGCCAGAGAGCAGTAAGATAAGTCCCTTCATATGAAATTCTAATATAATCTCCCGTTTTTAGCCTCGGTATTTTCTTTCTTTTATAATTCTCAAACACCACCAATGATTTAGCAAGCTGACCTCCGACAAGGAAGCTAGCATTGTTTTCTTGATGAGCTTGCTGACGTCTCACCAAAGGCCTTGGAAATTCATCATTGTTCAGAAAACGACTGCTGTATCTTATTTCTCTCGCTAAAGCATCCTCTTTATATGGTTTCACTGAATGAGCCATGAAGAGATTGTACTTTGCAGAATATAAGATCAATGGAACACCATATTCGGCATTCTCTGAAAGTTCCGTGTACTGGTTGGGGTTGTGAAGCGTAAAACTGTTATCTGTGGCTGGTTGATACGTCAGATACAAGTCGGTGATCTCTGGGTTCAATGGATGTGCTCTTGGACGTAAGTCCAAAAACATCCCACTCTCAACATGTCTAAGGGCAAACTTTCCATTGAGTTTGAGAGGATTGCCAAAAGTTTCGTTCTTTTCTTTCTGATTCAGAAGCTCAACGCGACCGGCTCGAGCGGCTTCTTTTTTTTTTTCTAAGGCAATTTGGTTTCCGAATAAACGGACAGCCTCGGGATTCGCTCCTTCAGAGTCCTTTAAAATGAGGTAGCGATTCTCAGCTTCGACGGAGTATTTATCTTTCTCACTGTGCTGATTTGGATATATTTGAAATAGGCAATTGAGATAGTTTTTTGTGGTTAAATGTGATGCTTTGCCAGCCCAGACTTGAGGTGAGTAAAAACCAGCTCCGACAAGAAAATTTTGTGGATCTGCTGGTTTGCCCTTGGTTGCGGGTGAAACTTGGATATAAATATAGTCTCCATAAAGAATCTTGCTCATTTTGCCAAATTTATTGCTCCAATAATTTAACTAAATTATAAACAAAAAGGCGTCGGTTACAACTAATTAATTTGAAACTGAAAAAGTTTTATTTTTAGCTCCAAGCCTTATTTTGGATGAGAAATCGTCTGCCTTTTCACGAAAGAATGTTGTCAATGACAATTTGGTGTGAGAGCGAGGAACTAGTTTGGAATCAGTATAAGTTTTGAATTTCATAAGAGATGAGCTAATTTTTTTTTTTCATATATCATGTAATGTGTTTATCAAAACCCTCGTTTTGTTATTGTAAACGAAAATCTGTATGTGTATTGATTCTCTGTGGCCAGTTGTTTTCCGTAAGCTGTATTTCTTCAATATTCTACAGGATGAAAAAAATAAAGTGAAACTTCCAATAAATATACCTGTTAATCAGATTTTCTCTATGAGTGGTACTACGAATTTATTTTCGCTGTAGCTATAATGTAGTAATAGGAGTTGGCTGAAAAGAGTTGGACTTGATTTTAACGAATCAAATCCTAAAGTCATGACTATTTTTCACTCGAATTTCACAAAAACAGAGGCCAAAGAGTCGAGAATTATGAAAGGATTGCTCTTTTACAATGAATATGTAAATGGAATATGGTTTATCGCTTGCGAATGTTGATCTCATTGGCCTTTCTCGGTTACAATTCAGAGACAGAACAGCTAGATTACTTTCTTAAATAAGGCATCAAAAAAATTGTAACTATTGTTGCGAATACGATGGCTTCCCGAAGGCGGGTGCCTAATTAATCTTTTCTTGTTGCATTCGAGATCCTCTATGCTGTGCTGTTAATTGAAAACCTCTAAATATTAAATATTGACTTGAATTCGACTCGGGTTCCTTGCCAAAAGCATGGATATCCTGCCTCTACCTTTTATCAAAGTCTATGATTGCATGCTATCCTCTGAGGACAATGTTTTCAAAAGACCAATAGCCTTTCTTCTATGCAAATTATGAGCAGTGTTAAAGCTACTATTGAAATAAGGTTCTCCGATAAAAGTCTTTAGAACAAATCAAAGTAATTAACTTAGTAGATTTTTGATATTTACTATGAGCTCTGAACTTAACATATAGTATGAATTAGCAAATCAAGTACTTTAGAATAAAATTTTCTCAAATTATATAATAATTCAAATAATTCATTATTGAAAGAAAAGTCCAAATTTTAGAAATATTTTCACTCAAAGTTCGTTCAACAGACCTTCCCTTATTGGAAAATGTAATGGTAATTTGTGCCAGTCTAAGCACCAACTCCAATTTTTGAGCTAGATGTCTGTCTGCTACAAAATATATGCATTATAAGCTGAGTAATAGGTATTATATCAGATTTGGTTTTTTTCCCCTTTCAAAATCAACCGGTAAAGGTCCTTTTAATTCTCTATCTCTTAGTGCTTATTTATGTTATCACTGATAACAACTAGGAAATGTGTTTATGAGAGTAACTAATTAAGATTTACGCAACGTATGAGATTGTCTTTTTCAACCGAGAAACAGAAAATAGATAAATTCAAATCTTCAAATTGAACAAATGTAACGCAGAAGGGGTTGCGATCCCTTTGATGGTTTCTTACAAATGTTGCTAATCAGATATAATTGGCAAAAACATCATAAAATTATCAGTAGAAAGTGTACCAGCTCTTTTAGCTTTTCGAGATTGAAACAATTTGGTTGGATGAATACTTGAAAAATCATTCCACTCACAAATACTCATTATTTTCCTCACCCTCCTCTGTAAACGTTCTTTTGATGATAAAGACTTTTTGTATTTAACTACGCCAGTATGACGAACTGTGAGCGTTTTTCCTCTCATAAATTACACATAGGTTTTGATGAACGATATCACTGTTTAAACTATGTATAGTATCTACTGCCTAACTAAAGCTCTATGTTGCCCTGATCTAATAACTTTTCCTCTTCAGAGTGGTGCGGAAATTCCCGCTTCACAAGCTGCTGCAATTTGGCAAAAAGAAGCGCGGTTTTTGGGTCGCTGGAGAGTTTGTCTGAGTACTTAGTAATATAATCATTAAATCCTTCAGATTCTAACCCTGTCTTTCTGTAAACATAATCTGATACCCGACTCCAGAGAACATAATCGAGACTCTCATTGTCGCTTCCAAGCAGGTTTTTAATGGTCACAAAGTCCTGTTGCTTCGTCTCTAAAAACTCGATTTGAGCAGAAACATAATCAGCCATTTCGCTGGCATTTAACTCTCTGGAATGCGGTGTAACTTCGTAATTGTCGCTTATTTCTGTTAATTTTTTCAGAAAATCTTTATTTTCATAGTTATAAGCAACTGATTCATCCCAGACATCTTCAGATAAACCCCATTTCCGAAGGATTGATGTTTTATTGTTGATTCCATCCGTTGTAAGAGCTTTCTGATACTCGAGGTTGATTTCAAGCCAAAGTGTCAGATTATCGTAATTGTCTCGTTGCTTCTGTCGATAAGACAGAGTCATATTCCTCATCTTCTCAGTCAACTCTTTCATAAGAGGGTCCAATAGTGTAATCATTGTATCCGCAGAATAATATCCTTGATCTTCTTCTTCAAGTCTAGCGATCTGAATTGCAGCGCTGAGCTGGTTGCCTTCGGTTCCTTTGAACCAGATACATCCAATAATGAATCCTAAGAGAGCAAGAAGTCCAAGTAGCGTCTGAGCACCTTCTTTCATCTTCTGGAATTTTATATTTTTGGGATGTAATTAAATGCACTCTTATTATACTAAACAGATAGGCTCAGTGAGATGAATCTTGAGTGGAAAGTCCCATTGGTAATATCAGGTCTAATCTCAAATATTAGTATTGAACTAGGTTTTAGAATCTCTACTCAGCATTATAGATCGGGATAAGGAATACTTATCCTCCAATACCCAGTTTTTTTTTTTTCAATTGAGATAGCTATGAATCATCAAATTCAAAATTTAAAGATTTAGCAAACATGCTGTACCAATTACTAGGTTTGGTCCCGTTATTTCATCAATACTGAAACTCTTTCCTGAGCAGTTAAGAATGCGATCATTCACAATTCTTTTGAATTTTGCTCTAACTGAATTAGGCACCCAAAGCTATAGATTTTTCCACCTCATGGTCTTCAGATTGTAAAGCGATTACAAAAATAGAACACCAAATCTTTTCAAAGAAATTTCGATCTGGGTTGAAGGAATATGAAAAGCAGCTGTCAGAATCCCGGAAGGTAAGAAGTAGCATATACATTTCTCGTTCAACGAGCCCAAAGTCTACAATCAGGTTGTTTCAAAACTAAGCATTCTCCCTGGAATAAATTTTCTGTGTTCTAAGATCAAAAAAAATGCAAATTTCAAATGAAACGAGAGGTAACCCACGTCAACAACTGCAATACCTGCAATGAAACTATAAAGATTGCTTATACCTGATCGGTCGATCGATCCCATTTAAGACCATTGGGTCTCATCTCCTTAGGGTTCTGTTGTGAAGCTCTGCTGAGACATGTAGTAATTGTTGATTGTTTGAAGAGATGCTACTTTATCTCACTCTTTCTCAGACTCTTGAGTGGGAATAGTAATAGCAAACAAACAACTGCTCTGCATGTCTTGCACGAGCTCAACGTGGTGAACTCTTCATGTTTCAAGTTTTCCAATGTGTTTCCTATTTTTCGCCGCCTTTAGCTTTGAAAACTTGTAACAACACTGTTTTATTATAATTTATAAAACCCCGTGATGCGTGTGGCTTTATATAGGAAAAACAACTGACGATTTAGCGTTTTAATGGTTCCATAAAAAACGCAGCAGTTTTATTTTCCAGTAGGATAAAAACTATTCTGCCACTATTCGTGATTTATTTGATAATCCAGTACGTAACTCTTATTTGAATCGAAATAAAATAATTTCTTTGGTTTTCGGAAATTTTATTCAATGAAATAGGTATTTTTGGGATTGGCCAGTTCTGACAAATTGTTCAATTTAATCTGTAGCGCCAACACCCATTTCTGACAGGTAGAAGCACAAGATTCGTCTTGAGAACCATTCTTCCATAACCTTTGAATCATTGCCGCCTGGCATTCGCTGAATTATATGTGCTAGTATCCTAATTTTAGCGATTTTGACAATCCTAAGTGAAGTAAACTCAAGATCGCTTTTCTCAAGGCGGTCCTATTTCGGTCATTGGATCATCAATTTCGAATCTATTAACACTCTTCTGCTCTACTAAGTAGTGTTTCTTGTGACTTTGGGAAGATTCAGGACAAATTAAACCGATGTGGCAGTAATAAAATGTCCAGCATCTCGGCAAGTGAAATATATTCAATAAAATTTAAATCACATGAAATTTTAAATTATCAGAAAAATGGGTATTTTTCAAGAAAACTCAAACGAAACTTAGACTCTGTGTCGAAGAACACGTTTCTCTCCTTGAGAGGGCTTCTCTCCTAGTTTGAGCCTCTGGTAGTGTATAATAATATGATTTGATGAAGAAAATCGGAATCTGACAAAAGTGGTTTGCTGACTAAAATAGAGAACACTTAAAAAGCAAGATCGTAATTTGATTCAGTTAGATAAACTTGAATCAAATTGGGTTCATTTGATTTGTAATTTACTTGAGCCAATTTAATTTATAGCGACAAACTCAAAGGAATCACCCGCCGTCGATCTTGAGACTGAGACGAAATGAGATTAATCTCTTGTAGTGTAGGGTATATATATTTTCCATTTTACTACTATCGTGGAGATTGACTGAGGCCTAGACAATTTACAAATGAAATTATCCAAGAAATTCATCAGAATTATGTCAGTTATATGGGGAATTAGCAAAACAGAATTTCTGGCTCTCAGATGTCTATAATCTTAGACTAATATTTGACCCAGCTTTGGACCTATTCGCTTCATGAAATTTAATAATTGGCAGTCAGAGCATTGAATGCTTGGTGTTGAAGGTGATAATACAAGGAAAAAACTAGACAATTTTTCTCATTTATTTTCACTCATGAGTTATTGTTTTCTACACTTCCTTCTTGAGAGAATGTAGATCTTTCGCTTCTTGAGACGAAGTTGTCTGTCGAAATAGTTCTCATTTTGGATGCCTACATTTTCTGGAAGTTCCAAGCAATGCTTGGGAAATCACATTAAACAGATGATGGCTGGGAAGACTAGTATTATTTCTCATGGGTAAAAAGTCAGCAACAGCTACAAAAAGTGCTCTCTTTGAATTTAAACTCAGAATTTCCAGAATTTCCGTTGCATAATTATCCTTATTAAACTGATTTGATTTTTTTTCTAAGTGCCTGGTCCTAAACAGAATTATCGAATAAATTGCAAGTACCCAACTGAGGCCCTGAAAGCTGAGATCCCTAAAAAGAGCTGCAATTTAAACCCATTTCCCTATAGTCTTACCAGAGAAAATTAATTTCAGGAGATTGATCCAGCTTTCTATATTGAATCACAAAACACCTCTACACTTCGTATCAAATTCTACTGCATCTAGCTCATTTTGAATACATTCAATTTATCGAGCTTTTTCTCATCGCTACCAATGCAAAGGTTGATGATTAAGCATGATATATATTTCTCACATAACCATAACCAATTTCCTTTGGCTAATCGACTTTTGCGTTTCAATCCTTCTACATATTTTTCATTGTTGTATTCCTGTGCACACCGAGTTGTCTGGCGCTAGCAAAATATTGTTACAGTCCATTATACACAAAGCAACACTATAATAAGGCACAAATAGCCTTCTATTCCTTCCTCTTGCTCTTAATCTTTTCTCTAATTGAAAACGCTGCTTCTTGCTTTGGCTTTGCCGCTTGTCCACGATTCACTTTTGTGGAATTAGCCGGAATCTGCTCATCAAACAAATTATTGACAAACTTTCCTCCTTCGTCTTCTTGCTGCCCTTTGAAATAAATCATCTGGTCTCCTATTTGAAGAAATTCAATATCTTTATAGCTTTTTTGTGCTGTAAAAAAGAACGGTCTTTTATATTTCTGCTTAAGGTCCTCAAATTCCGGATTGTACATGAACTTTCAATAAGAATAAACACCATCATTCGCGTTGCTATTGCTTACATCGATTTTTTTGACATCAAGTTCAAATGGTTGGTCTTTTTCATTGCGTGCCACTATCGATAATTGCATCAAGACGCATCTATCTTCCATAATTTCTTCAATAAATTCCTATTTTTCCCATCAGCTGTGAGTTAACACTGTTAAAATACCTTTTTCTGAAAAGGAGATTGTCTCGTTTGACTGAATCTCGCGAATGGAATCTAGGCATTTGCTTTCAATATCTCAATAATGAGAAGGAAAAATTACCTCGAGAGTCATCCACTCACCAGGAATCGTTTTAAAATAGGCCTATGGGTGGGTATCCTGTTGAATTACTTGATTTCAAATGAAGATTACATGAGCATTTGTATCGTTTTCTACCGCCGTTTTGAGAATCATATTCATTTCATAGAGACCTCCATCGCCCTTAACCTGAATTCTGACTCCATTAAAATATCTCACTGTCAGTCCGATAAATCCCTTCATGATAATTGAAAATCAAGATCATTTTTTGCGAGGACACAAAGGCTTTTACTCCATTCATTACTCCGTAGTACATTCTTTCCATTAGTAAGTCGTTTCTTTCCTCAATCAGATTTCCTTTCATTCGAACTTTTGAAATGAAGATATTATTTCACTCGAGACAAGATGAAGCGTTACTGAAGTCATTGCCCAAATAAACGTTTCCAGTGGTATCGCCTGAGAAGGTAAAATTGAAAGGGTTTAGTTGTTTTTTAGGACACGTCCAAAAAAGTACCTCCAATGGCTTTGTCGGAAATCACCACCCAATTGAAAAAGAAAGAAGGAGAATTGAAGGTATAAAAGTTTTCTTCGTAGTAAGGAAATTGGTCATCATTCCAATGGACATGTCCTGTCTTCACTAAGAGTATGGCAAGTGGATATCGGTGTTATAGCGAATGAGTATTATGATATTACAGGCGTGTCGCAAAAGTGAGGTTCTGAATAAAAATAGTCTCTTGAAGTCGATGGCAGTAGCTTTCATATAGCCAGCGAGTTTTGCAGCAAACTTTATATCTGAGAAAGATTTTAGACTCATGATATTGCAATGGGAGCGAAGATAGTTAATTTTTTGAATAAATAAAAATTGCTGCTTCGCTGCATTTTGTTATTCAGAGTGAGAGAAATTGTTAACTCGTTTGAAAGTTCTTATTTTCCTTAAGAAACAGTTTGAAGGATTATTTTAGAGTGAGAGAACTAATGAGCCAGCCACTGAATCACTACACTTCGTAAAATCCGAATTTACTCCTTGAGGGTCCAGCCAACCTTGAGACAATCAGCTGTTTTTCTATGTTCATAGCAGATTATTGAAAGAATGTTGTTTAGTTTAACGCAGCTCACGCATCCGTTCATCTAGATTCAAAATTGAGTGCAACGAAATTAGAAAATATTTTAAGGCTGTCTGTCATGTGTATTCCGTTAATTCTTACTATCTCTAATAGACTCTTCCAAAAGCCAGAAAAATTCGTTCTCTGGAATTGTGAACCGAATGACCGCATTTTTTCGGCATCTAGTTTCAAATTAATAAACAAAATCCAAATGCATGGATCGCTATACTTTTTCCTTCAAAGAAAAACCGGTCCAATTAGACCAGATATTTCAGCTCCAAAAAAAAAAACAAAAACGAAAAGGATGGAAAAGCTGCAATTATGTCACATAGGTGCTCCATAGTGACCTCGTTTCAAATGATGACTTTATATTTAAAACTGGAGGCGCGGAGCAATTCTTCCTGTATTTGAGCTCGCAAACTTTTTTCTAATCGCGCACATCCTAGCTTGTTAGGATGATCTTTCAGCGAAAGTGGCCACAGATTCAGCAAGAAACTCGCCTTCTTCTGGTAGAGATACTTTCAAAAAATCGGATACTTTTCTAATGAGCCAGGATTAATCAAATACTTTAGCTCAGTTAGTTTGATTACTTTAGATCACAATTTTATCTAAACTAATAATTAAAAGCTTGTTAATTATTCTGCAAAATTAGCTATCCTTCTTAACTTCATGGTCCTCGAGTGCTCAAGTCCATGCCAATACTGCTGCTTCGAAGGTTTTTGCGCTGGCAGCAATGTCTGTAACAACAAAAAAACGATTATCTACATTATAATTGCTCTTGTAATCTCCTTGGTTATTGGATGCGGCGTTTTCTGCTACTGCAGATACCAAAAACGACAGAGACAGCGCGAAGAATATCAAAAAAAACGATCTCAGGAGCTTTCAAATCGAAGAATCTCTGACTCACCACACCAATACTACGAAGATCCCAACCAATCAGGGTTAGAAAATTCTTTTGCGCAGATTGGACTTCAACAGCAGCCGATTTATCAACCCAACCAAACGCCTCAGTATCCTTCGAATTACGCGTTTAACCAAGCCAGAATTGACCAAGGAATACCAATTCAACATCAACAACGAGGTTATGGGAACATGGGACATGGAAACAGAGGGTATAATCCAGGATATGATTCATCGTATGATCGAGGGTACTATTGAAGTCGAAATCATTTGCTTAATGAATCAAACTTATAGTTTTTCGTTCGCTTCCAAAAACTTGTTAAATTTTATGCATATTGCTAATATCTCTTCTAATAGATACCCATATCTCCCTCGATTTTTGACAATCATTAAATTGTACAACAACAGCAAAGAATTCTTATATACCAATTTTGCCTGCCTATTTTACTTCAAAGTTACAACATAATTTCCTACCAAATCATCTTGATCATTCTCCTTCTCCATCAACTTAATGACTTCTCCGAGGATTGTTGTTGTTATCTGGGTCTAACAACTGTTTAACTGTTGACTTCATGATGTAGTAACGGAATGTTATCTAAAGTGGGCCTTTTTGGTTTGTTTTTCGTCTCTCAAAAATGCTGATGAATTTATGAGAGTCGTACATTAGTAGTGATAGAGAGATAATGTTTGGATACTGCAAATTCACGCGCTACCAGCAATTCCTCTTACTCAGCTATGACAAAATCTTAATATTTCCGAAAATCATTCATTTGATCCTTGTCTTGAGTTTTTCACGTCAGGAGTTAAGATAATCAGTAGTCTTCCAGTAAAAAGCGATTAGAATTTTGAAGAGAAAATATGTGACATAAATCGGCTTCAATAAACCAACCGAACTGCAATTTACTTAAGGCTTCCATTTATGTGTCCTACACACTGCACATGTTCTATCCGATAAAAAGTCATCAGCAGTCCTTTCTTATTTATGTTATTTTAACAGATTTTGCTTTCTCTTTCGCTCTTATTTTTCACTAAGTTAAAAGCAAAAATCGTCGTCTGCGATAATATTCCCAAGAAATTGTCATCCTGGGTGTCTTAATTGCTTTGAAGCAAAAATCTAAAATCAAGCTTCTCTTCCAGCAGCTCTTGGGAGAGATGCCTCCACAACTAATCCTATTGAGAGATCAAATAATTTACTCGAATAATCTACCTCTCGTACAGTAGCTTCCTTAAAATAGCTAAGAAAGATGTATTATTCTGTCTAAGAATTCTACCAGACAGCATAGAACATTATCCAGAATGAACATTGATGGTTTAGGCCCTCAATTCAGTAAATGCGAAGATAAAACAGTAGGTAGTTCTCATGGAACTGAGGAAAATCTAAAATCGATTCAGTTCTTCTTTTTTTAAATCACATCTTCGGAATAGAATTTTTCTAAAACTTTCGTATTACATAAATCCTGACTAATTTTTTAAGCTATAAAATAATATTAATCTTCGTCAGCAAACTCAAGATACCAGAAAATCATTAGCGTTTAGATACCATGCTCGGTGTGATACCAGTTCGTCGCTTTAAAACAATTAACGTTATTGCCTCAACCTTATATAACCTTGTTATTACAGCTCCATGGGTAGCAGCATTTTGGGTTCTCACAAAATGGTATAGGAGGGAAAATGACGGTGAGTGCACCGGAATTCCTTGGGACGTCGCCATTTTCGCCAGATGGGCTTTCCTAGGAATCGCAGCCTATCAGCTCTTTGCTCTTCCATTCAATATCTACCAAGCCAACAGAACAGACTGGCTGAAGACTCGAGACTCACGAATCCACCATTGGCTTAAAATGGCCGACGCGCTACATTGGCTAGCAAATTGGGCGCTTTTCTTCTACTTAGTCGTGGCGCTCGTTCACAGAGAGTCCTGTGAGTACACTCCTCTTGTTAACTTGTTCTGGTGCGTCGTTTTTATCTCAGCAGGATTTGGAGCTATCTTATTCAGCCTTCTCTTTATCGGATTCCTTACAGATCTTGTTGGACTCATTAAAGACGTCAAGGCAGAGGCCAAAGTTGTAGATGACGTCGAAACTAAAGCCGCTAGCCAACAGGAGTTACAAAACCGCATGAAGCAGGGAGGAGCCGTTGAAATCATGGAGGTAAGAAGAGCTGGTCAAAGTGGCATGGAGCCCAACAGAGACCGCGGGTTAATTAATGTTCAGAGCTACGAGAGAGGCGGTCGTGATATCGAAGGAAGAGGAGAGAGAATTCTCGACAAGGTTTCACAAGTAGCTGGAGGAGAAGGTTTCGGCATAGACAAGAAACCAGAAGGTGCCCGCAGAGGTGAACGCGAAGAAGCGATCAATCTCGACGACAACCCACGCATGAGAAGAGAAGAACCTGGGCGCGAACGACATGCTGATATTAGAGACGTGAGAGACTCCAGTCCTACTAGACAGACTAGGCCTCAGAAATACTAATGGAAAAGGTAATGTTTGAAGACCCAAGAGCAAAAATTCCTTATTGATATTTTTTTTTTTAATGATCCTTATGCTTATGAATATTTGAATTTCATTCACTTCAGGTTTTATTATAGGAGTGCCTTTTGTATAAAGCTTAGAATTAACGTTTAAACTTGAATTTGCATTTTTGTTACTGAAATACCGTCATTATTTTGCGCTCTTGGATATGAATTCAAGGCTTTGAATCAATGATTTCAAGCTAGGAGCATAGGAAATATCTCTTCGAAAATTGATACTACATCATCAGTGAAAAGACAATTTCTCTACAGAGAGCTTAACGAATGCCTTTCTCGCGTTCTTCTCTAATTTTGTAATGGTAGCGCAAAGTTAATGATTCCAAAGTTAACTTTGTTTCGTATTCCCACAGTGATGAGCGATCATAAAACTAAATTTCTTTTTTTTTCGCTGCAAATAGGCATCTTCAGGTTACAGTCTTTTTGCCTCGAGAGTGAGAATTGGCGATAACTGCTACTCACTAAAACTGTTTTTTCTCAAAATTTCTTTTTTCTTTAATCTTACAAAGAAGATTTTTTATTTAAATCGAATTTAGTTTTCTTAATTTGATATGTTGAGAAAATTTCCCTAACGGATAACCTTTGCCGAACACAGAAAATCTCACAATGTTTCTAATACAACTCAAACCTCGCTAAAAAAAAACTTCATCTTGAACATCATAGCAATTAAATATTGATCGCAACAAAATGAGTTACTCCATGCCAGACAGCGGAAGCATCTCTCCTTGCAAAGCACTTGAATTATACCCAGAATTGCAGCACTACTACGCCCTACACAACTACAACTCAAGGAGGAAATACTGGGCACCGCTCATCCCCAACTCCAACGAATACTGTTTTATTATTGGACTGGATCCTCAGTCGCTGCGGTATGTCTGCCCGAGCTTTAAGCCAGCAGTCACTGACAATCACATCACAGAGCAAGAACTTAAGTCTTTTCTGCGGAAACTATCAAGGAAGGCGGCTCCTGAATTTCTCTCGCTTCAATCCGGTCGCAGGCTAATGAGACTTTTCCTATTTCTTGTACCAACATTACTGTTTTTGGGGCTCTTCCTCATCTTCTATGGTTTAAATCAACGCACTGTGGGACTGAGCCAGATTAATGGAGTAGAGGTTGTTAAAGCGAGCTATGCGCTCATCATTGGGTTCGTTCTTATTATCGTTGCATTGATTGGAGGCGTGCTGATTTTTTCATTTTGCCTGGCTTTGCTCATTGGAAACTCGCAAGAGCTATTGGTTGAAAAAATTGTTGACCATATCATGGAAGAGAATCTGCGTTGGAAAAAAAGAGGAATTCAGTGGGTGGTGGGACCCAGAGGCTGGTGGATCGAAATGTGGCTGGAATATAAGTTCTCTAATACTAGCCCAGCAAACCTGAGTCTTTCACCAGAGAGTACAGCGGATCCGCACTACGGTTCGTTTGATAACAATTCGGCGATGCTTCCTAATAGCGGCCTCAAATTGTAATGAGAATGGTGTTTGATCGCATCTCTAAATTTATTTTTTTTTAAAAGAGAGATCGATCCGATCAAAAATAAATTGTTGCCTCATTAACTTCGGGTTTAAAAGATGTTTCCGTTTCCAAAATTTCGTGAATTAATTTCGATGCATTTCACATTGTAGTGGAAACATATCATGCTGTTTGTTTGCTTCTATAGGGTAATATGGCTAATTTATTGAATATCCTTCGGTGTATTTCCCTTTAAATTGTAAATAGTCCTCACAATCTCGTTTACAAAGAGAGTATAATTAATATCAGTCAACAGAGGCGATAAATGTCCACATTTCTCAATAGAATGGAGATGGGGCTGAACTTTTTGGGTAACATGTTGCATATAATAAATTACAATCAACTACAATAATGTAACTTTTGCGACAGCAATATGAATTAGGAGTTACTAACTTTGTCTCTGAATAGCTAAGTTCGCTTTTTGCAAAAGAGTTCAGTTAAACAATTCCTTATTATTATCAAAATTATTCTGATAACATCCAAATCTTGGTCAAAAGTTTTCACGCTCATTATTCTCTGAGAACATTCAGGCAAACCTAATCAATAAACCATTTTCTGGAGTAGACTCAAGTGCCTTAACGTAACTTTGCAATACTTTTATGATATATCAACGTATTTTTCGAGCACTTAAAATAACTTTAATCAAGTGATGATTATATTTTCCAAGGTATATTCCGAATTGATCATTTTCAGAACACTTTTTGAAAAAAAAGATTTGATTATAAAAAAATCAGAACTCTTCATAGAATCATCGTGTCGGAACCGATGCTTGTCTCTTATCTTCAGATCGCAGATCACGTTTCGAAGAATCCAGACCTTATCAGACAATGGGAGACTGCCCAAACCGTCGAAAAAATCAAAACAAAGATCTCGCTCGCGAGTTTCAAAGAAATTGAAACTATTAGATCGGAGACTCAATATGATCTGGAGCTCCTGAACAAAGCTCAAAAGCAGACTGTGGAAGAGACATTGGATAAGCAGCTGAAAGTGTTGGAAGCGAAGGAAAAATTACTTTTGGATGCATTGGACGCTGCTGATGGTGAGTCAGAAGTGAATAATACTTATTGTGAATTGTCCATGTTAGCGGACCTTGGATATGTGAGAATGGCTGAACTTGGACATAAAATGTCAGAAAGATCAGCTCTTACTCTGGCTTCAACCGCTTCTTTACGAAAGATGCAAGAGTCTATGTCACAGAGGCAGAACTCTGGTTATGGGGCGGGTCTCACAAGCAGAAGTGAGCAATCTACTGATGAACTCTAATGAAACATGAATCAATGGGCATGAAAGATTTCTTGTAAGCTAAACAAGAAAAGTTAGAAATTGCGTCTTCCAGTCTAAATGAGACTCTATCCTCTATCAAAGTGGACAGACAAAGTACTCTCTTTTTTTTTTTGGTTTTTTTTAGTATCCAAAGGGATGGTATAGAAATTGAATTCGTTTCTCTTTTTTTTTTTGAATTTCGTCAACATATTTATAATAAAACATAGATTAAGAAAACAAACTGAAAATATCATTATTATACCGAAAGCTGCATTCTTCTTGCTAAAATGTGATTTTCATGTTACTATTAGGAAAGAGGGGAAAATGTGAGGTTCTCTGATATCTTTGAAAAATTTATTGTTTCTCAGTTGTGATCTTCTAAAATCTGCTGTAATTTGAACCAATATTTCATCGTGCTTATCATGTAGAAAATTCTAATGGAAGCCTGAGTGTCTGGCCGCGTAGAATTGCTTTTATACTGTGACCAATGAACTGAAAATAGAAAATCTTCAAAATTCTATGCTTTAATGCTGGTTTTCAGGTTTTTAGAGTTTGTAAGTTAAAACAGGTGCTATGATTTAGATGTTGGTTTCATCATCACTATTTGTTGAAATCAGGTACTATCTCATCTTCATAATCAGTTTGATGAGATTCCTGCTGTTGAATTGTCAAGAGAGACCAGCCAGTACAAAAGAGTAGGAGAATCGCGTGTAGATCTGCAAAGAAAATTATCGTTATGCTTAGAACTATAAGTTTCCTCCACATCTGATATGAGTTTTTTGGAAAACTGTTAAATTAATGCGTTTCAACGTATTGGAGTTATTTATTTCTTATCCCTTCTAAACATATCAAATCCACTAAAGGTACAATCTACCCAAAAAGAATCTTACCCTCAAATAGCATGAAACCAACCAAATGCTCATTTCTTCGAAGTACTACAAATTGAAAATCCATAAGCTTTTACCAATAGAGTTTTAATCGCCATTGTAAAAACCCCGTCATTCCATTATAAAAGAAATTATAAATTGCTCTATCTCTGCAAATCTGTTCTTTCAAAAAGGATTGACAGTTCAGATCTCTGAATATCATCCTAATAAGTTGCAGAGTTCAACTGAAATACGAGGATTTATCTTTGTTGAAAGCGAAAAAAATTTTATCTCTTCGCAACTTTGATCATAATAGCTTCCTAAATAATCTAAAAGCTCCTTCAAATTATCGAATTATTCGGTATCTCCAACTCTTTTGAGAGTTTTGATGAGTTTTCAAAAAGTTGTTTTTTGAAACACATAAAATTTATCCGTTATTAACTCAGATAGCTTAATTTTGATAAAGAGTAGCGGTAAACGATAAATTTTTTTCTCATGACAGAAGATAATAGACCATTCATCCCTATCGCTCAAGAAGAGCCAGAACCCACAATCAAGAAAGAATCTGACATCTTGATCTATGCAAAGCAGTTTCTCTATGTTACCGCTCCAAGACTATATGTTTTCTACATTTTTCTGGTTTGTTTAGCTCTGAGCAACATCATCGGACTGCTTTTGCTTTTTCTTTTGATCATTTCAATGAACATCGAGAACAAAAAGCGCTGGAGAGACGTGTGGATCCCCGCAACTTCGGCTTCTATAATCGTGATTATCATGCAAATTACGTTTCTTATTCCTCAAGTCCAAAATCTCATTGATACAGACGAAGCCACCTGGATTGGACTTGGGAATACCGCTGGCAGCGTCTTATCTCTCATTTTCTGGTGCATTTCTATCATCGCGTTTGGCATTGTCGTCTTTTACTCCCAAAGATGGGAATATTATCTAATCAGTGACGAAGCTCTTTTCCAAATGGAAAAACGATTCCACACCCTGTTCTATCCACCTTCTCAAGAGCAAGACCACGATAGCGACCAGCACTCAGAGAGTTACATGCGCCACTCTGAAAGCATATTTGGCCGCGCGTCCAGCCCGAGTGACATCGAAGGTATCGATGGTACCGATGCCGCTGACCGAGAAGCCTTAAAGAAAGAATTCGAGAACCTCAAGCCCTTATACTACGGCAAAAAGGTGGACTACGTTGCAACTCAACTCTATCATGTCCATGGATATGAGATCGCATTATTCTTGCTGGTTGTCATGGCGTTCTATCGTCTCAATGTCGTCTCGATATTGTACGTTATCATCGCGAGCGCATTTTCATACTGTTCGCATTTTTTCAATCACTCTGGAGCAGGTTGGATTAAGAAATTGAACAGACTAAAATGGGCGTGGAGATTTGTCTATACTTTTACGACTATCGACGTGCTCCGACAATACTTCGTGTTGAAATGGTTCCCGAATGAATGGGGAATTGAGACACCTCTCGAGAACTCGACCTTCGGATGCAACCCTGCAGCCAAAACTGTGTATAGTACGATCTATGAGTTTTCTACGGAGTCAGACTACAATTATTGCATTGAGAACTTCCAAAACTGGCTCGCGATTAGCAACTTTGATTTAGTCGACATCACCATGAATTTCATTTGTCTCTTTAAACTCATGTGCTATGACAATTACTTCTTCCCATGCAGCTGGAACACCGATAAAAAGCACAAAGAAGGCGACGAGAACGATTTTACGAAAAGACCAACCAAGAACTTCGCTAGCATGGCAAAATTCTTCTTCTTTTGTCACTTCCATCAACTTGCACTCATCGGGTTCGTTTTTGTCGGACTGAGAGGCAACATCCAAGGAACAACCGATCTGATTGGTATATTCTACATATTCTTCGGATTGTACTTCATCTACCACGGAAAACTGGTCATTTCGAGAGGAAACAAGATCTGGGTGTTCCTCGAAATTGCTAATTGTGCTGTCATGCTGGCGCTTGTCATTTATCAGGCACCTTGGTTCCAATGCCCCGTAAGCGTAGCGAATCGATACTATTTCAGTAATGAAGAATGTGTGTATATTCAAGCGGCAAGCACGGCTGAAGTGTTGACGGTTCCTCTTGAAGACGCAGGGTTTGTCGACAAATTACTTGTGCTGGTGGGTATCAATAAACTCGAAAAGACTACGATCCTCGGAAATTTCAGAGTCGCCAACATGATTATCTTCTTTTTGATGGCCTTCGTCCAGAGGAAAATTTGGAACCACGAGTATATGAAAGCCTACGTTGAGCCCTACATCAGAAGAGACCGAATCAGCCACGAAAGAAGAGGTATTAGCTATGTCGAGAAGGAGCATATCAGAAGAATCAGCGCATACAGAAACCTCTTGCTCACGAAGAGTTTCTTAAAAGAGGCTGAGGAGAATCTCAATAGGAAGATCTCTCTCTGGGAGAAAATGACAACGACTGAAAGCGACACAAAGCTAAAGATTAAGGTCGAAGAAAACGGTATTTTGCAGGATGAGGCCGATCCCAATTACAACAAAAGAATGAGATGCTTGAAAAAATTGGAGCCGAGAATCAAAAAAGAAATTATTGATTTCGGTGAGCTTTTGCAGATATTAGAGCGAAATAACTACGATGCTAACAAATGCTATGAGGAAGTCGTGGCTGAAAGTCGAAAAACAAAACTGAGAATAAAGACCCAATTGCATGAAATCAAAGAGATTGGCCTTCCTCCGCAAAGGGAAGCTATAGCCGTTCGATCTATGCTGGGATCAATACTCAAGCCTATGCTAGAAAAAGTCGAAGAAGAGGAAGAAAAAAAGAGCCCTGAGGAGGGTATTGGCAGGAGAGAGTTTGCCGAAGATCAACTACTCGGACAGGATCAACCAGAAGAGGAGAAGGAGGCTCTTGAAGCTGAAGAAGAAGAGAAACGAGTCATCGAAGCCGAGGCAGCAGAAGAAGAGGAGAACATGCTTGAGTCTTCCCAAGAAACAGTTAGTCTCGTGGAAGAGAAAGTAACCCTCAATGTGATGATTCGCAGGTACCTGATTGAGCAAATTCGCAAGGCCTTCTCTCTTGATGAAACCGCAGATACCCTAAGCGAGAAAGCCTCTTTTGGATATCTTATTGGGTATTATATCTTAAGCGCTTGGACTGAGATCACCTATGGTGTGTTATTGCTGAATTTCTTCATCCAACCAAACCTGTTCTCATTCGCCTTGGTATTTTCCATCTTCTCGTATGCTATAGTCGAATACCCACTCCCTTCGAGAAGGTATTGGAAAATCCTAATATTATTCGAGGTGGTACTCCTCTTGCTTAAATACATCTATCAGCTGCCGTTCTTCTGTCCCTCTGACTCCTCCGTCTTTGCCATTTCGTACTTCGGAACAGACTCTTCATGCCCAAATGATAACACATCGAACGTAATCACGAAATATTTAACATTTATTGGCGTCAAAAAATTCGTTGATGTACAAGAAGGTGTCCTCGCAGGCTTGGCTGCAGACTTCTTGACGATACTTGTGCTGATCCTGCAGCGCTGGGTCCTCAAAAAAAGAGGAGTATGGCATCACGTCGCTCTTACTCAGAGTAGAGAGTATGTTCCACAGTTCGAAAAATCACGTCGATCGAAAAAGAAGAGACAAGGAGCTCAAAACCAAGAGCACCAAGGAGAAGGAGAGCCACAACAACAAGACGAACCTCAACCAAATATTTTCAAGCGAGCGTTTACTTCAGTTGAAAACTTTGTCTTCAATCTCTTCCCTCATAACTTCGGCTTACAAGATGTGAATGAATTCAATATCATTAAAAAGCCCGGACGTGACTACTATACACCAACGGCCGTATTCTCAGTGATTATTATGATCTTCCTCCTCATTTTCTTCACAACCTTAACTGGTGAGGGTCTTTCTATCACAGAATCTCTTAGTGAATCCTCCTTCTCAGGAGGAATGGTATTGTCAGTAGCGACTGCCTTTGTAATCATGCTCTTCGACAGAGTACTCTACATCACAAGAGAGGATTTCATCCGTGAAAACGAAGAAATTGCAAGAATGAGCTTCTGCAACTTTTTCAGATATTCATTCGGTCTTAAAGTCGTCCTGCACTACATTTTGACCACAGTGCTCTTAGTGTGGATTTACTACGAAATGGTTTCCTCAACAAAGGCCTCGACGTTGGCTGTCATCATTATTTTTTGCATTCTGACCTCTTTCTTCCTCTATTATTCGGGCTCTCAGGTCAAATGGGGTTATCCTCTCTTTGCTCCATACCACGCTTTCCAAGCCAATGATTTGATTACAGGATTAATATTCAAAGGTATGGGTTACCCTGATGATTCTTTCTAAATTTGTTTCTGATTAGGCATCAAAGCCATTCCTTTCGTCTTCGAAATTGGGTCCATTTTGGATTGGACTTTCACCAAAACAGCCCTTGATTTATTCCAGTGGATGAAACTTGAAGACGCATGGACTTACCTCTATCTTAAAGAGCTCGAGAACGCTGGTCGCAAACGAAATCCATTCGGTATGAGTTTTAGAATGTTTTCAGCCTCTAATGTACTATGTAGGCTCTCCTAAGAGCAAAGTTGAAAAGTGCTTCTTGGGATTCTGCTTTGTATTCGCCATCACTTTGATCTTAATTGGGCCTCTCGCCATCTACTCTTCTCTCAATCCGAACGCAACATTGAATTTGATCACCTCAGGTATTTATCTTGGTATGGTTCCAAAACTCTAACGCCCAATCTAGGAACCATAAAGATTAGTTTGATGAGTGGTAGTGACCCATCTACTAGCGCAACTTACAAAATCTTTGAGATTGACAACCTAAATATCCTTAATACAACCCAAGACCAGGTACACACTCTTTCCGCTATAATAATACTAATCTAACTCCCATAGTTTGACATATTTGCAAGCCAATTCAGCGGATTGGATAGTGACGATGCTGCTCAGTTCCAAAAAATTCAGCTGAACACTTACTCGGACACAGTCTGGGAAATAACCCCTCCAAACTTTGATGCCTTGATCACAAACCTGCAGACCGCTAGTAACTCTTTTTACATTAACTTCGAATGGAGTCTCGTAAGGTACTGAATTTTCACTCCCCCTTTTCCTCTAATCGGCTGTTATTATCCTATAGATCCTCTGGCACAGCAACTGGTTCGAATGCTGTACTCCTCACAACGACAATGCGTAACGCCCTGGTAACAGTTCTACAGAGCGGCAGTTCTCAGAATTTCACCATTCAAAGTATTTTTTCTTGAAAAATTTTCAAACTCTTAACTTCTACCTTCAGATTTATTCCCAAAGTACCTCCATCTGACCTCATCGACAGCAACAACTTTGTATGAAACCTCAACAGACGGTTTGACCCAAATCCCACTCATGATCAGTTCCTCTTTTGCATATTACTATGAAAACGGAACCAGATACTGGATGGCCTTGTCACTAAACTCTTCCGAAGAATACGACGGTAATTTTTTCATTATAAGGGCTTGACTCATTATTTGTATCATTGTTAGATTATACATTATTCAATTCAGCAGAGAATATGATCTTCTATGCTTACTCCGAAAAGACCGCGGGTTCGTTCTTCGGCACGAATTTGGGTGATTTTGGAATTATCACTATTTACGCCACGTTTGTTTGGGCGATCGGCACGCTCTTGAGGTCTGTGTTTGATAGACGTTCACAGAGAATCATCTACGAGGAAATTCCCGAAACCAGAGAAATTATGGAGCTTATGGAAGGTATTTTTATTTTATTTTGAAAGTATAGCTGATCTAAAATTTCTTAGCCATCTACACTGCAAGAAGAGAGAAGAACATCATGAAAGAGCATCAACTTTACGAGCTGTTGATTAGAATCTACCGGTCACCAGATGTGCTCTTGCAGTTGACTGGAAGAGTGCAGAAATATGCTGAACCCCGCGAAGAAGATAGAGCAGAATATCAAAGACTAATCGCTGACCCAGCAGCAAGGAGAGATCGAGTAGCAAGAAGGGATGAATAGTGTGCATTTTAGTTTGACTGAATAAACTTTTTTTTTTAAGATATTGCCATATATAGCTGTTACATGAGGCAATAAGTGTATGAGTAGATGTGCTTTATTCATTCAGTCTACCAAAACTCTTCCAATTTCAAATACAGTTCATAAGTGGTTTTTGTGGGTTCAATGTAGTTTTGAGATAATACCTAAACAAAAAGGGCCAATTCTGTTTAAAAACAAAGTTTGACTGTGAAGGGACTCATGACACCTCATGAACAGATTATTTTATTTGACGTCAAGCCCCAAACGTAAATTACCGATTCGAATAAAAAGTTTTCGCATTGTCTTTGAAAATTTGCGACAGAAACAGATTTTTCAAGCTTATTAACTGAGATTATTTCGAGTGTGCCAGAGTTAAAAGATTTAAAATAAATTACGACTTCCCTTCTTCTAACACCCATTAGAACAAAATAGATAATGACTTTCAAAGCCCAAACAACGTAGGATATATCTACGAATTTTATTTTCGACTCTCTGAGTTTCTACGCTTGAATAAATTATGTTGTCATCATTCCAACATTTTTCAGTTACTTCCGAAGATGAGGATTTGTCACAGGAGATTCAGGGGATTAATTATGCCTCAAAGCTTTGGCAAATTAATTTTTCAGAACTGAATTTAGAAAATTTTATCGTATTACCGCCGAGCGATTTGGTGGCAAAAAATTTCGAATATAATTCATAAATCTAATAGTATTAATTTACGATAGAACATCATCAAAACTCTGTTCCCAGGAGAACCCTTCAAGAAACAAACACTTTTGCTCCAAAGATTACATGAGCAGAATCGAACCTGAAACAAATCTCATAGAGACCATCGAAATAACCGACCCAGCAGAGCAAGTCAGCAACAATAGTGACAACACCGAGAAAAAAACTCAACCCGCCACAAATCCCGGCATTTCATTCCTTAATAGTATGATGCATTGTCTCAAGAGCTCAACGGTAAAGCAATTTTCATAGCTAATTCTTTTCTGAACTCTTACGCAGCAGAATATACCAAATGCAATGAAAGATGATATGGATATCGAAGTTTCTAACGATGATAAGTCAAGTGCTCAAAGTATACGCAAAAATATTGCTCGGCTGCGTGCTGAGGTTCAGAAAACCGAATTATTCTTTGACTATGAAGAAGAATTCTTAATTCCTCTCACCAAAGTAATCCGAGAGGGGCCGAATAGCGGCCAGAACGGCAACGAGATCAAGCTCGGATCCGCCAAACTAAGCGACCCTCGAAGAGCAAAGCTATTGAGTCTTGGCTTCGAAAACAAATTCGTTCGACCAATACTCGTATTGGATCTTGATGAAACATTAATCAATGCATATACGGGCCCTAGAACCAACGAAATCTCGAAAGAGCTCAAAGAGAACGCAAAATATAAAGACTATGAGCTGCTGACTAAAAACTTTGCTGTGAAAGGACCTAATTTAATAAACGTGACAGTCATAATTCGGCCTAATTTGCTCGACTTCCTCAAAAATATGGTGAAATATTACGATATTCATCTTTATACTCATGGAAGGCAAGAATACGTTGAGGAAGTACTGACTGTAATTGACCCTGAGGCGACTTATATCAATCGAAAACGCATATTTTACCACAGCAGAGTCAACATCGTCGACGAACAAACAAAGAAATCTCTAGCAAGGCTTGGGTTGTCTCCTGCAGAAATCAAAAACGCTATAATCTTTGATGATTTGAAGCAGATTTGGAAAGAATATGATAAAGTCATTCCTTCAAAGAAATTCATTCCGCTTTTTAAATTCATGGATGAGAAGAAATACAAAACCTTTACTATTGAACCAGAAAGCGATGCTTTCAGCTCAAATGAATTAAGATTGGAGAAGGAAGACTTGAGCTCTTATTCAGAAACTGATTATGTTAAGAAGAATCAGCTATATTATCTTCAGAGTTTCCTCGAAGAGCTAGCCTTTAGATTCTTTAGAGAGCAATTGAGCATCAGTGACCCTTCAGACAAACAATTTCCGCCATTAGAGATGCTTGCGGCTGAGCAGACGAAAATGATATTAAGGAACTCGAGAATAAAAGTTCTCACGACTGATCCAAAGAGAAAGGTTTTATTCCACTATATTGCTGTGAAGTTGGGAGCGGTTATTGCGGATGGCATTGAATTTGAAAAAATAACTGAGGTGGTAGTTGATAGTCAAGCTCATACGGATGTTTCTATCCACAGGCATTTGGATGAAATTTTGATTTATGCTCAGCAGAAAAATTACACTCAGTTGAAGATCGTGAAAGTTGACTGGCTGCTGCAATGCTACTTTGATTATCACCGCAAAGATCCTGGTTTGTTTAGATATGATTAGTTGTTATTTTTCTGGATACTAAAGTGGTCCTTGTACTATTTGCATATATTTATTGAAGTGAAGAGTCATTCTCTCAGCACATTTATTTATTTAGTAATATTTTACAAACTGCGGCAAAACTAAAATTATTCATGCATAACACTCCAATTTTTGTGTCTTTTCTCAATTGAAGGTGACATCTTGGGAATTTAGAAGTTGTTTTTCTTTAATAAATGGAAATAAGAAAAATGAACAATTTCGCTTTGTTTGATTAATAACACAATTTTAAATGGGAAAGTATTCGATCTTGCATAATCGAGAACTTTTGTGAGGGATCAGGGAACTGGAGTCAAGAGAGCATGATGAGGAGCGGTTCAGACAGTTTGCTCTGAAGTGAATGAAGTATCCCAGTTGACTTGGATTATGTTAAAAGGGAAGTTAAATATGCATCTTTTCAGTATTGAACCTAAAAAACACTCGACTCTTGAAAATTCTTTTGAATTTTATGTTTCATGCCGAAACGGGTGCTCTGACTTATCGGATAAAGATTGAGATATGAGAGTGAAACTTATTCAAACAATGCAAATTTAGATGTAGTTTTTGAAAAGTATAGTTGGGTGCGGATAAACATGCTGAATGAGTTAGCGCTTATATATGGTGTACTGATGATGATAGGATAAAAGAATAAAAAAAAGAGAAATTTATTTTTTTCTGCAGTCTATTCCTTACATATGAATATGATAGATTCTATTGAATAGATAAATGTGAAGATTCTGCGAAATAAAATCGAGAAAGGTCATGACATAGTGAGTCAAACTTGTTTTGATACCTATAATGAGCTATTGCCCAGAAAATATAAATGAAACAGAACCGCTCTTGAAGCTAAAATTTAATGATAATAAATTAATTTCATTATTTCATGCGTTCCGCTTCGTGAAGTGTTAAATTAACTTCGCTAAATTGTTTTTTTTAATTCTTCCGAGGCCGCTTCTCAAAGCATTAAATTGTTAATAGCAAATTAATCTGCTAAAGTATCTGCGGATTTCATAAGAATTCTAATTTGGAGCTATTGGCTCTTAAATTATTTATCCAGCTTGCATAACACGTAATATACATATATTCTCAAATTCTTGGACAGAAATGTCCAAACTCAGGATCCGCGAATTTTGAGTCTGCTGCTAATATAATTCATAGTTATCGTCATCAGCACTCAGTCTCAATCACCCTCACAATGAATTCTTCCAAAAATCAATTTTGTTGTGGTCCATCAAATTGACTAAAAAAAAAAGAAGAAAGATTATGAGCGAGGTTACCGAGCTCATGAACGTATCCAAATTCATATTGCTTTCTTCAAAAGCGCAAAAAAAACAAAAACAGTATTTACGAAATGAACCGCGTAGACTTTAAGAGAAATTTTATCATTCGTCGAGATGTAATCTCTTTAAAAATTAAATAAGCTTGGCTCAATCTTGACTCCTATAATTATTGTTTTGCACTTGAAAAAATTATTTTACGAAATGACTTTCTTCGTTATGTCATGGTCATTACTATGCTTTTCAGCTATGAATCAGCTGCAAAGACCGTTTACGTCGATCTTTCAATCGACACTACATCTGGAGACACATATCCGACGCTTCAACAGGCTATTCAAGCTCTTTACGACAGCAAGAATCAGCTGAAAGAGTACAACAACTCTATCACGCTCTTACCCTCATGTGCCTCCCGCACACTGACTTTCTCCAACGGCACTCTCAGAGGTCGCTCAGCTGGCGGGATAGTTAACATCACCTTCCCATCCATGAGCAATCAAAATATCAATAAACTCCAAACTTGTAGCCAGCTTCCCATCATCGACTTATCGACTACAGGCTCTTACTTCAATTTAAGTTCCCTGACTTACCTCTCTATTTCTGGAATAACCATTCAATATTCTGCGACTAGCAGTCAGAACCTCTTCTCAAACATCGAAACAGTGAGCTTCTCGAGCTTTTGTTTCAATAATACGGAACCTACATTGGGCTCGACTGGCAGTCTCCCCGCTGGCATGAAAACAAATTTCGTGTTAACTCAAGTTTCGAACGTCTCGATGTCAAACGGCATATACACCTACGACGCTTTCAAGACGCTACTAATTACAGGTTCAGACACAGTGAATCTAACCTCTATGACATACTTAATCCTCTCAACGACGAGAGATCTCAATAACCAAGCCCTGCGTATCACATCACCAACATTTGCGTCTACAGTCGTGAATGCGACAGGGATGAGTGCGAGTTGCCAATCGAAAAGCCTCGTGATGCCGACGCTGATATATACGTCAAATATCACATCGGTGGATATCTCGAATTACCAACTGTCTAGCTGCAATTTCAGTAAGCCAAACAGTTATAAACAATTTGTGATATACATCTACTCAACAATGAGAGTCAGCATGAGTGAAGTGGTCATAAAAAATATCACGATTGCTCCGATGCCTGCAGTGAGTGGAAACGCGCTCTATCTTAATTATTTCTTAACTCCGCAGGAAAATGTTACCATGAGCATCGAGCTGAAAAATTGGGTTATCAACTATACGAGTATCTCGCACTACAGTGGTGTTGCGTATGCAAGTATCAGGAACAATTTGCTTCTGCAAAGTGTCAATGTACAAAACATCAGCGTAGCATATAGTCAGCTGTACTATTATGCCTACCTGATTTATTTCTATGTCATTGATACGAAGACGCCGTCTACTTCTGTGACACCATTGGATTTTCAAATCTCTCAATTTAGCATAATCCAAACAAAAATTAACGATCGTTGCAAGGCCTTCTATTTCGTTTTGGATGACCTGTTTACTGTTCCTTCGGGGGAAGTTCTCCGATTGAATATCAGCTCGATGAGTCTCCAACATACGCATGTTGATGGATCTACGATTATATCAACAGAAGCCATCCTTGTTTACATGAAGGATTTTCAAGTCAATAATGTAACTCTGATAAATTCTGGCCTTTTGCGAAACAACCTAGCGACGACGGATGTGCTAAGCACATTAGTGATCCTAGATTCAGTATTTACAAGCATGAAGGTCGACGAGGGTTCAGTTCTTATCCAACGTAGAATCGTGGAGAACAACTTGGAGTACATCGACTGCACTGCTTTTAATAAAACTGAAGGCTTTGTCTACGCACTCACAAAGCCGTTCATCATCTCAAACTGTACCTTCAATAATATTACACTCATGGACATTTCAACAATACTTCGAAGCACCAATCCTCAAATCGTCATTCAAAATAACACCTTCAATAAAATCACGATTAAGTCGAGCTCTCAAATCATGAAACTGGGGAGTTACCTGGATGTAATCACAGGGACACCGTACTGCGTGACGGTTACTGCTACTACCCTGCTTTCTTCCGGTTTCAAGGCGTCTTTCTCAACGGCAGCTTTACCAGAATCTCCAGTTTTCTACCCTTTCACCTCAGCTGAGGACGCTATCTTCCAGAGCTTCCCTGACGCTGGACCTATCTTTTATCAAGCCAGAAACTTGAGTTCAGCATTTGACCCTGCTAACTCAGTCTTTATGCTGTCAGTGACTGAGAATCTATTTACAAATATAAAAGGCGATAGAGCGAGAAATTTTATCGATTTGCAGCTATTTGCAACGAAAAACTCCTCTGTTTCTATACTGAAGAATACGATCATTAATGGTTCTTCGACTGATTCAAGCGTCATTCAAGTTCAAGATGTCACCAGAGTATTTTGGAGCATGAATACGATCATCACTTCCACTGTTCGTGACTATTTCCTTGATCTAAGCACTTCTGAGCTCCAAGCACTTATTGTCCAGACCGATTCGCTGGCAAATAACAACAATATGGGTGGATATCGTATTCAATCTCCCACCTGTGCTTCGATCTCTTTGCAAAATATATCAGCACAGAGTCTGCTAGTAACAAGAGCTTTCATGAAGATTACATGTGATTTATTGAAGACGCAAATAGAAATAAAAGATTCGCAATTCAAGAACATTGCCATTGAAAGTATCATTGGAGTTTTAGCTCCAAACAATCTGGTGGCTATCCATGTGAAGAACTCACAAGGAAGTGCTACCTCAGATCCCCAAGCTTTGCTCTTACAGAACAATTCGTTCGATAACGTCACGCTGAGTAATAAAGAAGGATTCGTTACGAAGCTTTTAGACAGTTCTCTGATACGTATCTCTGCTAGTCACTCTGCATTGGCATTTGACAGTAATCACCTCACTATGCTGTCAGTCAGCCCAAGAGGAAGTATTATCATGTGCTCAATTCCTTCGATCACTATCATCAACTCGAGCTTCATTGATCTTACCTATTGGGAATCCAAGGGAGCCCTGAATTTGGTGTTTCAGTCTCTGACTGTCGATGAAACCACATTTAGCAATACTTCCAGCAAAAGTAAAAATGGAGCTGGTTTGATGAGATTCACCAATCCTCATCCAAACAAAAATACGTTGGATATCATCATTCAGAACAGCATATTTTCGAATAACTCGGGGCCAACAGGGACGATATTTTACGCAGAAACGACGAGTATGCAAATGAATTTCGTGCAAAATAATGTATCGAGTAATATTTTGAGGCAAGAGGAAGGAGGCCTCTTTCATCTCTACAACATCTCGAATTCGTCTCTTGTGATTGAGAATTCCAACTTTGACGTTGGAGGAATACTCGGCCAGGAAAGTGAAAGCTCAGCTTTTGTTGCTAATGCTCTAAGTATCAAGAAATCATTGGGAAATATTTCAGTCGAAGTGACAAATTGCCATCTGAATGCGGATGGCTCTTCGAGAGGGGCCTTTTTCTCCATTTATTCCAATGAATTCGTAAAGGTGGTTGCGAACCAATTTACTTATAGCTATAATGCTTCCGGTTCGGGTGATTCGCTGTCGTCCTATGCAATTATGGAAGTGGACACCATTCAAGCCACCTTTGACTCATTAACTGTTGTCTCTGTTGCAGGCAGTCCCTTATTCCTCCTTAACTGTAGTACTACCGATGAGAGCTCCATTCATTTGGAGGTGAGAAATAGTGCCTTTGAGAATTTATCTCTGGGCAAAGGGATATTTCTCATTGATTCACACGGCGAAAATGAAAACAAAGCACTTGACAATTTCTCAATCCGGGTTGAAAATTCTTCATTCACGAATATCGAGCTGAACTCGTACTCTTCTTCTTACTTAGAATCTACAGTAGGAACCGGAATTTTCACTTCATGGACACGATTGCTTGGCAGGGCGAGCTATCAATCAGAGAATTCTTACGCAATAACCGTCACAGGAAGCTTCTTCGAAGAGATTAGTACAAGTAGCAGTGGAGGAGTGTTATTCTCTGGGGTAGAATCCCTCTATAATGGAGTGCTTAGTTTGCAACACTGCGAAGTTCAATCTATAACTGCGATGGTACAAGCTAATAACAGAGATGATAGTGGAAGTATCATCAGATTTGTAATGGGCGAATCTCCATCTTCCACTGATATTCTTGGAACTGGTACTGCAGCCGCGACAGTTTCTACACTCTCTGTTCTCAATTGTACTTTTCGAGATATGTCTGCCTTTGATGGAGGATTTCTCTTTTGGGAGAGTCATTCTAAACCAATAAATGTTTCATTGGCAGGCTCATCCTTTAAAAATATAGAACTAACTAACAATGGACTATTCTTCTTGAAGTATTCTCCAACAAATCTCCAGAGCAATTATAACCAGTCAATGTCAAGAGTGATATTTAATGTGAATGATTGCTTATTTACAGGACTCACTGCCAACAACGGAGGTGTCTTCCACATTGAAGGGTTAGCCGAATTCTTCGACTTGACAATTAACGCGAGCTCTTTCCAAAATATCAACGTCATCAATAACGGAGCAATCTTACATATCAAAGAAGTCCCCTCTGCAGCTACAATCAAATCAACTTCACGTATCCTGGCTAGCAACTCTCCAACTGGCAATATCGCAATCACAAGCAACCAGTTTGCGAATCTCTCGGCTCTCAACGGAGGTATTTTATACGAAGAAACTCCAAATGGGACTCTTTCAATTCTTTTCCAAAGTAGTCAGATAGAAAATATCACAGCTCAAGGCAGAGGAGGTATCTTTTATCTGAATCGACCGACACTCTCTGCAGCTGGCAACACTTTATCTGAGTGTTACGCATCGAGCACAGGAGCTATCCTCTATTCCTCTTCTCCTTCAACAGATGGCGCGTTAAATGGCTTTACCACCTCCAACACCATCTTGAATAGCGTTGAAGAAGATATTCCCATTATTTCTTTCGCACCAAGCAACTTGAAAATTGAACTCTTTGATAATACCTCCTCTCTGCTCCAATTCGACGATTATCACGAACTCAACAGTACTCCAACCATTTCAAACTTCACCTCTTATTCCTTGCAATCGCTTATCATGCGCTTCACGCTCATTCACGTGGGTACCCAAGGCGTGGAAACAGTAATCGATGACTCTCCAAATCCTTCGATCAAACTTACCTTCACGGCGCCTGATGGAAGCTCCACAACGTACTCTAGTCACGATGGCTGCGCTGACTCTATCTGCACCTTCGTGCCTTCGGCCATTAGCTTAGGCGGAAAGGCAGATGAGGCATACACCGTGAATGCAACTTATCTTTCTGAGACTTACAGTCAATCTCAGATTTTCTATATCAAATTGAGGGCGTGTTTACCTGGAGAAGTAAACGATACTGTTTCGCAGCAATGTAACTACTGTGAGGGAGGATCATACTCCTTGGCCACCTCTGATGCTATCTGTAAGGTCTGCCCTGAAGGCGCGAACTGTCTCGGAGGCGCCAATATCTTGATAGAACCTGGATATTACAGAAGTCCTATGACTGAGAGCTTAGTCATGGTCGCCTGTAATGACAGTGGAGGATTAAGATGCTTTGGAGGCACAGAAAATACATGTGATAAGGTTTTTACTGGGCCTGCTTGTCTTCAGTGTAACTGGGAAGAAGGATACCTTGCTTCTGAATCAGGAGAGTGCTCAAAGTGCTATTCGCAAAAGATCCTCATTTCTGTGGTCGTGCTGATACTCGTCGGGTCAACACTTTATCAAATAATACTGGTGATGGCTGCGTACCGAAAGGGAGTTATCTCTCGAAATTCTAATAAAGAGTCCACAAAATCAATGGATAATCTCTCAAATTCACTGCAGCCTGGCAATCTAATGATTATATTTACCACATTCTCTCAGATTACCTCCATTCTCTCTGATAACGATTCAGGTATCTTTAAGAACTATACTGGCGTCACAAGCACAATCGGAAATACTAGTCAACAAATCATGGTCTCTTTGAAGTGCTTGATTTATTTAAACGTGGTCAATCCCATGAATTCATTCAAGGTCCAACTTCTCTTCATGGTGTTTTCTCCAATTATTAAATTGGCTCTTCTATGCCTCTTTGAAGTTATCAAAAACCTCATCTGGACCAAGCCAAATGCTCGAAGACATTCGCTTATCAGAATCGGCACAGCTGCCGTTATTCTCATCTTCCTCGAGCAGCCTGGAATCATCGGATTTTTAGGAGACTATTTAACCTGCAGTCGACTTGATCCCAACATAGACGCACAGTACATCGTAAAATCGAATATTATTGAGTGTGGGACACCGGAATACAATCATATTAAAAATATCATTGTTATCCCAGCGCTCCTATTCTGGGCCTTTTTGGTACCTGCAGGATTATTCATTGCCATGAGAATAAACCGGAAGAGACTTTACGAATCCCAGCTCTTGGAGATAGTGTTGGGTCATCTCTATACAAGCTACAAGCAGAAAGCATTTTACTGGGGGTTATTGCTTTTTGTTATCAGAATGAGCTTGTTTATCTTTAATGCGTTGTTCACCCAAAATCAAATGGTGAAAAATCTAATATTGCTCGGTTTTTTCCATATTTACTACAAATTCTACTCGAAAATCGAGCCTTACGAAAATGAATCACTACATCGAGCAGAGAAATTGACGATTTTTGCGTACAAAATCATTTTGCTTATGCAACTATTCCAGTCGAGCATCACTACCCAGTGGATCCATACAGGGCTCTCTATTGGAATCGTCTCTATGATAGTTTACACTGATGCCTACATTCTCTTTCGAGTGCTTTATCTTCATTTAATGAGCGGAGCAACAACCCTCAGAAAATTTAAAGAGAAAGCCGAAGATAAAAAGATTTTGATAGAAATATTAACTCAATTGAAAAACTTCCATATCGATCAAAAGTTAAGATATAAAGACGAACATCTTAGACGTTCTGCAATTAGCCTCGAGCTTCCCGATAGGTAACTACTTCTTTCCTCTCAAAGTAAAAATATTAAAGTGAATTAATTAGGTTGCGGAATACTGAACTTTACAGACAGCAGAAACAAGAAAGAAAGGAACGACGAAAGCTATTAGGAGAGGCTGATGAGTCAAAGAATACCTTATGGAGGAGAGTCACGAAAAAAGCAACAACTCTGATCAGACCAACTGAATTTGCAACTCCTTCTTCTATGCAAGCTAGCTCAATAACGAAATCAATATTGTTGGGGTCGAGGACATTCCAAAGAGATGAGGCAAACTCTTCAAATGATTTTTCTCGCGGCCTCGACTTGTTCGAGAGTGATTCACCTTTAAGGAAGCCATGTATTAGGCTAGAAAGCTCAAAGACTCTGCAACATATTACTGAAGAGAAGTTATCTTTCGCGAAAAAGCCGAACATATAAAGAGTTAGACCAAGGTCGAAAAGATTCTGAGTCTACGAACTAACTCATACACGTAGTGATTTGATATTATTAGCTATAAGTAATTTATTTGAAGTAAATGCATAGATAGATGGCATCTAAGTTGCATATTTTATAGGTTAATCAAACAGCTTGAAGAGTAGTAAATTTCAAGTGATATTTTTTGTCAAAATATAACTGCAGGTGTCAATTTATTAATTGAAGAGATGGGTTGAAAGAAAGGAGTAGATGATTACTAAATCTGCAAAGTAGTTTAATTTATGTTAGGCAGCGCCTCATGGCCTGATTGGATGATTTCCAATTTCACAAAATCAAATAAAAATGAGTATTTATACATATTATCCGGATACTGCTCTTAACAAAGAGAGCTAGATGTGTCGGACTAGGAGTATCTCACTCTGTATTAATAAACCAGCGAATTTTTTGGTTCTTTTCAGATATTTTTTGGTACAAATTGATCTAATTCTCAGGAGTGGCCAAGAAAATATTTTCTTCATTTTTATAAAACGCTCCTCTTTGTAGAAGGATTTAAGATTAGTGTGAGCAAATTCATCATAAATACCCTCTAGAGCAGCAAATCCAATTTTGACTCCAACAGTAATTTATTTCTGCCCGACAGAGATCGTCGACTTATTTAATAAAACTGATTATTAATTCAGCTGTTATTACAGGTGTTTCGGTTTTAATTTGACTTTAATAAGTAGTCGGACTTCAGCTTTCGTTAGTCCCATTTTCAGGAAAAAAGCTATTCTTTGTTCCTTTCAGTGTTTTCTTGCAAGAAAGATATGACATTTCAGCCTGGCTGTTAGGATTCAGCAGTAAAAGAGGCGTTTTCAGAGGCAGATCTTAGATTTTCTATTAATTTTCATAAAGTAGTTCTTCAAGACTCACTTCGCACACATCTGTGATCCGAAAGAAAGATCTGGAATATTATTCCGTTAGTACCTCCCAGGAAAATTCCGATAAATTAATTCACTTCCTGATTAGCATTCACACCTAATTTTTAATTTTGCAAGTGATTAATTAAGAATTCAGGATTCACTCCTTCAGTTTCTACAAGTAACAAATAAAGAGCCATCGGGTCCAGCGGATTGGCATGAAGCAAAAGGGGAAATCATGATGTTTTATGATGCTTCCCACCAATTGGTTCTATCTCTGGTCTGGCTCTCGGTTTTTTTAGGATTTTTCAATATTCCTATTTTTGAACTTCATTCATTACCTCGAAAGATAATTTCCAATGTTCTCTTTCATTAAATAAGGGTTCTTGCAGCATATTTCATCCTTAGCGCCAACATTGCGGTGCGAAGAGAAAAATTCTTTCAAAGATTTGAGACGGCAAACCATTTTTCCGCCGTTTCACTGGGAAAATTCTGTAATTAAAATGATTCATTTAGTTGCTGAAATAAAATTACAGCTCGGTAATTGGATTTTGTTAAAGTTTTAATATCGAAGAACTTCGTAACTTACCCTGATTACATACAATTTACCCTATAAAAACCCTATTAAATTACAACTATAATCCAAAATAAAAATATTGAAAAACGCGTGATGAGTTGTTGCGCTCACTTTATTATCCTCTTAAAGAAGAACTTTATTCTATGGAAAAGGAATTGGGTTCAATCACTCCTTGAAATCATCATCCCTGTGATAATTGCGATTGTTTTTGGTTCTATGAAATACATCGTAGGCACTAATGATATCGCTGCTGCTTCTTTCACCTCTAATCTTTACGATTTACCCACAGTAATCGACTCAACATGGGTACCTTATCAAATGGTCCCAACGGCTACAGGGACGGAACAGCTTATTCCGAAACTCAAGAATTGTCCGAACTCAGATACGGAAGGAAATACCATTGCGTTGGTCCCGAACAACGCACTGACTCAAGCAATCAAATCCCAACTTGAAATTGGTAAAAATCTTACTCATTTCTCCTTCGTGCTAATAATGTGCCATTAGGATATCAAAAATTAGCTGAGGTCCCGTCAATGAAGCTCAGTACATCTCAAATTTCTTTCAAATTCTTCGATACGCGACAAGCTATGCTTGATGAGATCAACAACCCTGAGTTTTCCGTCACTCGAGACAGTTTCTGTTATGCGATTGTCTTCAACGCCAGCGAAGGAACCGGAAAATATAACTACGAGCTCATGTTTAATACATCGGTTCGAGGAGATTCAGACTTTGTGGACCCATCATTAAATCCAATTGATCTCCTGACGAGGTAATTATCTTTTTCGACAACAAATGAGTCTAATTTTACTTGTATCATAAACAATAGAGAGAATATCGAACTCGCTCTTATCAAATACCATTCAACTGGGTTCTTGACCCTTCAAAGCATCATTAATAACCTTCTCGTCCAAGATACCTATGGTGATACAAATGCCAAGATCGAAGCTAAAATCCAATCGGTTGGTGTCCCTGAGTATTTTGAAAACAAAGCTGCAAAAAGCTTTATCACTGCTGGTGATGTCTTTCTTGCTTTTCCATTGCTCTGGCCTTTCCTGCGATATGTCGCTTACCTCATCGAAGATAAAGAGAGGCGAATAAAAGAAGGAATGACAATGATGGGAATGTCTGAAACAGCTTTCTTCTTCTCCTACTTCGTTTTCTACCTCGTCATTTTTACAGTGATTGCTATCCTCAGCTCCATTTTCATGGTGACGCTCCTCGCCAGCGGCACTAGTTGGATCATCTTCTTCGTCTGGTATTGGCTGTTCTCTATCTCGCTCATGGCAGTCGCTTACTTCTGTTCAGCGTTCTTTAGCAGAGTGAGACCAGGAACAATCGTAGCTTTAATCGTTTTCGAAGCGTTTTTCTTCCTGAAATCGTTAGGAAACCTTGAAGATGCTCCTTTGGGTCGGAAAATGCTTCTTGGATTTTTTGCTCCAACATGCAATCTTTACATGGGCCAAGAAATTATCCTTTCTCTGTCAGCCATTGGCAGTGGACTCACCTCAAGCACGATAGGCACAAAATATAACAATATTTCTATGGGCCAGGTTCTTATGCTTTCAATTCTCAGTTCGATCTTCTACTACCTTCTCGGAGCATATATTGAGCGAGTCTGGCCTCGACAGTATGGTATTAGGAAGCATCCGCTTTACTGCTTTACTTGCTGCTGCAAGCGAAGAAATAACCGATATACCGAAAAAGTGAAGCCACTCTATCAAGAAGAAAACCCAAGTATTGAACCCGTCGATGAAGCCATCAAACTGCAAGATACTAATGGAGAATCTCTGATCATACGTGAACTGAGAAAAGTTTATTCAAGTGGGAAAGTCGCTGTTGACGGCATATCAATGACCATGTATAAAGGTCAGATTTTCTCGCTCTTAGGTCATAATGGAGCTGGCAAAACTTCACTAATATCAGTTCTTACTGGGCTTTATCCAGCGACCAGTGGCCGCGCCAGTATCTTTGGCCATGACATCGCAACTGACATGGATAAAATTAGAAAGAGACTTGGAGTCTGTCCTCAACATGATATTCTCTTTCCTAAGCTGACCATCAGAGAACATCTGCGACTGTTCGCGACTTTCAAGGGAATGAAAGGAAACCTCGAAGAAGAAATTGACAAGATAATCAAGGACTTGGACCTTTGGGAAAAGAGAGATGATTTTGCGAAGAACTTATCTGGAGGTCAAAAGAGAAGACTTTCGATAGGAATAGCTCTGATCGGCAAATCTGACATTATCCTTCTCGACGAACCCTCTTCAGGAATGGATACTAGTGCCAGAAGAAGTTTATGGGAGATGCTCAAGAACTACAAGAACGACAGAATCATTATTCTGACCACTCATTTTATGGACGAAGCTGATTTCTTGGGCGATCGAATCGGAATTATGGGAAAAGGCAAGCTTCTGACCTGTGGAAGATCGCTTTTCCTTAAGAACAAGTTTGGAGTCGGCTATACCCTCACACTTGTCAAACGTGACCCAATGGCACCTGCTGTGCCAATCATTAATCTCATCAAAAAGCACATACCTGAAGCCACTATTCTTTCCAACGTCTCAGCAGAGCTAGGAATACAATTACCAGTGAGCACAACTCCTAAATTTAGCGGCTTATTCCAAGAGTTGGACAGTTTGAAAGAAAGCTTGGGAGTCTCGGGGTATGGTATATCGATTACGACCCTAGAAGAAGTGTTTCTAAAGGTCGCTGAGATTGACTCACTCTATGCCAATGATTCAGATAAGAAAAAGCCTACACCTCAAAAGAACAATCTTATAGTAGAAATGGGCCCATCATCAGCCGAGCAAAGTCTTGCCCTTCAGCAAGGCGAACCTGAAGCTGTTTCGCTCAACAAAGTGCAAGATCTTGATGAAAACGATCAAGAGAGAATTGAGGGTAAAGCGACTTTATTGAAGGCTCACTTTATCGCACTTCTCATGAAAAAATGGCACTACTTCAAGAGAGACAAGAAAGGTCTTATCCGAGAGATCTTCCTTCCTATCATAATCATGATCATTGGTTTGGCCGCTATGCGTGCACCACTGACGGTAAAAACACCTGCAGTTCCTCTTAACCCAGTGGCTCTTTGGCCTCAACCTGTAAACGTGAGGTATAATACACACATGCCAGACACAACGGCTGTTTCTACAAATCTAGTCTCACTTCTTGGCAAGAATGTTACTCTCATTTCAAGTAACGCACAAACTCTGACGGCCTTCGACACGGAAATCACCAATAACGCCATGACAACAGATCCAAGCCTTCGAATGGCTTATTTCATCGAAAAAGACGACGTAACTACCTATCAATGGAGCTTCACCGCACTTGTTAATACCACAGCAAGACAGGCTGCTCCGCTTGCGATCAATTACATGAGCAGTACAATTCTCCAACAGAAAGACCCTTCAAACTTTATTAATCAGGTTCTAACCAGTCTCCCAAAAACTGGGGTTCAAAATGAACGAAGACAGGGCGTTCTGAGCGGAGTAATCGCAGTTAATGTCTTTACAATGGGGTTGTCATTTATCGCCGCAAGTCTCATCTTTCTGGTGGTAAAAGAAACTGAATCCAACGCTAAGCATCAGCAGATAGTATCAGGAGTTTCGATATCAGCTTATTGGATGTCGAATTATCTGGTTGATTTTCTGAAGTACCTTCTGCCAGGTATTATCGGTCCTCTACTTGTGATTGCATTCGATATCTCTGCACTAAAAGACAATGGTGCTTGGTCTGCCACCTGGGCGCTATTCTTGCTTTTTGGCCCTGCAAATATCAGCTTCGCTTATGCACTGTCATTCCTGTTTAAAACCGCAGGAGGTGGCCAAATTGCAGGCTTTTTTATCAACATGTGTATTGGAATCTTAGGAGCGAGCCTTTTCGGAACTCTTAGGTTGTTCGATACGACAGCAGCAGCCGCCAAAGGAGTAGCGTGGATCTTCAGAATATTCCCTACGTATTGCTTTGCAGATGGATTGTTTGTGACGACATCGTAAGCCCAAATAATTTTTTCCGTTCTAAACGAAATATTGATCATAGGCGGGACATGATCTCGTATGCTGAGGGTTGGTACCCAGCCAAAGAGCCATTAGATATTAATCTTGCAGGTGCAGATATCCTCTTCTTGGGCATCGATGCCGTTGGTTACCTCTTGCTGGTCTTCCTTTTTGAATACTTCAAATCCAGACAAATTACTTTCAGCAGATTCTTTGGAAAGTAAGCATTTCTTTTTTTACTTCATCTAACATGATTAAAATAACTAGGGAAGCTTCCATTAAATACGAAGCAAAGCCATGGGATGATGATGTGGAGAATGAAAACCTTCGTGTCGCTAAATCAGAGAATGATAAATTCAATCTCAAAGTCAAAGAAGTCCGCAAAGTATTTATGCTAGATTCCAATAGGCACAAGGTCGCTGTGGATAAAATTTCCTTCGGTGTCGAGCAGGGTGAGGTTTTCGCTCTGCTTGGTGTTAACGGAGCCGGCAAAACAACAACGTTCAAAATGATGTCTGGTGAAATTGCTCCGACTGAAGGAAAGGTGTTCATTAAAGGGTTCGATATTTCACAAGATC
>ENA-UOTX01000351-UOTX01000351.1-compost-metagenome-genome-assembly--contig:-NODE-351-length-50934-cov-5.610103_pt1 | contig 50934 bp, 29 predicted proteins | sample MGYA00238143_ERZ746982 | MGnify/ENA primary metagenome ERZ746982 (study PRJEB28758, sample SAMN06268862) | compost metagenome | isolation source: single cell | place: USA: California, Emeryville, Joint... | reverse complement strand
TAAGCAAATTCGACATTCTTAAACTCAATATCTCCTTCAAGTCTTTCCTTTTTCTCTCCTTTACCTGCTTCTTGATATGAATATGGTACCTCTTTGTCAATTATAAGGTTGACACGAGCCGCAGCTGCTCGGGCTTCAGTTACGGCTTTCAAGCTCGGAGCAATAAATCCAAGGGAAGCAGAAGCCATTGTAACCGTGAAGAATACAGTTAGAACGTCACTAACAGACCATGGTAACCCTGTGATTACATTTGTTCTCTTCCATCCAATAAGCAAGCTACCAAACCAAAAGCCCAGAGCATAAGTGGATCTATCTGAAAAGAAGAAAACTCCGAATGAGAAGCTGGACTGAACAATGAACCACATCATAGCTCTTCTGACCGCTCTCGCTCCCTTTTGATAGGCAGTGAGCTCCTTTGGTTCTCCAGTCAGACTAGCAACAGTTCTCATTGCACCCAAAGCCTGTTCAGCAGAGCCACCTGATTTGGAATACACTTCAACAGACTGTGTGGACTCCTTTTCCATCGCAATGGCAAAAAGGGTGGCAGTAACTCCGAGAACAGGAATTGTTGCTAGGAGCACTGTGGATAATTCCCATCCCTTAGCGTAACCAACAGCGAAGCCTGAGACGATAGAGGCTAATCCGGAGAAAATTTCGGTCATCTTCTCGCTGAGACCTTTCTCGATGAGGTCAGTTTCGCTGGCCATGCGACTCGCAAATTCGTTCGGGTTTGAGGTGTCAAAGTATGAGATCGGTTGTCTGAGCATGGCTTTAAAGTACTCATCTCGGTACCGCTTGGTTTGACGAGCTCCAGTTATCACCCAACACCAGTAAGTGACGAGGTTAACACCGAAAGCTACGACACCAACAATCATGAATTTTATCCCGTTGTTTTTCGCTGCTTCGGCAAGAGAACTCTCAGAACTACCTGGCGATATGTCTCCAGTAAAGTCTCCCAATACCAAGGAGAAAAGAGGGAAGATGACACCATTGGCCATAGATGTGAGCGTTCCAATTACCATGAGGAAGATATCAAGTTTTGTTGCGAAGCGGAAAAATTTACGCAGTGTAGCTGGAGGAGGATCTTTAGGCTTCTCTGTTGAATCCTTCGGTTTTTCCTTAGGTTCCTTTGATTTTTTCTTAGGTTCCTTCGATTTATTCTTTTGCTTGCTGGTTTGCTCCTGAGGAACCGCGGGTTGCTCGGTTTCTACTACGTCTTGTACTTTTGTACCTGAACTCATTTTCTTTCAGTTTTTTTTTTTAAATTGATTTATTTAAATTTTAGAGCGGCAATTAAATAAATCAAGCACTCATATCGTACGAATGTTATTTACGTTATTACATATTAAAACATATCTTGCGAAAAAGATATTCATGATTGGACAATCCAGCTCCAGATAAATCAATACCAAACTGCTTCCTTGTGACAACATATCCCTTTTTTTTTTATACTCTCCCTCTCTGAATCGAGATACTCTGATAAAATAGTATTATATTGTTCTTTCGAGGGGTGATGCATGGATTTTAATTGAATTAAATAGACAATTATAAGTACAAACGCCTAAAACGGCACATGGACGAGCTTAAACCTACATTTGAAAGAGAACCACATATCTTTCAGAGGAGAAGCTTTACGAAAGGTGTGTAACACACAACAAACGCACCATACAAATCTTAATTTAATGAAATGCAAAACCAACTCAATGACACACTGATACGCAGTTGAATAACTATGCGGTTCCAAATAATCGCTCTTTTAACATTTTAAGAATCTTCGCTCCTTCTGATATAAACTAAAGCCTACTTTTCTCTTTTCCATTCTATCACTAGGCTCTGAAAGTCGCCAAAGAGCATTGATACATAACTTTTTTTAATTCACTGACGAATAATGCGTAAAGATCGCCACTTTGCCCGACTTAACAAAGATTTTTCAATAATGGACAATAGAACTTCCAAGGAAACCGACGTAAATTGCTCGCCTAGCAACTTAGCTCTTGTAATGTTTAGCGTGTTAGCTCACTCAGTGGAGATGCTATTTTAAAATGGTATTTCTTAATAGCCTAAATTATTCTTCGAGGAGTGATTCTTGGATTTAAGCAAATTAAGGAACCTTTTTATAAACCAGCATTAGAAAACACAATGTCAAGCACAAATGAACTTTTGAAAGAAACTATTATCTAAAGACCTAAAACCTTAAAAAAAGGCATGTGGATACAAAAATAAGATCAATTTAAATGTGGGTATTATTGTGGTATAAGTTACTGAGTCATTTCTTTCAAGAATACTCACATTGAATATATAAAATTTTCATTACTATTTTATCAGAAATTAACGGGTTATTCAATTGCACGGATTATAAACCTTGTTCTAATCGATAGAAAACACCTTGTGCAGTCAAAAGTTGGTTATAGGTCCCTCGCTCAACGATTTTTCCGTCTTCAAGGACCAAAATTTCGTCTGAGTTTTTAATGGTTGGAATTCTATGAGCAATCGTAATTGAAGTTCTCTTTGTTTCTGTGAGAATCTTATCCAAAGACTCTTGCACAACTTTCTCAGAATTTGAATCCAACGCACTGGTGGCCTCATCAAGCAACAAGACTGAGGGATCTTTGAGGAGAGCTCTTGCAATAGCAATTCTTTGTTTCTGTCCTCCTGAAATCTGACTTCCTTTTGAACCGACCTTCTTGTTCCATCCACTTCCCATTTTAGAGTCTTCTTCTTTATTATCCTCAACATCTATTACAATCATGGCAAGTCAACATTTTTATAATTAACATTGATTTACCGAAATTATTTTCTTCAATGAACTTTAGGGCATTGGCACTCTCAGCCACTCTTCTTAGTTCTTCTTTGGTGGCATTTTCCTTGCAATACCTATAAATCCAAATAAATGGCAATTAATATTCAGAGAACAGAGCTTATCAAGCTACGCAATGTTTTCTTCTACAGTTCCATTAAACAAGAATGGCTCTTGAGAAACCAGTCCGAAACTCTTTCTCAAATGATGGATGTCGTATTCCTTGATGTTCTTTCCATCGATTAAAATTTCTCCTTCATCAACATCATAGAATCTGAGGAGCAACTGCATAATCGTCGATTTTCGGCAACCACTTGGGCCTACCAGAGCAACTTTTGTGTTAGCACGAATTTTGAAGCTAAGGCCATCAAAGATTTGCTTTTTTCTTGTAGGATATTCGAATTTAACGTTTCTGAATTCAATTTCTCCCACAATAGGTGTCTTGAGCCGAGGTCCAGTCTGATTCATATAATCAATTTTGCTTGGAGTGTCAAGAATCTGGAACAAAGAGGCAGCGGCTGCGAGACCTTTTCCAATATCATTGGCAGATTTACCCAACCAAATCAGATCGAAAGCAGCAAAACCGATACCGAAGATCGCCTGGAAAAAATCTTGGAAGTTAATCGAGACTTCGCCGATGAGCATTGTTCCCTCATAAGCTAAGAGCGAGAATAATCCGAAGAGGAGCAAATTTATCAATCCAATCAAGATCCCAAGTTTAATTCCTTTCGTTGTGTTCGTCTTCGAGGACTGATGAAAAGGGCATTTTTTTATGGGTGTCAACTGTTTGAGGGGAGGGTCGAAACCACCGTTGCGTGTGTTCTTGATAGAATCAAGCTTGTGTATCTAGTAACCTCAAGTTTCGAGGATCAAAACAGCTCTTTGGTAAATTGGCATTATTGTCCCTCATTTTCACTTCCCGAAACCCCGCAAAAAATTAGCATCATCATCGATACTCAGAGTCTTCTTGGTTTTTTCAGTGAGTCTGCTGTATAAATCTAAGAAATCACTCTCACAGCAAAATCCCGCTACCGTTCGAATATTGACCAGAGCCTCACTGAGGTATTGTCCAGCTTCTTTCTGAACAGCAGTCATTTTTTCCATATCATTCATAGCATTATACATTGTTCGTATAGCCACGAGAATGAAAATTAGGATCGCCCCCAAAGCAATGAGCCCAAGTTGCCAACTTCCAATGAAGGAGATGCAGAGCCCAGCGATAATCGAAGAGAGACCTTGATAAACGGCAGCCTGAGACTGCATTGTGAGAGTGTTGACTGATTGAGCATCCACGGCCAGACGTGTGGTGAGAATACCTGGTAGATTCTTCGGCTCGTCGAACCAACCAATGTGCATTCTGAGTATTTTATCGAAAACTGTTGTTCTCATGCGTTCGGTGAGACATTGCCCAGCAGCTCCGAGGAGGGTTTGTTTGGCCCCATAGGTCCAATTTGTTATTCTGCCGAGAACTAAGAGCACGATTGAGTACGCACCTGTCATTCCTATGAGATTAGAGTCGTCTGGGTCTGCAAGTACTCCTACAATACGTGCCAAAACAAAACCTATCAATGGGAAAATTGTTGCGTCAACCACACAAAGTAAGGCTGCAAGGTAATTGATCTTTCTCTCAGGCTTGTTCATTTCAAGTAATCTTTTAATAAGCCTGAGCTGCACCTTCGCGCTCATTCCTGCCAATGGATCTTCTGTGGCGTCCATAGCTGCAGTTGCTGGAGGTTTTGCACTTTGGACATCTGGATTCTTTCCGCTCTTCTGTTGATCGCTTTTTAGGCTCTTCAGCTCAGGATTATTGCCTCTTAGACTCTTTGGTTCTTGGGACTTAATTGCTGAACTGACTAGTCTTTCGTTTCCTTTAAGAACAGTGGAGTCAGGATGGTTAGTTGCTACTTTGACATCATCTACTGTATTGAAAGGAATATCATTGTAGGTATTTTCAAGCTTTATCTATATTTGATTGTCCCCAAGAGCGACTGGTTTTTGTTTTTCGTCCTTTTTGTTCGAAATTTGACCTTTCTGAAGGTGATAATACACATTCTCTTGCTGAATGAGTTCTTCATGAGTTCCTTGTTCAACGATGATTCCCTTGTCGAAAACAAAGATACAATCAGCGTTTTGGATTGTAGTAAGTCTGTGAGCGATCACAATGGATGTTCTTCCTTCTGCAATATCATCCAATGTTTTTTGGATTTCATGTTCATTCTTTCTATCCAAAGCACTGGTGGCTTCATCCAATAGCAAAATAGATGGGTTCTTTAAGATGATTCTAGCAATCGCGATTCTCTGTTTCTGTCCACCTGAGATGGTGGTACCACTGCTACCGACATGAGTATTGAGACCGTCTTTGAAAGCTCTTACAAATTCTTCTGCGTTGGCTTTTCTTAGGGCTTCCCAGAGTTCTTCATCAGTCGATCTATGTGCACCCACGAACATTGCGTAGGCGAAGCTTGACTGAACGATGAGCCACCTCATTGCTCTCGTGACTGCTTTCGCTCCCATTTTATAGGCTGTGAGCTCCTTCGGTTCTCCAGTCAGACTAGCAACAGTTCTCATTGCACCCAAAGCCTGTTCAGCAGAACCACCTGATTTGGAATACGCTTCAACCGACTGTGTGGTCTCCTTTTTCCTCGCAACGGCAAAAAGAACAGCAGTAATTCCGACAACAAAAATTGCTGCTAGGAGTAAACTGGACAACTCCCTTCCGTTAGCGTACCCAACAGCCAAACCTGAGACGATAGAGGCTATTCCTGAGGTAATTTCGGTCATCTTCTCACTGAGACCTTTCTCGATGAGGTCAGTTTCGCTGGCCATGCGACTCGCAAATTCGTTCGGATTTGAAGCGTCGAAGTATGAGATTGGTTGTCTGAGCATGGCTTTAAAGTACTCATCTCGGTACCGCTTGGTTTGACGAGCTCCAGTTGTCACCCAACACCAGTAAGTGAAGAGGTTAGCAACGAACGCTGCTCCACCAACAATTATGAATTTTATAGCGTTGTTTTTCGCTGCTTCGGCATAAGAATCTTGGAAATTAGTTGGCGATATATCATCAGTAAAGTCTCCCAATACCAAGAAGAAAATAGGGAAGATGACACCATTGACCATAGATGTGAGAGTTCCAATAACCATTAGGAAGATATCAATTTTTGTTGCGTAGCGGAACAACTTACACAATGCAGTTGGACCCTTAGGCTTCTCTGTTGAACAATTCGGTTTTTCCTTAGGGTCTTTTGATTTTTTCTTTTGTCTGTTAATCTGCGCCTTAGGAACCATGGGTTCCTCAGTTTCTACTCTGTCTTGTACTCTTGTACCTGAACTCATTTTCTTTCAGTTTTTTTAAATTGATTTATTTACTTTGTAGAGCGGCAATTTAATTAAATCCAGGAACCATATCGTTCAAATATTATATTTCGTTGGACCTACCTTACCGATGATTTTCACTATTGGACACTACAACTCTTAGAAAAACTCTTACCAACTGACTCCTTGTGACAACATATTTGCTTTTGTTTTAAGTTCTCTCTTTCTCTCTATAATGCTAAAATAGGTTCCACTATTCTTTTGAGAAATGATTCATGAATTTTAATTAAATATATATTTATAGAAATTTTTTTCTAGCCCGTAGCGACAGCGCCTACAACTGCACCTAACTGGGCTCAAATCTACATTGGAAGAGAACTGAGCATCTTTCTGAGGAGAAACGAGCATCTTTTTGAAGAGAAACTTTCGAAAGGTATTTAACACACAACAAACGCACCATACTAACCTTAATTTAATGATACGCAACACCAACTTAATGAAAAACTGGCAATCAGTCCAATAACTCTACGCGGTTCCAAATAACCGCTCTTTTAACCTTTTAAAGAATCCTCTCTCCTTCTGATATAAACTAAAATCTACTTTTCTCTTTTCCATTTCTATCACTAAGCTCTGGAACCCGCCAAAGAGCATCGACACATAACTTTTTTTATGCACTAATAAATAATGCGTAAAGCTCGCCGCTATCCGCGTCTCTATCTCGTCGTTGTCACCTGTAGTCATAATACAAATATGCGAATCTTTTTCAAATGTGACAAGATATTGCAAGTATTTCTTCATCGTATTTATATCCTTATATATCGTAGCAGGTATCTCTATAGAATATGGCAGATATCCCTTTCCTTTCTTTCTCCTGAGATCCAAGATCCTAAAGTCAATGTCTCTTTCATAAGTTTTTCCTTGCGTTTTATTCATTTTATCCGATAGAAAACTGATAATTTCAGACGGATACACATGAATCATAGTCACCTTCGTGTTATCAAGCAGCTCTTCGATATTCTCAATGCTTAGGAAAGGGTCCGAAGTGAATCCTAAGGTCCGCAGGGAGGTCTCGAATGATTTTTCACGCATTTGGGGTCTTCGCGCGTCTCGTTAGCATTGTATTGTCATCATCATCAATGCATTTATTGCAGTTTCGTTATGCAAAGTTTCTCATCAGGTCATAGCCAACGCAGAATCTGTGTGTGGGGTGTGGTTTTTTTGTTTTTTGTTTTTTAATCGACCAAACATATTTAACTTCAATTTCGAATTTAGTTTGATAATTTCAGTTTGTTTATGTGAAACAACTTTTATTTCACTCAATCTGGTTGTGACACCGGTCTTGTCCGAATCCACGCTTATAAAATTGAAGAATACTCACAATACATTTTTTAACAATAGTTTTTAGAACTACTTATTTGGAGACTGAATAAAAATTCCGTGTCGCCAAATTAAATTAAAGGTTAATATATGATTGCCCTTTTTAAACAAATCTATTTCAAAGCTTTTCAAGCTATTTCCATTTATATTTCAACATTTATTAGAGGCATAATGCGTGAATAGTACAATAAAGATTCTATTAAGGAAGAATTCAGGTTTACGGTAGTAGGAAGGAGTAATAGGGCGGTCCATTTAGGTTTGAGCCATGTATTTTGACTGATGGAGTTATATCTGATATATAGATAATCTATAAGGTGTGAAACTTAGACAAAACGAAATTCAAAGAAATTACTTAAGAGGGGAGGCTTTCTTGGCAAGTTTGTGACTCTTGGCTTCGATAGGGTGGTTTCCTATCTCTAGAAGTATGACCCCAGAGAAAATCTCAGTTTCCCTTTGAACGTGCATAAGGAACAACGGCTCGAGAAGTGCGAGTTTATAATCTTTCTGTTAGAGTTTCTGCCAGAGGCTTTGAATCCTGCAGGATGTTGGGAATGACTAGATAGGAGATGCCCTACTAAACCACGTGATCCTTTGAGAGAGCCCAGAGTCGTTCATTCCTCTGTGAAGTATTTGATTAATTCCTTTGCGAGAAGAACCCTGTTCCTTCGGTCGATGATTCGTGTCCCAACTGTTGAATGACGCATCTTTGCCTGAGCGAGCCAATACATGGGAACATGTTGTTCCATTTACCACTGGGGAGTCGGAGGTTTCCTTCAGGTCTAGGGTCAGACGATATTTCGACAACCATTGGTCCTCTGAGGCTTCTAGGGTGGAGATAAAAAAAGACCAATTTAACTCTGATACGACAATCGCCGACTCCAGTGGACACTACACATATTTGAATCATAGCTGCATCTACAACACTTTTGAGGCTAACCAAAACAATTAAATTAAGATATTTACTCTAACAATCAGCAACACCCCAAAGCTAGCCCTCCGCAATAACCAACATATATATTATATCATCACGATTATTGGTTTTTGGAAAAATATCAACGCATCCATTTTGAGCCTGAAGCGAAGAATTAGCCTCATCGCTTACTCTAAAAGCACAAGATCTATTGGAACGGTATTGAAGCAGAAGTTCAATTTGAAAAAAGAATTAGACAGAGATATATATATTTACTGTAATGGGAAGGAAAATCTCTACGAAGACCAATACCTCAGATGATCAAGTAGAGGCTAGAACAGAGAGTCATTTAAATTAGTGGTAGAAACAAAAAAATATATTGAACACTCGATGATGCACAGCCATACAGCTTAATGAGAGTTGTGGTTTCATTTAGTTTCTTATGCTGCTTTTACCAAGGAATAAATAATTCTTCGGATTTAGAAACTACGCTATTTTGATATGTGAAATTAAGAATTCGGTAGCTTAATCTTCAGTCTCATCATGTCATACTACACAAATAGTATTGAAGAAAATGAAGGAGAGATCGGTAATCTTTTTAACATTCAACTCTTTACCAGAGGTGCTAAAGATTGCTACTTGGACTTCAAGAACGGCAATCGAGCTTGAATTGCGCTTTGCAAGATCAACAAGAAAAACCTTCACAGCTAAGTAATGTCGATTTTCTGAAATTATTAGACGTTTAACCGCTTAATAATTTTTACTTGCTATTAGAAGTTTTTTGAAAGTCATACCAGTTTTACGCTGAATAATTTACTGACTTATCCGGTAATATCCACGTCAGCAAACGGCTGTGAATTTTCTTTAAAACTTCAAAACAAAGTCAGCCTTCGATAACTACACCTAAAATAATCACACATCATAGTAATAAACACTAGCAACAATCTCGCTCTTTCTGATCACTTTAAGCCATCTTCTTAAAGGAAAAACTTTATTCTGAATTCAATCTCAGTTGAGCAAACTCAGTATTTTTGCCCAGCAAGTATGCTTTTTTTTTGTTAACTTACTGGCATAAGTTGACGATCATCATTCGCCTTAAATTGTATTGTGATTTTTATCTTAGATAATCAGCCAGTAACACCCGGCACTGACTATCCAGAAATTAGCTTAGTGCCCAGTTATTTCGAATTGTTTCTCTTTAAGTAACAGATTCGATTTAGAAGCTGGTCTAAAACTGGCTCCAGGCTTGGCTGATTATAAATGTCAGGCAAGTAGATCAATAATCATTCAAAATAGAATAAATAGCAATTAATTGTCGTGAAGAGAAGGACCTGAATGAGAATAACTCTTTTATTGGTGCTGCTTGTGTTTGTGGCTTCATTATTTACGGTGATGTCTGCTCGAATGCGAATGATGCGTGGGTATGGTGGTGCTGGCGGCTTTGCTGGGTATGATGCGGGCAGAGGCGCTCGTGGAAGAGGAGGAGGACGTCGTGGTTTCTAAGGTTTAGCTGAGGAAATTATTACGGTGTTTGATCAACATAAAACATCTTCTTGTTATATACACAGTTTTATTTACAGTTTGCGTTCTTATTTTGATTGTAAGATACCCTGGAATAAATGAGAACATAAGATATATATATATGCCGGAATATTGTTCTTATTTAATCTATGGAAACTGAAATGCTCTCGTATTGTTACATGTGAGTTAATGACCAAAGTATGATTTAATATTGTCTAAAGAAGAAAACAAAAATTATTTTAATCACTTAAATGAGATTAATTTGCTATTGCTGAAGAATTTTCCTTTAATTTTCTTAACCAAAGTTAGAAGAAACTTAGTAATTATTAGCTCACAAGCTTAAGTTTTTGTATTCTTGGATGGTTTTTATCTGTTGTATCAATCTTATTCTTATCAATGATGATAACAGTATTATGAAAGACTCGTTTAAGGTGGTCTTACACTAACAACGAGTCCAATGATGCATCAAAAGATTTTATGCTGTTGATATGGGATAGTCAGACTCTAAACTTCCAGTGTAAGCATATTCTATTTATCATCAAGGAGTCCCATAATATTTCCAGTAATTTAAACTTCTTTAGAAAATGAGATTTCGAAATCGTAAGTTCTTGGGTCTTGTTTTAAATGTATTGACATATACTCCTTGAAATCGATTCAATCTTATCTTGCTACTTGAAGCAGATAATTTTTTGACTCTTTATGATTGGTATTAATCTCGATAGTTTTGTCGAGTTTTCCAAAATATTCAATCCACAAAAAATTCAAGACGCTTATCTTTGTCATAATGGAAGCAATAAATAATTAAGTGTGATTTCTTTGTTCTTCCTCACTTAATAGCCGGCTAGAAATTCATGATGTAAAAAATTTTTATTATTGCATATCCTTCTGATATCATCAATCTTTTCATCAAGAAAGCCGCTCCCCAATAGTATGATTACCAGTACAGAGTTGCATCCTTTAGTGCGCTATTGTCTGGAATTTTTTCAATGACGTTTCTAATTATTTTGGCAGATTTTCTGAAATTTACTTTGGTATTCAGTTGATGACAAATGTGCAAAGTTGTAATTATGGAGGGACCGTTCCATGAAGTGAATGAGAAATAATATGACTAATTTTTCGGTCGTATCAGCAAAAACCAGTGCAGGAAGAAAAGAAATGATGCTGAATGTGAAACATAAATTCATGAAATTCGAAGTGCAACAGAAGTTGAGGAAGTGAAACTCCTGCAGAAAAAAGTACTAGCTAGAGTTGAAAACTAGCTTATCACACGTTGGTTGTAGAATATATTTTCATTTTCTTTCTATTATAATCAAGGATTCCATATCTAAGATGGTAAATTTACTTCGTTCATGGAAAACATTTGAAGAGGAGTAATAATGCTGAATTGTACCATCCTAGTTGGTAAATTCAAAGGTTTCCAGATGAGGCACGGACATGCAATATATTATGCTTTCACATGTGTTCTCAAGTAAATAGGCAAATTAAACAGAAGAAATAATATACCTAAAACAATTATATCTCGGAGAAAGAAAAAGCAAGTCGCGTCGAAATTATGATATCTAACATTCGAAGACAGCATCAATGTAAGAGATACTTTATTTTCAGTCTGCGTTTAAATCACTCAAATAATCTCAGTTGCAGGCTATCATTTCCTGAAAATGCGAAAATATGGAATATTCTCAACTGTATAACAGATTTCTAGGTAAGAAGTCCTAACATTAATCGAATTTGGTTCAGTAACTGGCTACTAACCAGTTTTGATCCATATTCATATATATAAAATAAAGTTCGAGTCTAAATGTGTATTTCTTTTTTCACACAATATCATACAGCATTAAACCGCATTCTCATTGGAAGTTCTTGAAGTTAATTCATCAAACATCGCTCAATATTGGTACTCTGCGATTGTCAATTTCTTACAGGCCTTGTGAGAGGGGTGAAGATAGATTATAGTCTCTATTCCTCTCAAATTTATTCTATCATAATTTCTTTGTATTTCTTTGTTATTATGCTATTATATGAAGGTTAAGGCGGCGTTTTCTTTGCAAGGTTTCTGGCAATTTTTTTCTTTGGTTTTAAGAAATTCTTTTTCATTCATGTTCTGAAGTAAAACTAGCCTTCTTAGTTTTGATAGCATATATAACAACGAAATATTCGCCATTTTGAAATCCTCTCATAACTAGAAATAGCTGCTTTTTCAGAAGACATGTTTCAGAAAGATCATCTCTGATTCAATAGCTATAGCAATGCATAGATTATAGCAAATAAGGATATTTGCTTTTCTGTCTATATATAGATATCAGAAGCTTTTTTCGGTTTTCACCGATCAATATTATCCATTTTCGTTTAGATAGCATCTGCATTGAAGGGGGAAAAGTATACCCCTTGGAGCGCAAGCTCTGAGTAATATCGAATAAGATGAACAATGTAGTGGGGGCAGAACGCCAAGATAAAGCAATTTTAAATTTCACTCCGACTACATTCTAAATATCTCAGGGTCTTTGGAAACAAAATTTTTTCTTTCCTAATTTGCTATTTGCTTTTAGTTTTAAGCAAAATTAATCGACAATATCAATATCATCAAATTCCTATCATGCCCTTCTTTTTTCTATCTTAAATAAAGAAAACTGCATTTCCGAAGATTAAAACTTCATTCATTATTATTTTTCCTAAAACATATCATTTTGGTGGACATATCTTTCGCATGACTAAGCTCTATGAAATGATCCAGGATATCAAAGCAGAACTGTATATTTACGTTTTTTACACCTATGAATGATACCTAAGTCATCATGAAAGCCACTCATTTCGAAATAAGGAATTACATTATCAACTGCAAATAACTGATATTCTCAATAAAATGAACTGAACTTAAATTAGCTTGCTCAAGGGCTTAGTCTTTCTGAAGAAGCTGTTTCCATTTGTCTTGATTCTTGCGGAAAGCTGCCAAATACGCCTCGAAATTTTTGAGTGTCTGGATTCCAATGCACGTCTGGAGCAATGCTGAAGGAATCGTTCCTTTCAAATCAGTTTTTGAGGTCGTTTTCACATGAACCAATTTTGAGTCTTCACTATCTTCCTCAAAGATTGATACAGTAATATTCTCGGCTCTTTCAACTCCCTTGGCAACTGGACATGACTCAAGAACAGTAGAATGCTGCAGAATCACACAACATTTTGTTGAACCAACTGCAATGCCCAATCTTTCCAGCTCTTCCCTGTGTGATTCACTGTTCAAATAATATCGACAATGGACAAAATCTCTGCTAGAGAGTGGAAAAGGCATTTTTAATTCATGATGGATAATATCCTCCTTTTCCGAAAAAGTTTGTACAACCCTCATATTCCGAAATGAAGTATCCCATTCCTTTCGAATGTCAAGATTGATATGCATTTGGGAAAGGATGTCAACATCGCCATCAGGCACGACCATTTCACTTCGAACACATAATTCTGAGCTTCCTTTAGTGGTGAATGAATATACTTTCCTCTGTTTATCTATGAAAAGATTTAAGAGTTGCCCAAGGCTGTAGTGAGATTACCATCATGATCCACTTTCCAAGTTGAAAAGTCAGCCTCAACCAGATCTCTGATTTTGCTGAAATCGAACACACATGGGGTTGTTATTTGAGTTAGGTTTTCTAAATTCGCGCTTGATGCGGTCGCTTCTGAGCTTTCATGGAAAAACGAGTCATTTTTTGAGTCAGAGATTGGCGTTTCAGGCTTGGATGGCGAGATGTTGGTATTAAAGAGTATTTCTTCGAGTAATTTAATGTAGCTGCGTTTTAAATATCCATTTAGGAAATCTAGGCTCGTAAGCTTCATGCGGAGTGAACGTATTGTGTCTTCGATAGAGTCAGCTATTAAATTGATCGAGATATTTCTACCAGAAAGTAAAAAGGAGTACCTGGAGATTTGTTTGTATTGGTTATTTCATCTGCAAAGAGAAGATAAGACATGGTTATGTTTTGATGGGTTTGGTAAGAGCTGAGATTTCTAAATAGTATAGTATGTAAATTTTTACGTTTCGATTTATATAGGCAGTTTCTATATAAACTTCGCGCTGATCTGAAATTATATGACTTCAAACTTAATCCAATAATGATATCTGTGAAATTCGAATGATTAGAAGCTTCGATGCGAAAATAGAACTCAGATTTGATCAGATTGTCAGTTTTGATAAATCACGAGATTAAAATAGAATGAACGAAAGTGCCTTCTGGAAACTGCTTTCTGCTTGTAGATAGAGAGATGGAGTTATCAGTTTGCTTTTTTTGTCCATTTAAGTCACGAATTCAATGGGAAAAAGTTCATCTCGTGCTTCTTCTCAAGCTTCTAGAAATAAAAGCCCAAACAAAAGCATTCGTTTTAAAAAGAGCTGAATTTGTTTCGAAGGATATGATATGATGCTCTGAAAAGAGATAGTCGGCTGAGCGCACCTCATTCAAATAAAGTAATTTGCCCTGTCAGAATTTCACACTCACTCTTTGAGTTAGTTGATAATCTTAGCGGAGAATGCAACAAAACACCAAGTATTTACTTTCAGAATCCCCAAAAAGCTCATCAAATAATTCCAGAAATGCTGAAGAAGTCCAAAAGAGATGGCTAGCTCACACAAATCTCTCAGATTCAGAAGGAGCTATTCGAGTGCATGACAAATTTGGATTATGCAGCTGATTTCAGCTGCTCAGGAGTTGAAAATTATTCTATTTCTTTCCTTGAACGAAAATTGATTGGTATATTTGTAGTTTGATTCTTCATCAAAGGATGTATTCTTTTTTGAAGATGCAACGATGATCGTTTCTGGCCTCTTTTACCAATCTAAGGAATCCAAATATCGCAATACAAACTTTCTGCGGATTGTGGAAATTTCTCTTGTTTTAAACTAATTTTTTTCCTGCTGACACGTGACTGAATTTCGTAAAATTTACGTTATTTTCTCACAATGAATGATATGCTCACACAAAGTAAATTTAATCGTTAATGTGCCTGATATTTTGGAAAATACCTGACTATAAGTCTCCAAAAGAAATGTTTTTGTTGGAAATTTTCCCTGCCTCTATGAAAAAAGTGGTTGTTATAGTTCCGCTTTGACCTTCGTTTGATAAATCTTAGAGTAAAATTCTCGAAATCTCATGATTTCAAGAGGAAAAATTCAAAATTTGCCCTCTCAATTGACCAGATTCCAAGTCAAGGACCTTGGATCTTTCGCATAATCAATATGCCCTTGCGCGTTTTTCTTCTCTAACCCACAGGCAAATAACTCCACTTAACATTCTGACTCCTTATTTTAGAAAAATCTATATTTTCTGACACGTCAAATCCCACAGAGTAAATTGAATAGACTTTTCCCCGCTTTTGTGATGAGAGAAGCTACTGACAGGGCAAATGTTTAGGGATACAATCTCTTGGAACCTCTCTTTTAAAATTGTTGCCTCTATGGTGAGTGTTCAAAAAGTGAAGCATTCACATTTTCCTCAAATATCAACTCAAGCAACTACTATTCGCTTATCATTGACTCTCCTGACATTTTCCTTTTGAGTACACTCACAAACGAAAACTTTGCCAATACTTAAGTACAGAATTCAAATTTAACAAATGCAATCGTAGAACCTCAAAATAAGTTTGCTTCCATATTCCACGTGTTCTGTCTATCAATTTGGCGTTCACAAAGAAAAGTAGCCCTTCAAAAAAAAAACGCTGCCTTTTAACATACAACCAAATCTAATTCTCAGAAATTTTGAAATTTCGATGGAACTAAGTCCATCCTAACTACATTTCTTTACGCCAGCACGAGTGCCATAGAGAGTAAGTATCTCTCTAAACATCCATACGCGTTCCAGAAATTCAAATCTTTATCTTGATTCTTAACTCTGCAGATTTGGAGGAAGCCTTTCCAATACTGACCGAATAGTCATATCATAACTCAGAAATCACCCTATATCCTTTTAATCGTAAAATTCAGTACGGAATCTGGCAAGCGTACTTATCTACTGATAATTACAATATAACTATTAACACCCAGATTAATGCTATTACAAAGACGCGAACGAAGGAATTAGATCTTTAATTCCAGCTTTTATTACACCATTGACTCCTTACCTTAAAATTTCTACATATTAAAATCTTTAATCGATGACAACAAACGATTCTGTAGCGCTCTTTTTTTGATTACTGTCTTGCCTGATTTGCCCTTGCCTTATATATAGCGAAACGAGATTGAAGTAAACACCTAATTAAAAATTTGATAGAACAATTCTAAGATTTCAAAGATCTAAGGAAAACCAGTGAGAACCGATCCACTGAATCTAATGATTCTCATGTTGCCTTCTGTGATTTTTTCGAGAAGTTCGATCTCGATGCTCGCTGGCTATTTAAATTAAAGAAAACTTTGATTATAATCAATATAATAATTCAAAACAAAAAGTTACTATAGCAGAAACATATATAATTCGTACTTGATGATGAACACAATTAACAAAGAGTCTAAACTAAATCAAGCGATGAAGCTTTCGAACACGAGGAGCTATCAAGAGCGCTCAGTTCCCAAGTTTCTGAAGAAGATTTATTACATCCTCGAGGAGAATAAGTTCAACGATCTCCTTTCTTGGAGTAATGATGGACTTGCGTTAATAATTAAAAAACCCACTGAATTCGCAAACAGAGTGCTCCCGTTATATTTCAAGCACAATAACTTCTCCTCTTTCATTCGACAGGTAATTTCATAACTTTTTCGATCAAAACTAATCTCTTTACTCCTTAGCTGAATATGTACAAATTTAAAAAGAGGAAGAACTCGCATTACGATCATATTTACAGTCACGAGATGTTCCAACGTGGCAAAATGTACAAAATTCTCCTCTTTTTTTTAAGCTAAATTTCCTGTTTCAGTGACCTTTTAAGGAATATCCAGAGGAGAACTGCTGAATCGAGCAATGTCACCCCTCCAGCAGAGACGTTGTCGAATAAATTCGATAACGAGATCGATGTAGACAAACTTATTCAAGAAAACATGCAGTACAAAAGAGTCCATAAGTTGCTCTACACTCAAGTCGAATACATCGAAAACAAAATGAAAGACATCAAAAACGAGGTCGCTATCCTCCAAGACCAGCAAAAACGAAGCGAAGCAAATGAGAAGTTTCTCAAGACGGTTCTGAAGAGTCTAACGAAAGTCTACGGGTTCGAAAATATCGCTAAAGTGATTCAAAACGACGTTGAAGAAAGCGCTGACCTTTGCTCTGAAGCCTGCGAGGAGCTGAATCTTCAAGCTTGTAGTAATGCTCTGGGCCAATATTTCGAAGCGAATAATGAGAGCGTTCCTCAACTCCAGAGAAGTGGTTCTGAAGAAGATAACTTTCCTGAAAAGACTGTTCAAACCTCTTGTGAGTGTCAGCTGAGCGAGCAGCTCCCCACGAATGACAACACTCCTCGATTGTTTGAAAAAATGCAATGTTGTTGGAATAAAGACGCTCACGTGGAGGCGTCAAACAACATCCTTCAAGTGGAAAACTGGGACCAGCTTGTAGAAGATCCTGAGAATAATGGTGTGAATTACTTACCTCCGCTTGGACCAAGGCAATTCGAAAACAAAGATAATAATTCAGAGCTGGTTTTCTGTCGCACGAGCAGCTGGTTCATCGGAGATCTGAACAATGGCGATCTCTTGGCGAATAGAAACCAGATCGTTTCTGATGCCGATTTCTAAGTTTACCCTGTAATGTGAGCGTGTGATCAATAGACGAGAGCCCTGTCTGCCTCTCTGTGCTAGATCCTAGACACCAGTCAAAGTTTTTTTTTTCCCTCATAATAATAATGAGTATTTCTGTTGTTGTAAGTTATAATAAGAACTATAGTTTATTCTTATATCAGACGTTAAAATCTAAATACTAGATTAGTTTAATCTAAGATAGAAGATTGCAAATGCATGACGTTTGTTTTTTTTTTTGTTTTTATTTTTTGGGTTATTCCCCTTGAAATTTTATAGATTCGAGTTTCATATTCTTAAATAATGAACTAATTAAATTGTTTTGGTGGTCTCTTATGAGATTGAAGCGTGTTATTTGTGACTTAAGCCTACAGAAGAATTAATTGAGCACTCAAAAGAAGAGCAAATAATAGAAATAAGGCTCTCTTTCTTGGAATTATAAAGAATTCCACAAAGCTTGTGCTGCTACTTTGACAGACATCTTAAACCAAGTGAAATTTTTCTCCTGTTCCTTTTTCTTATTGTAGAATTCAAAAGAGTGGACCATAGAGAGGAGAAAATTTAGGGATTTAGCACTGCTGCACGAAATTATCTCTTGCTTGTCACTCCTTAACGAAATTGAAGCTGATTGTTTCTCCTCTTAGCTTGCTCCTCTTAGAAAGCTCTTATCTGAATAGGTCAAAGAGATTTGTAAAATTACTAAATGATTCAACGGACCCAGGCATCATTTAGCTTTAAGATTTAAGAGATAATGCGTTATAATTATACAACTTGTTGAACAAACAATAGTCTTTTAATAAATTGATCTACGGAGTTTGTGTTGTTCTAAAGCTGGTAAAATCGAGAAATAATTTTTTCACTTTCTCATCCGTGTGCCACATCAATCCGACTAGTCCCCACTTTTTAAAATTCTCATCCTCAAGAAAGCTTTTTACAGCTTCTCTTTTGCGTTGCTCTATCTTTGAATGTCTTTTACAGCACGTCAATAATCCCAAAACCCACAATACATGACCTATCACAGGTACACTGAACGCGACGAAAAACAAAAAGAAGAGAAATATAAATCCAGCGATATATACCTCCTCTTCTCTCAACATCGGCCTCACAAAGTTTCTCAATCTGAGATGAAACGTTGTCAATTCAGACGCACTTATTCCAAATTTTTCCAACTTCGGATCATATGAAAGCAGCCTCCCTCTGAACGTAATTGGAGCAGTGTATGGCTCTGAGACTGGGCCTGGGTGATAGCGGACCTGATGATTCATTTTTTTAACTAAATTTCGATTTATTTTCGTTCAAAATTTACTCTGTTTAAATTTAATGCCCTCTAAAAGAACGAAATCAGGTCAGGCTTTGATCTCGTTAATGAATAAATGACTTTAATATGTTATGAAGATTGCTGATTTCGTTTTTGATGTATTTTACAATATCACGCTTATTGCTCATGATTTAAGAAAATATTTTTAGATCTCTTACACAGACTCTAAATACAGTTATACAGGAAGTAATATCGAATAAAGCGGATAGACCGCATTGGGCTCTGTTAGTTGATAACAAGCGCCATCCTTTTTAGAAAATGGCAAAAATACTAGGAACATCGTCAACACATGATAGTATTTACTTTTGATGCAGATAGGCTGTTCCTTTAAGTCTTTTTTCGAAACGGCGTCTCTCAAGCTTATCGCTTTGTTGAATTCGGTGTGGCTACTGCAGTATTTCTCAAGCTCTTCTTGCTCTAGAGCAACTTCAGCGACAAACTCGGATTCAAGGGCCTCTGTGTTCTTGGTGGTTTCTAACGAATTTGCCCACTTGCTGCGCGTTTGGCTATAGTGATACCAAAGTTTGGAACTGCTGAACTTGAAGGCAATTATCGGTGTATCTTCAACTCCAAACTTTTCGATCAGTAGCTTTTTCACTGCGAGAGCTTCATCTGAAGACGCTGTGAGCTTCTTCGGGGACTCATTAAGTAGTTCAATTTGTCTGAACACAGGGAAGGTGCCTTTGGTTAGATTCTGAGCAATAAAGTCGTTCTTGGCTTTTTCTCTCTTATTTTTCTCGTCGGCTAAGCCAACGTACGTCGGAAATGGAAACTGGTTGTAGAGAGTCTCGCTCTTTTCGGAGTTTTCTTTAGTGGGATGATATTCATTCTGGTTTGGTCCCTCGCTTGAATTAATTGACTGCAATTCTGGTTCTTTTGATGGACTGCTCTTAAAAGGGTTCAGAAATATCGTACTAATTTCGCTTTTTCCGCGAGTTTTTGTACAAATATTTAGCCCATTTTCAGAAGGAGCATTCAAATTAGCGTTGCTTTTGAGCAGTCTGATATGAGCTCCACAGATCTTGCTCATTGTCTCCAGTATTTCTTTCGTATCGCCAGTGGAGTCAAACTTAACGTATAGTTTTTTCGACTCCATCTTGACTGAAAGCACCCTGTTCTGTGGGAGGAGACCATCGCTTGTTTCGCAGTACGGATCTGTTCTTAGTATCAAACTCGCCTCGGAGGTCTTCTCGCTAAATATTGGCGCTTCGAAGAGCCAAGGACAATATTTCGTGTTAAAATCCGTTGATTTCCCCATCAAAGAAAACAAGAGTCCCTCACGGCCGTGTCTTATTTTGCATTTCATAACAAATCCCATTGTTAGCAGTCTTCTACTGAACTCGTCGTACATCTTCCAGAAATGGTCATCATAGGTCACTTTTTGGCTCCCAGGTTGAACTGTAAAATTCAGCATAAAGAGCTCCTGTGCCTTTTTGCCAATTACATACTGAATCTCTTTACTAGAAGCTCTTGCAGTCGACGTGATAATATAATACTCATAAAAATCCCTCGTTTCTTTCACTAGCAGATCGGATTCCAGTCCTTGGTTAAATTTATTGAAATTCTCAGAGATACTAGTGAGGTGAATCAGTTTCAAGTACTCTTCGATGGCTTCATTGCAGACTGTAGAGCAAAGTGCGTGCTTTTGGAGCTGATAAAGCACTATTTTCTTGGGATAAAACTCACTGATATATCTTTTCACGTATTCTAGAGAATCTTGGCGCTCTCCGATTAAGTATCCGATGGTCTCATATTTATTCAGCTCAACAACTCGATTGGAATCGTGGTCAAATCGTATTAATCTCACATGATTGTCGTTCATCACCTTCATAAGTGACTTGCATTTAAGGAGGAGATAGTACTCTTCCACCTCCAAAGTTCTTCCCAGCTGAACCCACGAAATTGAGTCTAGGTATCGATAAAACGCTTCTTCGAATGCCTTGACATTCTTCTCAAGACCTTTTACCCTGAGGTCTTTTGAGTTTCTCGAGTCAAAATCCAAAATGCAGCTGTATCGGTCAGCTAGACCTTTTATTTTTGGGTCATTCATTCGGATTTGCACAAATTTTAATTTTATTGGATCTCCTTGAATTAGGCGAGCCATTGTTTTCTGGCCATTCGTCTGGGAACTATCTCTTTTTGATCTCACTGGGGATGTTTTCTGTTGAAGAGTGAGTTCATATGCGCTTTTCTCCAATTCGATGAGATCAGGGCCTTCATTATCGTTAGCTTCAGTTTGGTTAATCTTCATTTTTTCAAATTGGTTGGCAGAAATCTGTGCTTTCGCTACGCCGAGATCATCGCTGCTTTTACTAGAATGCGTCGAGCCTGAGCTATGATCCTTGCTTGAGTGCGGAGTTTTAGTTTCTTCGATGTCGTGGTCCGAGTCGTTTTTATTAGGCGCTATCATTTCCTCCTTGAAACTGAATGGGTTTGTTCGAGCCTCGGTTTGGGTTTGAAAGCTGTTGACATCTTCATTTTGATTGGAAGTAGGGAGTTGGCTGGTAGTTGAGTTTAGATCCATGTGAGGGTTGTTGGGAAAAGAATTCAATCTAGACTCGATGTGTCTCTTGTCGTCGATGCAAGAAAAATGGAGGATAAGTTCTGGAGGACGTTTCAGTCGGAGTTTCTTGCAAAGTTGAAGACATATTGTTAATTCTTCAATAGAGCTAGTGATATGGAGGGTGTTCGGATCCATTTTCTGCTTTGGATTTAGAAGTGGAGATGCAGATCAATTTTCGAAGTGTTTTTCTTCGGATAGAAGACTTTTATTAATTTTTCTGAGTAAATTGGCTACAATTCAGTTCGTTCCGACAAAATTGAATCCAAATTATCGAACTTATGTTTTTCATTTGATTTGAAGTGGTGATGACATCATCAGGTTAAAAATTGAAGTTTGGAAAAGTGATTTGTGAGGGAATCTATCCAATACGTTGGCTAGTTCCTCAAGTCTTACCTCACTAGAAACTCCTGTGTGGAAGCAACTTTTAATTTTTTTAATCTCTGATGATCGAATTTTGATAATAACTTCCAACTAGAGAATTACATTATTAGCTTTTCATACACTAATCCAACGTTCTGAATCGCTTTCATGATAGATAGAACGTTGCTGGTGAGGATTTTGGTCAAATGATTATCGGAAAATATGACATATGACCGGAGAGCAAATGTTGTTGTGAGTTTGCCTGCAAACTGAAAACTATCGAATTTCAATTAGGCTACATAATTTCAAACAGATATGAGTGAGTTTGGTTCTCAATGGGTAATGAATAATGGTGAAGTGCTGTCATGCTAACGCTCTCTATCTTACGAAAAGACGGTAAAAACAATTTAAAGTATTTATTTATTTGATGAGTTTAAGCAATTTACAAATTCACGAACATCATTAAAAACGCGAAATTTCAACTATCTTTTATAACCATTATCTGTAAGAATGAAACTCTTACGAAAAAATTGACACACATACTGAAGAAATCAACATCAAAACCTATGTTTATCTTCTACTCCCTCCTGTTTGGTATTTCTTCTGGAATTCAGATATTTCAGTGTTGATGTTTTTCAGTCCAATTGAAATGGCGAGCCCTGCCTTACTGAATTCTTTCAACTCATTAATTCCAGTTTTCTCAGCAGTCTCCATCGCTTTTCTGTAGTTCTCGATGCTCGCATCGAAATTTTTCTTAATTGCAAAAATATCAATGACATGTTCCAGAACACTGTTTTCATACCTGATCTGTCAGCAACTGTCCCAACTTATAATAAGCTTTTCCTTCATTTTCTTGGTCATTTAAATCCTGACAGAGGTTAATGTATCTCTCGATAAACATCTGTGTTTTAATTGGATTTTCGATTTTATCCCTATGAAATAAACCAATTTTCATATAGCAATGAATAGAAAACTTAATAGTTTACATTTGACCGATTTTGCCAAGATTTCCAAGCGCAATACTTTGATTTTTCGGATCTGACAGAGATAGTGCGATTCTGAAAGCCTGTTGATGCTGAAGAGTTGAGTTCTTTTTATCACCTAATTCCAAAAACATATTTATTAATCTATGAGAGATATTTAAAATATGTTTTACCCATTTTATCAAAAACAATGCCCAAGTTTACATGAGCGATAAACTTGCCGGCATTATCAGCAAGGTCCCTGTGCTTGCTATGCGCTTCAATGGCTTTTTGATACATTCCCTCTTCCCCCAGATCACCAAGCATTTGAAAATCAACTCCTAAGCAGTTGTAAGCTAGAGCCTCTCCATGCGTGTCTCCAATTGACTTGCAGATTGCTAAAAACTGCCTGTAATAGTTCAACGCTTGTTTATATTTCCCCATGTTGTCGTAAAGGACTCCCATACTATAGTAAGCCCTTCCTTCTTCCTACAGTTCAATTTAGAAGACAAACTCGATAAAATTGGCGAGATACTCTGACTTTTCCTCCTCGTCGACAAGCGAGACTTAACATTTGGTAGTCTTTGAGTCTTTTAATTGAAGTAATCTTCACATGAGTGTCTACGTTGAAGTTCAACATTTCTTGGTTCACGTTTTTCAAGCGTTCTTTGAGGAAGCTTTCAGCCACTTCAGAAGGGTTGACAATCTTTGGAGGCTCATCACCCCATTTTTTTCTAACAGGGAAAGGCGTTTGGAATTCCATCTTTTTTATCGGAGCTGGTCTGTTAGGAGTTTGACTGACAGAGATTGGCCTGCCTTTCGTGCTTTATAAGGAGTGGAAGTGAGACAGATCAGCATTTGCATATATTTTTACTTATTTCTAAGCGGACTCAGTGAAGGTTTTTTAGTATGTTGCTCGACTCGGGAAGGGGTATTGAAATATGGAGGCAATTGCAATCTCTGAGGGTAGGATAAATCAAAGCTTTTCTCGGTATCTTTCTGAACGTCGTAGTACTTGACTTTATTAAATTCGGCCAGAGTTTCGTCAGGATGGTAGACATAGGGTATTTTTTTTGGAGGAGTACTATATCTAGAGGAGTTCTTTCAAATTTTGAGAGAGAAAATGGCATGGTTACGCTCGCGAATTGTTGAAAGACCTGTTTACGGATTGGTTGAGAAATGAGCGGTCCATCCGACTTTGCCCTCTTGATTTGCTATCGAAAGACTGATCCATTTTAACAAATTTTATTCTATAGTTTTATTTTTGCTATTTGTCTGGTAATTGCAGAAAAATTTGGAAGTTTTTTAATTCGATCAACAGACGAGCAGGATGCCTTGGAACCTGCAACCATAACGAGCAAATGCCAAGAAATAAATATTTTACGTCTTAGGAGAAAGTCTGAGATGAAATATTATTTTGATTTCAAACGGAATTACAATTTTCTGAGTGTCATGTAGACTATTATATCAACTAATAGGTCAAAAATGGATCTCAATAAGCAGAGCTCCCCACAATTCTAGCTAAATGGTGTTATTAATGATGTTTTGACAACTTGGCAAGTCAAAAATTGAGGATTGTCGGATTTGTAACTGATTGCATTCAAATAAGAGTAATATACCAAATTCGAAATTAATATATTGTATAAATAAGAATAAAGAGGGAGGAGTGATGGACGATACGAAACCAGTGGTCAAAGCCACCGATATGACGGATGAGATGCAGGAGAAAGTTATCGATTTGGCATGCCAGCTCATCGATAGGTCAGGCGGAAACGAGAAAGATGTATCAACCAACCTAAAGATCAATTTAGATAGAAATTTCAACCCAACATGGCACGTAGTAGTTGGAAAAAATTTTGGCGCAAGCATTGGATTTGAAAAATCGACATATCTATACTTTTACACAGGTCCTTTTGCTGTACTTGTATGGAAAATCGGATAATTATTGTTTTGTTTACCATTATTTTCTATTCGTAATCTAAATGCACCATGTTACATCTGGCACGAACTCCGCAGCGAGCTTCTGGAAATTTTCGTCATTGTCTCTCTTTTATTGAGGCTAATTTGGATTAAGTTTGCCAATAGACAAGGTAGTATTTGAAAAAGTCAAGAGATACGACTGGAATTTGTTATTTCACTGTAGAGGACATTAACTTTTAGTAGAATGGCTTTGCAATGTCAGTAACTAACTTCAAATGTTCAAAAAGTTTGTTGAGAGGAGACTTTTTGAAATTTCAACAAAAAATAGGTCGCTGTAGAGCAAGATAAGCCATAGTAGTTGTCTTATTTTCTTTTTGTAATATATCTAAAAATACGCCAAACTTTTTGCAGCAAGACTTATCTGAACCAAGCAAAAGCATTCTTAAAGTGTTTAAGAACCTGAATTGGCAGCAACAGGCCAAAGAATATTCAAATAATGAAAAATTTTAGATGAAATGAAGTTAAATTTGTGGTCATATTTTTAATTGATGCAAAATGCCATTGATTTTGTTTCGCAACCCTGATTCCTAATTCACATGAAGTAGACGAAATAATTCTCGAAGTTTAACTCTCTAATTGAACTCCAATTCTGCTAACAAATTTTTGGTAATTTGATTTCTATCGGGAGAAAACTTTAACGAAAGGCTAGCCGCACGCCTTCTGCAATAAATGTTTTTCCTTTCCAAGGGGTCTAATAATTTTTTCCATGAGGCGTTAATCAGCTGTACACTTACTCAATTTGTCAAACTTTTCAAACACAGCATCGACAGTTTAATTCAGCGTATTGATAGTTAAAACTGTAGCATATACATTTGTTAACTACTACAAATATGAACCACTTGGTAAAAACCTATCTACGTCTCCTCCTATTCATCCTCATACATAGGCAATGGAAGTTCCTATCACCGACGAAAAATTTCACCCTCTCGGTGCGAAGACCACAACCCCAAAAGACACCGGAGCAACTGAAGAAATTCATCCTGAAGAAGAAGGAACTGATCAGGAAGTCGTTGAGTCTTCTGAAGAGAATGAAGAAGAGCACGATATATTGGTCAGCAGCTTCGAGGCAATTCAGAATCTCCTTTGCTCCGAGGATTCCAAATATGATGGTTAGAATAGATACTTTAACCTTACCCTCTCAACTTCCCAAACATAGAAAAAGTGTGGCAGATCGTCATTGAGGCCCAAGACAAAGCCTCTTACGTGATCGAACAAGGCAATTGTAAAGAGCCACTTAAAATTCTCGAGAAATTAGAAAAAATCCTTGAAGTAACGACTTCCGTCTTTTTCCATAATAGCACAAATTGTTAGTTTATTGCGACGAGCGGCAAGCCTATCGACCGAAATCTTGTAATTGTTATCCTGTATAATATCGCCTGTGCCTACCAAGGGTATTTCTCAAATATTCGAATTCAATTCAGCTTTTGCTTTCTAGGCTTTGGGTACTCGAAAAATGTTCGACGTACGCGGACGGAGTCATATTTAATATCAAAGAAAGTCTCAATTATGATGAAGCAGCTATTCAAGCCTTACTCACCGCTGGGATAAAGGATAAAGCTCAGCAAGAAGAGTTAAACGATCTGATTGCTGTGAGATTAAGGAAGAAATATTTCCTCACTAAAGTGTTTTTGCAACATTGTGCTGTCCTTTCGCAAATTGGAAAGTAAATCTCTTGCTAATGTGCGCATTATTGATTGGTTTTAGCCATCCTCAGGCACTGAAATACGCTCAAGAGGCCGCAAATACGATGAAGGTCTTGTTCAAGGAGTGTCTTGAATATGCAATTGATTGTAGCAACAAACTGCAAGCTCAACAGCAGCAGCAACCCATACCCATACCATTACAAAAGCCGCTTTCACCAACAATGAAAGGCAGAGCTTCAAATCCGATAGAACGATTGAGCATTGATAATAGAAAAAACTCGAAATCTGAAACATTCAAAGAAGAAATCGATTTCTTGCAAAAATTGTTGAATTATTCGGTTCCCTTTTTGAAAGACGTGACAAAATCAGTCACAGAATTTGACCCAGAAAATGGCTCAAGTCCGATTTTAGCATCGAAAAAGTCTTTTTTTAATTGGAAGACGATACAAGAGAACAATGAGAAGTTTTTCAGGAAGGAGTTTAAGAAAAGTGATATTCCAGACGAAGTGAACAATAAGAGAAACATCCTTGGAGTTCAACATAAGCTGGAATGGCTTGAAAGTTTGAATATTGGTGCAATGATGCATATGAAGCCCACTCGTTACAAGGACTACGCCTCAAAAGCGGACCTATCACATGAGATTACTCGAGATTCGCTGCATGAGAAGGTATCTGATTCAGAAAGCATTGTTAGCTGAAGAGAATTGTTAGGTTGTTTATATGAGTCTCGCTTACTTTACGATTGCTACTGAGATGAGATTCACCGAAGTTTCTCAAATCGCAACTGCCGCGTCAGAAAAAGTGAATCTAAAGGAGGAAGTCAAAGAGACCGAAGGATATAAAAGATCGTAAAAATTGCACTTCTTTTTCCTTGGATTGACACTAATAATGCGAAAAGGGAAACATTCCATCTGAAATCGATAGAATTGGTCTGCAGGTATATAACCGAAGAGTGTCCATTTATCAACCATCTGATTCAGAGCTACCAGAAGCATTATATCCAAAATTTAGAGACTATCGTAAGCATTCTATCTCCAAACATTTGCTCATAACTCACGTTTAAAATAGCCTGAAGAATCATTCATTTCTATGACCGAACCAAGAAGAACGCAAACTGGCGAAAGCGCTAAATCAGAGGAAAAGCACAATGAAAGTTTGAGTGAATACGAAGAGTCTGCTAATGAAAAGCCGATGAAGAAGTCATTTGCAGGCAAAAAAGACTCCGCTGAGTTGCTAGGAGCAAACTTGAGGGCTTCTGCTCCAGAATTACCTCTCAAAAATCAGGGCGTTCAAAGCAAAAAGATGCTAGAAGGTCAGACCTATCATCATTATCATACAGAAGGGCCTTCTACCCAGGAAGAACAGTCAACGCATGTATTCGAAAAAGAACTTGCTAGCAACAACCTGACCTTGAAGACGATCTTGAAAGGGAACCAAGAAGGCGAAGCAGGATTAACAACGAAACCTCGCCCAAAGATGCAGCAGCAGAAACAACAACCATTGAAACAACAACACCCGCCGTCCAAGCAGCAGCAGCTTCCACAGCAGCCACAACAGCCACAACAGCCTCTTGCTATCAACAGAGTCGATCGCGAGAAGATTAGATTCCTTGCAAGTGGCCAAGGACGCGAGCACCCCATTCGCCCAGCGACCTCGCCTGACTTAAAGAGCAGCTTCCGAATGTTATCACCCTCTGGAAACAGAATCCCCACACTTCAAGCACATAAGCCATGGAGTCCTGAACCACAACCTAGAACCTCCAAGAAAATCCCAAGGATGCTCTCACCTAATTATAAAAACACCACCAAACCTGCAACCACGAAAAAGCAATTCTCTCCCAGAGACACAGGATTTAGGACCGGCAAAGCTTTAGAGCAGAACTACAAAAAAGAGCAGCACAATAATATTGAGCCTTCCAGAGAGCACCCCGAATTTGTAAGCTCAAGCATCAATGTCTATTTTTACAAGAATTTCAACAAGTACATTCAGAATCTCTATATAAAAGAAGAGCAGAACGCGAAACAAAACGCCCAGGCAAGCAAATCGAAGAAAGATAAGTACGCGCCATACAAGTCTGAGAGTAGTCTCAGGAAGTCTAATGTGGTAGAAAAAAAGAGCTTTGTGAAGCCAGATCAATCCGATAATAGCGTTCGGAGTATTATTGAAAATATCAAAGGGAAAATTGATTCTTCCTCCTCCTTGAAAAAAGAAAAATTAGCTACGAGCAACGAGTTGATCAGAGAAATAAATAATTTAATATTGAATCCTCCTGGATTCGAAGGAGGACATCAGCGAAAAAAGCCAAAGAATGCTCGTAATATCGCCCAAGAGAGCAAAGTTTTATTGAAGTCGACGAGCCTTACACACTTTGAAAACCAAGAACTCAAGAAATATTCGATTCCCGACAGTTCTAACAAGCAGCAGATATTTAGTCCAAGGGTTGGTAAATACTAAGGCAAATCACTACTACGACGAAATTTTTCGTGAATTAGCATTTGTAGCTGTTAACGATTAGAATTTTACTTTTCTCAAAATAACTCGCATTATGTAATCACGAATAAAAGTATCTCCCATACAACGTAATTTTAAATTTTGTTAGCAAGCTATTTTTAAGGGAAGGAATTTCCACATTCACTGATGTAATAAAGAAAGTATTGAATTATTTATTAACCTTATTATCTGAGCTTAATGGCTTCATGAAGTGGTTTAGATGGTATTACCTGTTAGTTTTATCTATGACAGAGAGTATTAATTCGCTAGCTCAGTTCAATCGCAAGTGATTCAATTTTTTATAATAACCAATTTGACGGGAAATTTATATTTTCAAAACTTATTTCGAGACAATATTGCATGAACGAAATCAGAAAGCCTTTTCAGAGAATAGGATCCATTAAAAACGATCCTCGTGCACTCAGACAAGAAGCCAATCCTTTAACGATTTCTCCATCTCAAGTGCAAAACCCCATTTGGAAAACCCTCAAGATTAACTACAAAGTTGTTGATGAGCAAATAGCAGACTTCATTGTCCATGAAACGAAAACATCGATACTCTTTTTGAGCTTGAAATTCTATTACGCCTTTCCGTTATATCTCCAAGATAAAACAAGCAAGTTTTTAGAGTCAGATGATGCGCGATCACATCCAAATAAAATATTGCTGTTATTATATGACAGTGAGGACTACAACGATTTCTTATTTGAGATAAACATGCTTTGTCTTGAGAAAGGAATAAAGTTGCTTGTTGGATTCACTTTCAAAGAGATAGCGAACTATCTTTCCTCTCTCAAGTATATATCAGCGAATCCAGGAATTTATCTTAGGGACACTGAGCCAAAGAAACCAAAAGATGCAGGTGGTGCAAAGGATAAAAATACGGAAAAGAGACCATTTAAACCGTTCCCATCTAAATAGCCTTAAAAAGTGCGTTTTTCTTGAGAGTATTTTAAAGTGAATTTGTATGATCCTACTCAATAGTTCCATCATATGTGCGTATGTAAATGGGTTATTATGAGTCGGTTTATCGCTTGAGGTGTTTGTATACAACTTTATAGAGTTACTGATCATTTTAAAGATGGTTACCTATCGGAACCAAATTTCAATTCTCACAGACGCACCATAGTATTATTCTGATATATGATATGTGGTTGGAAGGTTGATTAGTAAAGTTGGAGAAAGCAGCCATTGAAAATGTTACATATTTTCTAAAATTACCTGGGAATATAATGATTGAAATTATTTCTAGAAATCTTTTTCCTTTGAAAGAGTTCATGTAGCACAATCGGTGAACCTAAGAGCAGCATCTCATTTTGTGTATGTACGTGAAAATTTCATATATACCAGAACAATTTGTTCCTTTGGTAGAATCTTTCCGGAATAAAGAAATAAAACAAAAATTATTGAAACAGAGAAATATCACACAACAGACGATGGCCACGGAATTTTCAGCTAGTACAACTCAAGACCTTCACGACCAACAGCGGACAGAGCAAATAAGCAATTTGAATCGATTACTTGACAAATATATTGGCCTGGCAGCCAATACTATTCTACCCAATCCAACAGACAATCGAACGATTTCTCAGCCTAACTCTCAAGGACCAGTAACTTCAAATTCTGCTGATACTCAGGCACAAGAATTCGACCGGATCACAGAAAGTTTTCCTCAGGGACTAGAGAGTCCTTCAAAGTTCCAGACTCAACCTCGATACGGTGATGCCAACACAATTACTTCTGAAGGATATCAAGTGCAAGCAGAAGGTAAAAATCTTGATCACTTGTCGGAATGTGCTAGCAATCATAAATAGGAAATCGAAATACTGTTGATATTGTGTCTTCTACGAGTGACCAAATCAACTTAGATTGGCTAGAAAGCGTGAATCCAGAAGGATGTAAGAAATATAGATCTTAATGTGATTTAGCATCATTTGATATGCAGTGACCGCGGAAGAACTGAAGCGATATCATCTCCACCCAGAATATAGGCCGAATAGACGCCCTATCTACGGGCAAGCATTTTCTCCTTCCAGCACTCCAGAGAAAAAGAATCGTTTCTCTCCATCAAAGCCGCAAATTTCTCAGCACGCAAGCTACAGCAACCAGCAACAATCTCGGTTTTCGTCCCAGGAAATCCACCAGAATAATGGAATTTTTGAATATCCAAATTATATGGTAAGTGCTCCTCAAAATGGAATCTATTCTACCCAAAACGCGCAGCCTCAAGGAAGCTACCCGCAGCAGAATGAGTATGAATGGATCAAACCCCAAGATTCTGATATGAGACGCGGTAGTGATGAATATGCTTCCCCAACGTTCTATGATAGCTCAAACTTGCCTAATCAGACTGTCATCGGACATCGGCTATATCCCAAGGAGAGAGAATTAAAGAGCATTCCGGTCTCAGGTATTCATTTTTACCTATCCACTCTCAATCAATTAACAACTCAAGTTCAAGTGAGTGACAATGTATTCCCATCGAACCAACAGCATAACATTGTGATAAGCGGAACGCCAAGCGGTATTCGTTATCAAGGTGTCGAAGCAGAGCACCACTTTCTAAATTCAGGTTAGCTTGCTATTCGTAAATATTTTCTCAACTCACTAAACTCAGGAAGGGCAATAATACCGCAATCGAAGCTCTCACCCACCGCAATGAGCAACAGTTCACAACCAAAGCTTTTTAAAAGAACCAAATCCACAGAGGATCTCGTCGAAGAAAACCTCCAAAAGCTAGAACAGTCAGTTGTACTTCAAAAAATCGGCGAAGATCAAATCGAAGGAGTCGAAAGAGATCATTCTTTTATTTTAAACACGCAAGAGATCGAATCAAAAGCCCATGAAATCGTATATAGTGGCTCTCACAGGAAAGGAAGCCACCATCAGTATTCCCCGCAAGACCTAACTCATCCTGAACGTCACTCAGCAGATAGTGAAGGAAAGGCTTTGGGAGGAGAACCCTTGGCCTACGAAGTAGTGATAGAGCAATATTCAGATGGATCACGATATGAAGGAGAAAAACACTTAGGTAAAAGACATGGAAAGGGGATATTCTACTTTAAGGAAGGGTTTTGGTTGGATGGAAACTGGGAAGAAGGGTTCTTCACTGGTTATGGTACGCTATGGCTGAATAAAGATACAAAGATATATGAAGGAGAATGGCTAAACAATGTTTTTCATGGCAGAGGAGCCATGTACAATCACGAAATCAAGAATAACCAAGACATAGACGGAACGAATTTTAGGGCACTAAAAGGAGGGTGGATGAGTTTTGAAGGTCTATTTAATTCGGGTATGAAGCAAGGGCTTGGAAAGTTAGTGCTGGCTAATGGTGATGTGTTTGTCGGGAACTTTGTCCGAGATGTGATTCATGGGCGAGGTTCGTACACTGCGAAAGGGAAAAAAGCTTTTGTTGGATATTGGAAAGAAAATGTATTGTTTGATAAACTTTAAGCGTGGATTACAACTATTTTGTTTGCGATTATTTTCAGCCTTTTTTTTTTAACAAAATTTCGTCGGTTCCAATGGGTATACGAGACATCGTAGTTTTTTGCAAATGAACAGTGATCATTAAAACAAAATTATTGAAATGCTACTCCTGAGTGCTTCTTTAAACTTCTCCAGAGTTATAATGTTAGAATTCTATAGTGTGAGCAACGTCAAAATTCAATTATGTATAGTGCTGTATAAACTGTTATCCAGTTAATTAGTAAGAAGCAAGTTTTTTGGATACAAACAGCTGATGAGGGCTTTCGGGGTCTAAGTATAAGACCACCAACCCCTCTGCTTCTATGAGCTATTAGGCTCGGTAAAAACGAGATTCACATAAGAAGAGGTTAAAAGTGATAAATAGCTCATTTTCTGCTACTTTTGACATTAATTGCTGTTTTATTTGCCAGAAGATGCTTCGTCAGATTTCTCCATTTTGACGTACATTGTTATGCCATCTTCGCAGAATATTAATCAATTTATTAAAGTCTTCAACAAAAGTTTACAATAGTTTCTTTTTTTCCTCATAAAACTCATTTGCGCCTCTTGATTTTATTGAATAAAATCCAGAATTTATTATTGTAGCTCTGACATACAAAAATGAGTCAAGATGTCGAGAATTACCAAGACATCCCAAAAGAATTGCTTGCAAAGTATACCGTGGTAGGATTACTTTGGCAGACACTATACTATAAAGTTTATGAAGTTCGCTCCAAACAAAATTCAAATGAAGAATATTTCATTAGAACCCTCAACTCAAATTCTGACAATCCATTATATAATTACGATTTGGCAGCAACGGCATTTATCCAAGAGCTTCTTTGCCTTTCTTCGCGATTATATCAAGAGGAACCACTCATGGTACATGACTTTCAGATAGAAAATAAATTAATTGGGTGTGTCACTAGACCTTATCAATGATTAGGAGAGGTTTTGAAAGAGAATATGCCCATATGTGATTTGGAACAACTCGTGAAAAATTTAACAGCAGACTTGCATTTCTTTACGAACAAAATGAATATTTTTGTGAAAAAATATGTTGATTGGGATTACGTCTTCAAACTCAAAGGTTCCGAAACATATTTTTTGAGCAATCTAGATGAATTTATTTCTTTGAAATCAAAGAATAACCTGCTGAAGCGTGCCATCGATGATCAAATTAAAGAATAGAGGAATTTATGGGAAGAAAAACACAAAATTGCATTACTCGCATTTAAGCTGACTAAAAAAGCTCAAACTTCTCTTCCAAGTGAGACGACAGCAACAACTGGAGATTCTAGTGGTGCTTTAAAGCTCTCCAAAGCTTCAGAGTCAGAATACTTGAGGAGATATTTCGATGAGCATTTGCGAGCAGCCAATGAAAATGAGGATACTTCAAGCAAGTCAAGCATTCAAAAGCTTTCAGTTGTTGGGCTGCGCAAGGTTGCTTCGTGTTCAGCTGGGTCAAACCAAATTGGTGTGTAAGCCAAGACGAATTCTATGGTGCCAGGACAACATCTGGTAGGATTCCTCCTTTTGTTTGCTAATTACATTTAAGGTTATAGAACTTACCTAGAACTAATCCCGAACTCCGATAAGATTCTAAGTTTGCGCTATGAGTATTACTCTGCATCATTCGAGCTGCTGGACACTTCAAATAAGATGCGACCTCTGTATTCCTCTGGGATCATACTAAAAAGTAATGCAGAAATAAACTATTCGGTTTAATTTAATGTTCGCCAATAAGGCGAGGGTGACGATGCTACTGACTTTGCTTGCAATGCAAGGAGAGGCTGGGTTGCTCTGATCTCCGATCGAGGCAAGACCTTTTATCTTCTCTTCAACTATCATAGTCGACAATTGATCCAAACACGAAAGTGGCAATGAAAATTTTTTGAGGAATCCAAGCCTAAAATCTGCTCTTATCACAAGATAAGAGTCTATCCGAATTGGCGGCTTATCTATATTTATGCTATATGTTTGGAGATGGGGAGAAAACGATGGTTTGCTCTCAGAAGAATACATTATACTCATGTGTCATTCCATCTTTTCAATGCCGAGCATGTCCCGATAACCGATAATTATTTTATCTCTCACTTATTGCGCAGATGGTTTTCAAAATTTTTCAATTGTATTGAACTGGATTTGTAGGATTTAGTCAGCTTAATAATCGATAGAAAGTCCATGGTAAAGTGTTTTTCTCAATTTTGATTGCACAATACTCTCTTCACGAAAATTACAAGTCTATTCACACCTGTTGCGACAGGTCCAATAGGTATGAACTCAGAATTCTACAAAAATGCAAATTAATCCGAGAGCAAAGTATCATTATGATATTTCTAACTCGAACTTTTATGAGAGCTCCTTGCAGCAAACTAACTCTGAACTCCATTTTTTCCTCAAATTTATCTAGAATGGAAAAGTCTGTCTTATTAGTTGTTTGTGGCTGTGTGCTATGTACTAGCTGTACAACTTCAGAGTGCTAAAATTTCACTTCGATTTCAAGCACATACATTCTGATAAAATAAACCAGAGATGACTTTTATATTCTGAGACTCTTCCTCGGATATGACTCACAGTGCTCATTATCAAGACTGAGTATTTTTTTTTATAAGTGCCAATATGGCATTCTTAGACGACCAAAATGAACAAAAAGAATTTATTCCTACTTGCAAGACTTATTTAACCAAAAACATGTATTGTACCCCGCCACTAATACGAATCTAGTCAGTCACCTCGTTTGATTGAAACTCTGATAGTACAGAAACATACATTCACTAATGAGGCTAATGCCTAGCCCCAGTGTAAAAGGTAATACTGATCCAAATGATACCTTTGATCAACGCATTAAATTAGCAAAAGTACTGCTAGTGAAATAAAAAATTTTTTTTCCATTAAATTTTAATGGAATATTTACCTCACTTTAATATAGCCTGAATCTACCCATAATTTGCGTCGATAAACCTTCAGTACTAAGCTGGAAATCTCTTCAAGCTCCAAATACTTACAAAGGCTAAGGAATATGAGCGATATTCAGGCATAGACTGCTTATCAGAAGTTGAGGGGAAATTTCGGTTCTTAATTTTACACACATCCAAGCACATTCAAAGGAATGAGAACAATCCGCAAGTACTCGCAGAGCAAGTCTTGGCCCGTGTCATTGGCATTGGGAGTTGTGTACAGTGGCTATGATTTTCATAGCAATTTTCATCCTTGATTGGCTATTCTAAGCTCATCATGGTAACTGAAACTTTGTGTTCTTTTTTGTGCTTGATTCCCAGTTTAGTGGGATAATTATCTCGAACAAGTTCGAAATCCTGTAATCTTTCACAAAATAATCGAGAAGGAATATTTTACGTCAGTATAACAATCCACTAAAACATTCTATATTTCAGGAGAGAATATCAAACTTTTCTTAATATTCTCTGTGCAATTTCATAAAAAAGCTCCATTTAACTAGAACGGTTAAGTATTTCTTATATCAAGGCTTTTCCAGGTGAAAGAATGAAAAATGGCTAAAGTGAGCCTCTATTCCATGTTATAAAAACAAAAACTTCATTCCAAAGATTTTCTCTGTATTGATCCAACCGGGGCTTTCGATAGAGAATGATAGAGAGCCTTTACTGGAGACTATTACCCTAGGTGAAATCAATACGAGGATGCAGATATAGAAAGACAGAGAGCCTTCACTGGAGACTATTACCACTGTAATCTGATTCCGAATTATATTGAAAGAGTTAATTTTTTGAATTATCAAAAGTGCCCTCACAATCTTAAACTCAGTAAAATAAAGAACCTGAAATTTCGATATATCTTCCGAAACTTAGAATTTATGATTTAATTAGAAATATTACCAATTAACATCAACATTATGGTCTAACTCTCTTAGAACTCGAATCGCGTAGCGTTTGTCCCACTCTCATGAATGATATTAGGATCAGAATCTACATATCGCGAGATTATGAAGCTCCCTATTGCTTCATTAATCATAGTAATAAGTCTCAATGAGAGATATATATAAACCTGAAAAACATCCAGTTTTTTTGGTTTTTTTTTTTCGTAAAGAGATCTATCATACTCACCTCATGAGCATAAATCCATGCATTTGGGGCCTTCCTCTTAGAATTAGCAACATGTAGGGACTCCTTAACTCAAACTTCCAAAGAGAATACACAAATACATGCTCGATACGAAAAGTGCGAAGTACTCAAAAGAATTGTTCTCACAAACCAATAACTCTCAGTGTTCTCGAAATTCTGCGAATTTTTATCTTTTTGAAAGAGGGTCAAAGAGTTCTTGAAATAAATAGGCGTTGAAATTTCAGGTATATTAGGTAGTATTGACAGATTGAATAGTTCGATTCAATTTCATTATCAAAAATATCACGAATTTGCCTGGCTTTATTCGAAAAATTCTTTTTTTGCAAATTTATTTTTGAAAGTTTAGCTGCTTGTTAATTATTCGACAGCGAGCACGGATGGTTATTTAAAACTCAGTTAAAAACAATCAATTTAGAGTGTTAAATGCAAAATTTCTAATAATGTTTTATTAATTAAAAGTATCATTCCCATCATTTGAAAGAAGTCAGAAAACAAAAATGAATCAAAGCGCTTTTAATGACAAAGTCAATGCACCCAAGTCCGAAGAAAGTTTGATCCCAAGCTTCCTTCGTAAAGTGTTCGATATGCTCGAGGTAAGAATATCTTTTCTCAATCGGGTTTTTAACAATTCATATATAGGAAGGTTATTACACCTCGTTCATTTCATGGAGCGAGGATGGGCAAACCGTCTTGATCCATAATCCTGCGGAATTTGCTGAAAAAGTTTTGCCTGTGTTCTTTAAACACAATAATATCACATCCTTCATTCGACAGGTAATGATCGTCTATATAAAGAGTAGAATGAGCTAATGGGCAATTTTCCTCTAGCTGAACATGTATGACTTTAAAAAGAAGAAGAGCAAATTGCATGATTTTGTGTTTTATCATGTATTCTTTCAGCGAGGTCGCAGGTAATAAATTTTAGATTTTCATTTGCTAATTGACTGGCAATTAAGAGACCTGCTGGGAAATATGAAAAGAAAGAACACGAAGAGCCATCTGAAGCCATCAAATACAAAATCTGAAAATTCGAAAGATGTCGAAGAAGAAAATTGTAACAAAGTGGAAAATAACGCCGAAGTCCTCATACTCACGAAAGAGGTAATTCCATTGTCACATTAGAGAGAGATAGATTAATGATATCAAAACGTCAATTAGAATTCTGTGCTGAAAAAACAGCAACTCGAATCGGATGAAAGAATACAGTTTCTTGAGCGAAAACTCTCAGAGGTGGGTCAAAAGAACCATGAGATCATGGAGCAAGTAGAAAAGAATGAGTAAATTACCTAATATTTACTTCTAGTTAATTAATTATTTGTATGGTTAGAAAAAGAGAGTCGCTTCTTAAAATGGTTATTAATCAAGTCGCTTGCTGTTATGGCCCTGGAGTAGTGCAAGGGCTAATTCATGCAGCGAACAATAAAGTCGGAATGATCATTCATAAGACCGTGCCAGAACTCCGGAATTATGACCAGCAGTTGCAGAAACAAAATCCTTGCTATTCTTATCAAACTCCTTCTGGGGTTGTGACTAAATCGTCTTTTTCCAACTTCGAAACCGCACCCAACTACAGACCAGTACTGCAAATTATTAAATGTAGCAACTAACTAGATATGCTTAGGAGGCCTATAATTCTGAGCGTGGATATCCATTGTTCAATGGAGAACAGTTTGAAAATCCAAATTTTCCGGATTTCAAAGAGATCCAAAATTTTGAAGACAGCTATTACACTGGCCAGAGGCAGTACACCCCTCAGCAAGCCTCTCAAGACTTCCCTGGCTTCTATGCTGCAGAGGAAACTTATTTTGTAAACTCATTTCTAATAGTCATTGTAAACTAATTTGACCTTTAATGTCTCATAGCAAGGAGGAACCTCATCAATTGATGAATCGTACCAACCGGTCCAAAGCAATTATCAACAAGTGAATAAAGAACAAGCCTACTACTTTAGCTCAGAGATGAGCGAAGAATTTAAAAGAAACTCAAGCTATTTCTAAGAAGAGTATACATGAATGTAATTAATCATGGTAATGAAGAGCTTAGCTTATCTCCAATGAATCTTGATTGGAGCGGTATATTATTGAGAGTACGAACTCAAATAACTTAGATAGGAAATTTTCTGAATTGGGCTTTCTTATTCTTTAAAATTTTTTGTTCATATGTTTCTCTCTTGAATTGCGGTACAGAATCTGTTTGCCAATTTTACTTTTGTAAGCTTGATGCTAAGGATTAACATTCGTAGATGTCGAAATTATATCAACAGTTAAATGATCATCATTTCCTGTTCTCCATCAATCAAACCCTAGACATCAGAGACTCAGAAATCTTTTCTCTTTTTTTTTCTCCTAATGGCCTGCAATCTGGCTCATTGATGAGTTGAATTGATGGGAATTGTGATCTCAATCGCTCCTTCATGACAGCTCTAAAATTTTCTTCCTTATTGCATTGTTCGACTTTTGATGATTGAGTGGAGATAAGAACTCTCTTTCTGAGGCGATTCCACTAGAAATTACACTCCATTAAAAGTCGGTAGTTCATGATCTTAAATTATCAATCTTGAGTTGCGAATTATGATCGCGTAATTAAAGATTAATATCCTTGTTAATGCGTAATCCAGCTTAAGCCATTCTCAAAGTGTCGAGTTGGCTAAATTCTTAGATAAAAAATTAATAAGCCTCAATCGAATTCGAAGAAAGCAATGGTAGACTACGACCACAGCGTAATTACTTTCCTTGGTTCCGTTAGTCAACCTGTCCTTCTTCTAGCAAAAGGAAAGCGCAAAGGAAGAAAACTTTGATCAATCTGGTAACTCACTCCACCTCAAAATAATATCCTCATTACTCTAATTGTTTTCAGCTGCACTCAGCCAATCAGATACAAAAGCAACATGTAATACTTAAGCATGATATCATTAAATTCACCTTGCCATTTACTTAGATCCGAAGTTTGGAAGCACAAAGAATGTATATATCATTTATCTTTTTGCAATAAAGCATGATCGAATTATGGATCACTCATAGGTCTTTCTAAAAGTGAGCGATCCGACTGTGAAAGAAGATACCTTTACCAAACACGTCTTGTATAAAATTAAGGTAAACGCTGACTATTTTTCTTGGTTCACTCATGTAAATTTTGATAAGGGCATCGATAACAACGGTGATATCGACATTAATCGAAGATACAGCGAATTCAAAGCTTTAAGGACGGTTCTTGTTGAGAGATGGCCTGGCTGCTACATCCCTCCTTTGCCATCGAAAAAACTAATGGTAGGGCGATAGGTATATTACAACTGTATTCACAATTCTTCTAGGGAAATATGGATCCAGCTTTCATTGAGGAGAGAAGACACTTCTTACAACTCTTTTTAGAATTATGTATTGAGATTCCACACATTTACTATAGCGGTAAGAGAAACAACAAATGAATCTGTTTTTTAATCACTTATACCGTGTTAGAGGAGTTCCAAGTTTTCTTGCGAACTAAATCAGCTGATGTGAGCGCGGTATGACTTTCGCCTGGAGTATCAGTGTGAATTTGATTTTAATTTAGGCTCTTACAAGCTTGCCCAAGTTGAGTTACGACGAAATCATCGAAAAATACTCAAATGTCTATAGCCATCTCTCTGGAGTAATCAATCATTTCGAAAGCCCTTATATTTATACAATTCTGCCTCATAGGTTGAATTGAACAATGATAACGTGATGAGAATAACTAACTTCCAATTATATCTCACTAAAGTATCAAAGATGTTTGAGGTAAACATCCGTCAATGTCCGGCATACATGCTATAACAAATTTTTAGCAATTCAAAAAGATCGCTAAGCACATGGTGGACGCTAAGAAGAATTACTATGATACTTTCCGTATGTTTCACAGTTAATTCATGCAGTCTAATCTGAACAGTTAATTTCCACCAAATGCTTCTGGTGGATTACGAAAAGAACTGTCTCATCGAATACTCTGATAACAAGGACGCCAATTTCTTATTCAGCGATCCTTCTAGCGACAAGCTCTTTATCAGAATGACCAAAATTGTAGATAACTAAAATAATGCTCGCATCAACCTCGATTTTTTTTCTAGAAAGAAGCTTCGCTCAAAGAAAGTTATGAGTCAATGAATGATCTGATCCGTCATGAGGCCAGAGATATTAAGGTGGGGATTGAAAATTCTATTGCAGCTAAATTGTTATTTCCAGGCATTCTTGGAAGCGATTGAGCAAAGAGAGAAGTATCAGCAGACGAAGGAGAAGCTGATGGAGAAGATTAAAAGCGACACCAAGCAAGTTCAAAAACTCGCTGAAGGAAAAACCACATTTAAAGGTCTTTTCTCGACGAAAAGTAAAGCCGAACAAGCTGCTGATACAGAGAAACATATCACTGAGGTAACTTGGAATTATGTTATGTTAGCAGCAGTGTTTTATCTCGTTTGAATAGTCGAAGAATGCGATTGAAAAGATCAGTTTACTTCATGATATGATGACCCTCATCATTTCTAATGACGAAATTGCGCGATTTAAGGTTTTATTTATTTTGGAGAGGAGGAAATGCCTAACTATCTTTCATAGGCCCGAAAGGTCGAGAAGTACTTCCAAGTGGTTAAAATTTTCACGGAGAATGAAAAGACTCTTTCCGAAGAGGTACTTGTGAATTTTCGAGAAAGCAATTCTGACTATATTATTAGGTTACTCGATTTTGGACTTCAGTCGCTTCGGCAGATCTCCTCAAGCAAGTGCCTATGCCTTAAAGAAATTGTTTGCATTCTAAAGCAATGCTTTGAGGAGAATGAAGGCTGTATTGCTTCAGAATTATTGATTAAATCTGTCTGCCTATATTCAGTTATGTCTATTCTGTAAGTCAATGAGAGAGTATCATTATAAGCCTTAGATAATGATCAGTTTATGAAATGAAATCAAAAGAAAGGGCTAATTCTGATTGATTTTTTTGTTCTCTATCAGTATAAATCTGCTACAATTGAGAAAAGAAATACAGTCATGAAAATTGGTGGAATAATTTACTCAATTTTTGGCAATTCCTTATTGTTATGACACAGGTCTAACAATTACTAAGAACTAGTAGAAACTATAACAATCGGGAGTGTCTTTCATTTGAGGGTTAATAAAGTAATTCTATTTCTTTTAGAACCAGCTAGTAAATGTAACGATTCAAAATTTAACTACTCAATGTGAGTAGTCTGCTGAGGAATGATCTTTTATTTCTTTTTATAATATAAGACATGGACTGCATTTATTGATCTGATAGAGGCTTTATAGTGTTTTCTCTGATGTTCTAATTAAACGGCGTTTCTTTACAAAGTAATTATTTAAATTGAAATATTTGCTTCAGCCTAAGCACTTAATTGTAGAAATTCGTCACCAAATTGTGCTTGCATAAACAATCACCGATTACTAGATGTTAAATGTGAAATTTTACCAGGAATCAAATTTTAATTTATATATGTTATCCCTCAAGTAGTTTTTACTATTCACACCGTTACCTCAACCTTGCTTCTACTCAGATAGTCTTTCTGGTGGGCTCTTATCACATTTTACCTCGACCTGAAAATCAGTTTAAGAGTTAATACCAGAAGCCATGATCATTATTATCATTTATATTTTATTTCACACAAAAAGAATTTAAATTATAAAATATACAGTGCTCTATTCCTCATAGGCAAAAATAATATTGCAATTTGTCAATATGATACTGGGAGAATCTCCCTCTCTAGTTAAATGATTATAACACATAAATCATAACTTAATTCTATATTTATTAATTGAATAGATGTTCTCTATCCACTTAAGTCTAAAGCAACCCTTTCTCAACAGCAAAACAATCTATAGAAAAATATAAGAACGTAAGATCTCATTGTCGCTTTTCAGAGAATCGTTAACTATTATCTCGCGACTATGTGTTTTCTGCCTTAAATTATTGATACATTTGAAATTCGATATTTGACATTGGAGATTTTCACTTTTTGTACTTAAAATTTTATTTCACACATATCTCATAAGACGCCTTGATAAATGGTTCTTCCCGCTGGTAAAGTTTGGAAAAAGACTGAATTCAGTTCAGATAAACTCTCAACTCGAGCCGGGTAATCGTCAAATTTCTCCTCACAATTAATTAACCTCTCGGAACTTCAGTCCATCTTTGTTTGTTTATAAAGGTTCAATCTACATGTTTGGTGGCATCGAACTTTATGGCCGTCAAAACGAAATATACAAGCTTGATTGTAGCACATCTTCATTATTTGATTAATCAAACAATCTGCATTTTTTAGCTGAAAACAAATGGGAAGTCATTCAAACTCGCGGAAGTCCGCCCACCCCACGGTCAGGAATCCAATGCGTTTTGTTCAATGATTTTGTATATGTTTATGGTGGAGCAACTTCATCTGACGGCGTTTATTATGATGACACTTACAAACTCAATCTAGTCACTTTTGAATGGTAGCTAACCTGCATTCATATCAGCATCAACTTGAAAAATATACTCAGGATAAAGCTTACTGAGGGCACTGGGCATGCTCGGTCAGAATATTCGCTGACGTTATTAGATAAAGTTTGCATTCTCTTTGGGGGCAAAAACCCCAAAAGAATTTTCAATGATACAAGATTGTTTGATCTCGGTAATATACCATCTTTATATACTTGGAGCTTGAACCTTCTGCCCTCAGGAACCGAGCAATGGGTTTCGATTTCTTGCGAGATATCTCCAATATACAGACATAGTCATACAGCTATAAGTTACAATGGGACTGTGATTATTTTTGGAGGAAGTGACAGCGTTGAAATTTACAATGACATTTGCATATTCAATCTTGCGACGAGAACGTAGCAGCCTCTATTTAACATTTTTTGGCTCTAATCACAGATCGGTTTGACCATTATAGGTGGGTTATAAAGGAAGCGAAAGGAGATATAATCCCTCTGTACAAGCACTCTGCAATAAGGTTGAGGAACAGTATGTATGTTTTTGGTGGAATGACCACGCATCAGGTTGACTTTTTGGTCTTACAAAGAAATTAAAGGAAATTTTTCGGTTGAGTAGGTCTTATCGAAAGAACTTTACAAATATAACATCCTGACAAGCTCATGGAGTAAAGTCATTTGTTCGGGAGAGGCGCCTTCAGCAAGACTATTCCATACTGTAAATCAGAGGATAGTATAGAAAGGAGTTAAATCAATATTCGCTTGCTAGGCTTTATTACGCGGAGATGAGCTTATTATAGTGGGAGGCCATGATGGATATCAAAGACTGAACGAAATGTATTCGATACAAATTAATTACGATGATGGCGACCAAAAATCTCAGATTCTGCATCCAAAACGTAAAGAAAATTCACTCACAATTTTTCCTTTCTGACGCTACAGATTAAAAGCAAATATGCAGACAATCACTCACAAAGAATTCAGCGATAAAAAAACGTTTTCGAGGTCAGGCACTTTGCTTTCCCATGCAGACGACTACGAGGAGAGGTCAATACAGTACGAACACGAATATGCTTGGCGACAGCTCGAGCCAAAAGGCATCCTGTTCACTCCTCGCACAGGCCACACAGTCTCCGTTGTAAAGAACAGTTTCTTTCTATTCGGAGGCGCAGACAACGATGTAACAAAATTATACGAATCTCAATGCATGCTGTTTCTTGATTAGAACATTTTGAGTGATCTCTATCAATATGATGTTGCCTTAAACACTTGGTCTCTGGTGCCTGGAAAAGGCACACCGCCAAAATCACGTTCAGGCTGCAAAGTAATTAAATGAGAGGGGATAGACCCGTTTCATAATATAAAATATTAGAGCGTGGCAAAAGAAGACATAATTTACTTTTTTGGTGGATACACTCATCGAGAAGGAGAATATTTCAACGATCTGTATATATTTGAACCCAAAACGCTTACTTGGAGCTACAAGCAAGTGGAAGGCGAGCCGATTCCAGCCAGGTATTACGCTTCTTATTCGATTTTTTGATCCTTCATAGGGTTGATCATTCAATCGTTTACCTCCAAAAAGCACTCTACATCTTTGGAGGGACTGATGGAAAGACGAGATTCAACGATTTGATCAAGATCAACATAGGTACCTGAAGGAATAGGTTGTGATTTGAAGGAAATAAATTCATAGAAACCTGGAAAGCAAAGAAAGTAAAAGGTGATGGCGATGTACCAGTAGCCAGATTTGGACATACAGCAGATGTATTCAGGAATCATATGTACATCTTTGGAGGGTGGAACGGTTTTGATACCCTAAATGAGCTCTATATGTATTCGGTCGGTAAGATATATATATACCTCTATGATTTCTAAGCTATCCTTTTGTATGTAACTTACCACAGTTTCGAATATATGGTACGAAGAAAGAGTTAATGCACGATCAAAGCCTCTTCCAAGATATCGACACTCAAGTGCAGTTATTGGATCAAGCTTATTTATTTTTGGAGGTGTTGACAAAAGCCAAGTCCGGTGAGAGAGAAAATTCTGTTACCTTAGCTGATATAATCACTGATGACTAGGTTTGATGATTTGCATGAATACAATTTTGAAAAGAGAGAGTGGAGGGTAATAGAGACCACTGGAACGATTCCTTCAGCAAGAACGTTCCACTCATGCGTCTCTCATGAAAACTCACTTTATATTGTTGGTAACACAGTTTAGTATACGAAATTTCTTATAGTTGTGCAGGTGGCAATGATGGCAAAAAAAGAAACGATATGTATCAAATCAAAATAAACGATGCCAAAATTTTCAGCGAAACAGCCTGTAAAGAACTTTTTCACAGTTCTGTGGATACTGATTTGATTCTTTTTTCGAACTAGCTGAGATCGGAGATCTCTCGCAAGCTTCATTTTTTGAGGGCCAGGTAAACCATTTGATTCCTTTGAGATTCGCATCATCTTCTTTTTGTAAAAAGAACAAATTTCTTCTCATTGATGAAAAGAGTTCCTCCGACCGAGCGGAAAAGGTTATCAAGATCCTAAAAGAGCAAGTCAACGAACTATCAAAGAGACTAAAAGACGAGCAAGCAAGATTATTTTGCGTGGTAATTCCTGTTAAATAAACTTTGTGTATGATGATTAACTGAAGGAATGCGGAGAAAAAGAAATCAACGCGGTCTTCCTAGATTGTGGTCACAGGTGTATGTGTTATAATTGCTCAGTGAAATATACAACAGTAACCTTATAACTTTTTAATTTCTTCACTAATTTATGTATCAAGTGCCCAGTATGCAAAGGAAAGCTCTCGAGAATAATCAAAATCTACACTGTGTGAAATGGTTCGGCGATGCTTTACAATTGAATCTTTTGTGTTTTTTTTTCTTTCTTGACAATTTGCTGTGCTTGCTAAAGATTAACTATAATAATATTATACTTCAATATTAGCATCTGAAAATCACCATTGTGGCTAAGAAGTCGTGAAAACATATTTGGTGGTGGTTCATTTACAAAGAAGTCTGTGTCATACTTCTTACAATATGTATGAACAGCCATTCTTGGCTCTATATAGAAAATTACACTTTAGTGATAACATATAAAGGTACAGATAGGAAGGAAAAAGAAAAGAGCAATCTTTTAATATCACTCGTCAGATTGCTCGAGTAATAATAATAGATAAAGGCTTCCTATCATCATAATAATAAAGAATAGCTGTATATATGTAGTAATTAGCATATCAATGGTTAGGCTAATATAATAAAAAAATAACATGCGAACATAAAAAAAATTAAATAATTTGCCAGTGCTTCCTTGGAATATCGGTGCAAGTAGTTCTCATGTCTCACTTTTCGCAAGGAATTATATTTCTATTAATTAGATCAAAATATAGGTATTACCCAGAGCATATAGGAATTTAGATGCTCTTGGGCTCTTTAGTTAAAAAGTTTTCCTTTAATTCTCCTTTAACTGCGGAGAACAGTAATTTAAGGTTGAAGCCAACCCTTCATTTTCTTCGCTTTGATTACGGACACTTTTCATCAAATACGCGAAGTTTTGGTTCAACAGCTCGCAATAATAACTCTCCAAGCTCTCAAACTGCGGGTATTCCAATTCTCGAAGCTGCTTCAGCACAAAAATCTTGATATGAAGAGCTGTTTCCTCGGGGATGGGATAGTTCTTGCAGAAATTCTCAAGGTAGTTCACTAATTCATTATCATCCTATGAGAAAATCCGTTGTAAAACTTCAATAAAACATTTGAATATAATACCTGATAGACTGAAATAGCGGCATTAACATCGTCCGAGAGCGTGAGTTCCAGTTCAAAGAAAGGAATTCTTTGGCGCTCATCTTCTCGCACTTTCGCAATGGCGTCAGTGAGAAAGGTGGAACCTGAGTTGAAGAGGTCTGCTTTCACCCTCTCAAGTTTTTCACCAGAGTTATCGTTCGAAGTAGGTCTTATTTTTTCAGAGGACACGTTGGTTGACGCGCTTGACAGATTGGGTGCGGAATCTTGACTCAGATTTTGAGCGGAGTCTTTTTCTTCACTTCGCTTGACATAGTAAATTTTTTCTTCGGCCTCGGCGCTTTTGATTTTATTTATCGCTCGATTTTTTTGCTTGTAAGGGTGAATGTAGAGTTGGCGATCTGGATGCTTGGTTTTATTGTTTGTTGAAATGTTGGACAATATGCGCTCGCCGGGCACGTCTCCACGTGGGATTCGGAGCTCAGGCGTCAAAATTTTCGCTTCTTCGATGTTATTTTCAAAATTCCGATCTTTTTGAGGAGATTCATCTAGATCATCCCTTGGAACAAAACCGTACTTCATCTGAGCGTAGCTCTCGGTTGGACGTTGATCGTAAAACTTTTTATGCTTTAATTTAGCAGAGTTGCTATTGCTTTTTCTCTTCTTCGAATGCGTGCTAGTCATTCTAAATTTTAGTTTATCTAATTCGATCTCAATAAATCTCAAAGAAGTGTTAAAAAAACGCGGAGAATTCCGAATCGGATCGAAATAAAATTCGTAAGAAAAGCACTTAATTCAGCGGCAAAGAATTTGAGACAAGGGTATGTTTTGATATAACAAAAGGTAATTTTAAAGGTTAGATAGAGGATTAAAGAAGGGCAATTTTCTTTGACTATCGAAAGGTATTTTATACAATTAACACGAGCAGATTGGATAATCGCGATGCATTTTTGTAACTTAGTAATAAGTATAAATATACTGTATTACTGCTTTTCTTTTTTTGACACTCTTGAATCGAAATCAAAGTAAATAAAGGCTAAGAAATGTTTTTTAAAACTCTAGTAAGTTTGAAATTTCTAATTTTCTTCGTCTTTGTCCGTGAATTGCTGGTTCATATCGAGGCTGAGCTGTTTCTCAAAGCTCTTCCCCGTATGGCTTGAGGCATTGCTCATCTGATTCGTCGAGGCGTTCGTTATTGGTAATGGCGACGCTGTTGTGCTGTCGTAGTTATATCCCTCGAAAAGAACTAATATGAGTATTGATTAATTTAGTATTGAGAATATAGTTGAAGAAAGAGGTTTTTACCTTGCACTGAGTTCCTTCTCAAAAGCACAGCGTTCTGCTTGTCGATTTCACTGTCAATATCGTTAGGATCTTCTATGATAGGTGCCTGCTTGCCATCATAATTGTCCCTTTGCTTTATATTCAGATTAGTTAGTCTGGCTTGCCAGGCAAAATGATGCTACCGAGGGAAGATACGGCGATTGAAGCTCTTTTTTCGTCAGTTTTTGCCATGGGAAATTTGCGAGCCAGGGATGGTTCTTCACTGTCGATGGCCCGTCCAGACCAAGTCGGTTGATAGGTTTTCGCTGAATGAGCTATTGATTGTAACATTGGATATTTCTCAGCTGCGTACGCGCACAAAAAGTCTTACCTTATTTATAAAATCAGCAGCCTCAAGCGACCAGCCTTCAGGTATCTCGTTTTTCTTTATCTGTACCTGCTTAGCTAAAATCTGGTCTCGTATTTCTTTTCGAGTTTTTCCGACATACGGTCTCTAGATACGTTTAAGTTATATCTCATTTTCGCGCTTGATCAAAAACTGAGCATTACCTTTCCCATCATACACTCATAAGCTATCACTCCCAGCGCGTAGTAGTCAACTGCTACACCATGGTTTTGCCGGCACATTACCTCCGGAGCTACAAAAAATCACCAATTAACCTCTTGTGATTAAAAGAGAATATAGCTAACCCATATAACCAGGAGTCCCACTTGTATCTGCTGAATTGTCCGGCCGCCAAAGCCTCGCAATTCCAAAGTCGGTAAGTCTCAAATACCCTATCACTTAATTAGCCTTTTACGAGAGCTCAATTTTGTCACCTTTGTCATCAAAGACTAAGTTCTCAGGTTTTACGTCTCGATGGATGATTCCATTTGAATGGAGGTACTCCAGAGCCACCAGAATGCAGCAAATTAAAAATTCTTTGAGTTCAGTCGAGTTAGCTTTCAATCCAAAATATTTGCGCAATTACTTGTTGTTTCTTCATTAAACTTCTTCTGCTTCGCCAAATGATACCTGAGATCTCCTCCTGGCATCAGATCCATTATCAGATAAAGATTTTCGCGATCTTGGAAAGCATAGATCATATTAACGATGAATCTTTAACGCAATAAGAAAGGTTTATTCAAATTCAATAGCAGAAAAAACTTACGGGTGTTTGATTTGGCTGAGCAGTTGCCTCTCGTTCATCACAGAATTAACGCTTTTCTTTGTAATCACCCTGTAAACCATTAAAAAAAACATATTAGCTCCCTTAAATCCCTTCACTGACTTACCTTGACTTGGACATTTCTTTGAGCGCATACACCTGCTTAGTTTTTTTCCGTTCTACTTTCCAGACCTACCCCATTTTCCCATGCTTTATTGGCAAATATAATTAAGTGTTACTTTGCCGAAGCCGCCGCGTCCGATTACATAAAGAAATTGCAGGTTGCTGACTGAGAGAGCTGTATTTAATGAGTTAAAAACGCTGAAGACGAGGGCGATTTACTGGCAGTTTTTTTCCTGCTGTTCACTCTTAAATGTGCAGTTTCCCATCCAGAAGGATAAATTTAATCCTAAATTAACTAATCGGCTTGAGATCGTTTTGTATGAGTAAAGGGTATTAATTACCTTGAGCTTCCTAACGAATTGAACTAGCTAAAATCGACTCATCAAATCATTTGATTTTGGAATGAAAAGTTCGCATAATTACAATCTCCTGAGGGCAATAGCGATTAAAAAAATTGGTATTGCTGCTATGCAACAACTTATTCACAAAAAAAAAAAGAGACAACAATTGCCATATAAGTCATGACAAACTCTCAAGCATTTTAAAAAAGAGATAGTTGCGACTGCTGGACGATTTTAAAAGCAGTTGACAGATAATAAAATTTGCTTAAGATTCTTTAAAGAAACAGGTTTAGTAATACTGGTATCCATCCCTGCGTCAAGACACTTTCGCAGAATGTCAGCTGAAGAATGTCCTGAGACTCCAATGATCATGGGGCTCGGGCAAGAGTGCTCCTTTGCATACTTTTTTATTTCTTTGGTGGCCACCAGGCCGTTTTTCACAGGCATTTCACAGTCCATAAGGATAAGTAAGTAAGTCCCTTGACAGCAGGCCATATTATTTGACACCTTTTCTTTGAATTTTCTCACAGCTTCTTCACCATTGCGCGCTACGTCGACATTCACGATGTTAAAGATTTCCAGTTGGGCTTTTAAAGCCCAAATGTTCATTTCATCGTCATCAGCAATCAGAATTCTTGAGCAACCACATCTTCTCATCTTTTCAGACTTTTCAGATGCCAGAGTTAGGAAATTAGGAGAATGGAGACTCGCGTTAGTCAATAGGTCCCTTTCAACATCGAGTCTCCTAATATTATTATCTTTATTTCTAACTCCAGAACTAGTTTTATTGATCCCTTGCAGCATTTTAGCCATCTTCTTACTCTCTACTTCATCTATCAAATCCACGTTCTCCGACCCTCTCTTGATATCCTCCACAATGAAGGAAAAACACGTCCCTTTGCCCACTTCAGAGGTGACGGACAGTCCTCCTTCCCCTTTTGTAAAATTCAATCGCTTAGCCAATCCATTGCTAATATACAATCCCAACCCTGCGCCTTGAGGATTAAGGTCATTCTTCCCTCCAAGGTCGATCTTTCCAAAGCTTTTAAATAATTTCTGTAGGTTTTCTGACTCGATACCAATTCCTGTGTCGCTAACTTGTAATTTTACTTTCCTAGGTGGCAAATAGGTGGCTTGGAGTGCAATTTTCCCATTTTCGGTGAATTTCACTGCATTGGATAGCAGATTCACGAGAATCTGTTGCAGACGATTAGGATCGGTGTAGATGTATTTAGGAAGAAGGTCGTCTAGAATTATTTCGAGCGCAATTCCGCGCTGATCTGCTTTGAATTTGATCATATTCATCGCGTTTTCGCAAATTTCAGAGAGTCTGCTGTTCGCAAAGAC
>ENA-UOTX01000350-UOTX01000350.1-compost-metagenome-genome-assembly--contig:-NODE-350-length-50971-cov-11.050713_pt1 | contig 50971 bp, 25 predicted proteins | sample MGYA00238143_ERZ746982 | MGnify/ENA primary metagenome ERZ746982 (study PRJEB28758, sample SAMN06268862) | compost metagenome | isolation source: single cell | place: USA: California, Emeryville, Joint... | reverse complement strand
AGATTGAGTTATTGTCACATTTATTGGTGCAATAATAAGAAATCACTGTAGAAGTGATCCTGTACGAGTACAGTCTTGATTTTCTTTTCTCATCTTCGACTTTAAAAAGGCATTGAGATTAATTATGTGATGGGACGCTAATTATTATCAAAACCTAATTATTTTTTATTCTCATTTCAAAAAAGCTATTTAGGCTGGACAACAGCTCTTTCGGAAATGTATCTCTTTTGCTTTTATCTATCATTCTCGTCAAAAACAGAAGATGAAGCTTCTGATATGGACTCAAAGCAAAGCTATAATGCACAATTTCTTTAAGAATTCTGCTTTAGCTTTCTTCCTAAATGCAACTTAAGTTTCTTGAATCCGCAATTGAACAAAACCAACGAGGAATTTCAAATAGGAGTGTGTATTCAAATTCCCTGAGTACTATGTAAGCCTCGATTGAGATTAAAGAGCAGAACACGCAGTACTTGTTACAATCGATGGAATTCTATTATCATGATTGTTCATTTTAGCATATTGAAGGGGTTATAATACAAGGCTTATGTACTCTTAAAATGTCTGAGCTTAGATATGATAGAATTCATGGGAAATTTAGACTTTGAAGTTGTTATAATTGGAGACGGACGAAGAGGGAAATTTGCCTTGTAAACAGCAGCCGAATGCTATGAATTAGGTAGCTGATATCGAAGTATGCTTAGTTAGAATCTACTTCAAAGCATAACAAACCTTTTTTGACTAAATCATTACTGGAAGCAGAGATTTTTAATTGAATAGAATTTTTTCAGTTATTAAGAAATAAACAACAATTATGCATACCATGAAGTTGATTAATTCAATAACCATAAAGCTTCTGCTCGTGCATGCATATCTTTCCAACACTTTTCTCAGAAATTTCCAAAATAAACATTTCTCACATCAAACTTACTCCTTTTCCTTGGAATGGTGTGAATTTAGCGTTAATTTGCTGTTGAGGAGCAGGATTTTCTTCGTCATCTCCTGTGTCAGCATCTATTTAAAGGAAATTACTTAACAAAACCCCACAATTTGAGTTTGGCAGCTTTGTTATGAGAATACAAAAGCAAGACGAGTCCCTGTGATTGACCGCTCTTTAATATCTAAATAAACTTAAAGAATCATCCTTTTGCTTTGCCTTCAATTTGAGCTTCTCCAACTTTATTACGATTTCGCTCTTACTACTATCATATAAATTAAATCTTATCCCTCTCTTTTACAACGTTTTCCCACGCTCCTGAGCAAAATTGCTCAACACTCGGCAAAAATTAATTTAATTACTTAGCCAAGCAGACAGCGCTTAGAATTTGCTTTTTTCAGAACTTGACTGCCGATGCTGTCCTATACCAGAAAAGATGCTTCCGTCACTACTCCAAAGTCACCAACAAAGAAATACATTCGAAAAGACTCCGACTACACTCCAACCAGCAGCAAAACCCGGGTTCGTGTGTATTCAGAAAAGATCATAACCGAAAAACCGAAAGAGGGGCCTCAACAAGCAGCTTCTAATGAGGGCAATTTCATAAAGAGAGAGAAGATTGGGAGCGTTGATTGCGTGTTCGGAGGTTAGCATTTATCGCATATATCGTTTTCGTTATGATATTTGGAAATAGAAAACGCAAAAATCAGACAAACCGAGGACTCTAAAAAACCAAGCTCTATCCAGGAGTTAAGAGCAGAAGAACTGGAGGCCAAAAAGATCCATGAATCGTCAAATTCTAAATGCGAAAATGCTGAAAAGGAGAAAAAAGCCGCATTTGAAGAAGAGAAAAAGTCTGAAACCGCAATCTCATACCAATATGATCGCCAATTTCTCCTTGAATATATCAAAGTAATCATTTTGAGGGAATGGGTACTAAATTTGCGTTAGAAGCAAAGCAGCGTTTCGCCATCTTTGGAGGTTAGCGCCTTAATGCGAAGGAAATGTGAGGAAGTTATCACGCGCTCTGCGAAAAAGGCTTATACTCAGGACTTCAGTGCAAAAAGGAACGGAGATAGTGCGAGCAAATTGAATCGAAATGATGAATCAGCTTCGCCTACAAAAATAAATAAAAAATACAGTGAGCATAGAGAAGAAAAGGATAATTTCGTTAGGAAAGAAATTACAGAAGAAGAGGTATCAATATCAGATCTATCTATTGCATGACCCACCCTACTTTTTTAAAACAGAAAGCTGCGAGAGCGAAAATTGAAGCCAGTCTCGGCAAATGGTCTTCTCAAATCGTTAGCAAGAGCGATGATGAGGCATTGGAGAAGAAAATTCGATTTTTGCTGAATCTCTTAACGCCGGATAACTACGAAAAGGTGAAAGTAGATATAAGAGACGCAGCTCAAACAAGGTATACTCTCAATGCAATATATAGCAAATTTTGTTAACAATCTGTGCTTTAGTCTCTTTGCATCCAAGAGGCTTGCAGAATTGCTGATTGAGAAAGCCTGGAGTGAGGTCAAATATTCAAAAATTTACGCGAAGCTCTGCGAATATCTGGGAAAATGCGATAAGTTGAATTTTGATCAAGCAGATCAATCCGTACCTGGCGACAAAAAAAAGAATGTAACAGCTACTCTAAAATTTCGATGGCGTTGAATCATACTTTCTGTCTAGGAATTCAAAATCTATCTTATTCGAAAAATTCAAAGTTCATTCAACAACGACTCACAAATTACTCCAAAAACATCGAAAAAACTCGAAGAAATGAACTCTGAAGAAAAAGAAATTTACCAAATGAAAAAGAAGAAATTGATTATAGGAAGTAATAACTTTGATAATCTGAATTTCCCGACTAATATCTCACCTCACCGTACAGATGTCGTTTTTATCAGCGAGCTCTTCTTAAGAAACTTCATCTCAAGAAAGGTCATTTTGATTTGCATCTCAAGTCTGCTTTCGAAATTTTTCAGCGAATATTTCAGCGAAAAATCACCAACAACAACATCATCTGAAGAAAAAACTCCAGAAAACCATTTAGAAGCACTTATAGTTTTGTTGACCCACTCAGGAAAAGCTGTTGAAGACCGTCAGAGGCTTGAAGAAATGGCAGCTTCCGGAAATACCAGTCCAAGAAAGATTGGTCTGAACTCTGTTACTCTTAATAGCGATAAAATCCCTGGCACTGAGAGCGCTTTATATAAAGACATCCAAGCAACTATCAAAGCTAAACAAAAAGACGTCCGTCTCCCCATCGATAACTTTAGAATCGTCGATGTAATTGATAGGTAACAAACGAAGAGAAAAATTCATTTAACTTATTTGATTCTTATAGTTTAAATTTGCTCAAGGAAAAATTGGATCTGTCAGTCCGTATAGGATCGCTGATTCAGAACCTTGATCAGCGCAGGAAAAACAATTGGGTTGCCCCAGAGTTTCATGAATCAGGACCGAAAACACTGAAGCAAGTTGAATTAGATTTTTTAAAGTATGAAAATTTTCATGCTGAGGTATTAAACAAAATTATCTTAGAGAGAAAACCATACCTACAACGACGCCTTCAAAAAAGCCACTAGGCAGCAATGGAGGCGACCAGTCACCTACCCGAGCACCTCTCAATCTATCTGTGGGCCGTACACAGAGCACTCCTTCAAATGGTGCCTGGAAACTCGATGGCAGAAGCTTAATTCCAACAAAATCCGACTCTACCCACAGCGCTATAATTATAGAAGAAAACGCGACTTCATCGCTTGCTTTTGAGCAAGTCAGCACTGAACTCAAGGAGATTTACACACTGATCGAAGAAGACGAAGACCACAAGAAAATCCTTGAGAAATTCAAGAGGCTTTCAGAGAAAGCAGATAGCAAAGATTTTGCCATGGGACTGATGAAATCGTTTAACGACGGTAAGTTGCAGCAAGTCAGCAGGCGTCTCGAGATGTTCCCGAAACTCCTGGAAACCGATATAATTGATAAAAATATCTTCAATAAAGCTTACGGAGAATGTCTTTTCGAATTGTGGTTGGAGGCAAGTGATTTTCCTGGTATCGAAGTCAATTATGCGAAGATTTACCTCCAGATGGTTTCTTTGGGCAAACTCACATTCAAAGGTCTTTATATTCACCCATCGCTGAAGGCATCCGAGGAGAAAGAGTTTATTTTGGAGACGTATAACACGGTCATAGCCGAGATGCAAAATCTCGTAAAGAGTCAATATCCTGTATTTATTTATTATTCAAGTAATGGTGGTCTAATCTATTGTTTCTGAATTAGAATCTTGCTAACAAAGCTCAGGAAATCGAAGATCTAAAGAAGCTAATTAATGGTCTTTAGTTTTATCGTGACAGAACAGCACCAAATCAGAAAGGATAAGATTTCATATTTTTAGTTTTATAAATCTTGGTGTTTCTGACTTTTAGTTACCAATTTAAATACAAGTCCGTTTAATTTTACATCATCTTGTTGTATGGTGCATTCTGAAATAATAAGCTACGGGTTTCTTAAATGATTTACAATTTGTTTTTTCTTGAGTAGAACCTTGGACATGTTATTATTAGATATAATAAGCTCATCCATAAAATTTCTCCAGGCTTTTTAGAGCAATAGCCACGACGAGTTTGTTTTCAGGGTTGCTATTTAAAGAAGCTGGCCTACTTCGACTGCTCACTAGATCTTTATTTAGTCCATGAATCTTAGTGAAATTTTTTAAGGTTGTGTATTCTAAAGCTTTCAAAATGCCCAATGCAACTGAGATACAGCGCTACATAGACGTGAGACATCTATAAGAAGAATACTCTCTAAAAAAGAAGAGTTGCATTCGAACTTTCTATTAAATTGTTCTATTACTGTTTTTTAATCAAATTCAATTGAAAAGAATTTTCCTTAATTCAAAGAGCTCATTTGACTCTTTTAATTCAAACAGAAACATTAAATATCATTATTATCTCTCCCAAACAGAAATGCACAAGTCAGTCGTTCTTTTTCTCATTCTTTCAAGTCTATGCGCATATGCTTTTGCTCTACCCTCAGTAAAATCAGTAAAAGAGCAGTGGAAAGATTTTAAAATCACACATCGCAAGGCCTATTCAAAAATAGAAGAACTTTATCGCATCAAAGTTTTCGCAAAGAATCTTCTTCTTATTGAAAAGTATCAAGCAGCAAATCCCAATGCTCAATTCGGCGTTACAAAGTTCTCCGATCTAACACCAGAAGAATTCAAATCCATGTTTCTTGGGCTCAACAAAATCCCTAATACTTCTGAAAATCGCAACTACTACAAACCTACAATCACAGATATCCCAGCTTCATGGGACTGGAAAGAAAAAGGCGCAGTCACAAGTGTAAAGAACCAAGGAAGTTGTGGTTCTTGCTGGGCATTCTCGGCGATACAGAACATAGAAGGACAAAATTTCCTCAAAAGTCAGAACCTGACTGATCTCTCTGAGCAACAGCTTATTGACTGCGATAAGGTAGACCATGCCTGCCTTGGAGGTTGGACACATCGCGCTTTTCAATGGCTAACCGACAACGGAGGAGTTGCTTCTGCAGCTGATTATCCATATACCGCGCATCATGCCGATTGTAAGTTTGTCCCATCGATGGCTGCAGTGCAAGTGACTGGCTATCACAATATAAGTCAGAATGAAACTGAAATTGCTCAAGCGCTAGTTGAGCTGGGTCCGCTTTCGATAGGCGTTGTTGCTGATCCTTGGCAATTTTATTGGCGCGGGATTTTGGGTCCATGGTTTTGTAATGGAGGAATCAATCACGGTGTCCTGTTAGTGGGCTATGGGAATGGATGGGGGATTATTAGCAAGGCAGATTATTGGTTGGTGAAGAATTCATGGGGTGGCAGCTGGGGTGAAAAAGGCTATATTAGATTGGAAAGGGGTTTAGGCACGTGTGAGATGCACAAGTATGTAAACACGGCTACTATAGCCTAATTTCGCGAATTTTGAAACTTTAAACTAAGCTTTCACTACTACTATTACTACATGATTAATAAGAATAAGAGTAAGGATAAGAATAATATTAATAAGTTCATTTAACTATATTTCTGCAAATTATGACTAATACTATGAATATATTTTATGAATTGCATGAAAACTATCCCTAAATGAATTGCAAGAACGAATTTGAGTTCCTTATCCTCCTCCTCATCCTCTTCATCCTCCTCCTCATCCTCCTCCTCATCCTCCTCATCCTCCTCATCCTCCTCATCATCCTCATCCTCCTCATCCTCCTCATCCTCCTCCTCATCATCCTCATCCTCCTCATCCTCCTCATCCTCATCATCCTCATCATCCTCATCATCCTCCTATATTTCTTCTCAGGAAACTTCAGGTTGTAAACTTTTAGTTAGTGAGTCTTTGATTAGTTTTTCTAAACTCAAACAACCATGATTTGCGCTGTATTTTATTACTATTCAGCAGATTCAGGCTTAAGATAATAACCACATTCAGTAGAGAGCATTTCAGTTGTTAATTTGTTCTTTATTCAATAGTTTATTGTTTTCCTCATCCAATATAAAATCTATAGAATATCCAGTTCAAGCAAATAAGCAAGCAGTGATTTATAGATCTTATCCAAATAGCAATAAGGCTCATATTAAAGTTCCAAGTATTAGTAATTTTCAACATATTCATTCGTCTCATATCATCATTTAATTAATCAACACTTATCTTTTAAGCTATAGTTGCCGTGGACACATCTTTATTCATCCCGCATGCATTGTAACCCCTTTCCAATCTGATATATCCATATTCGCCCCATCCGCCACCCCAAGAATTCTTAATCAACCAGAAATCGGCCTCACTAATGATTCCCTTACCATGTCCATATCCAACCAGGAGCACGCCATGATCAAGCTCGCCATCACACAGCGTAGGCCCCATTATTCCTTCAATATAGAATTGCCATGGATCAGCAACTACTCCGATCGAAAGAGGCCCGATTTCAACTAGGGATTTCGCTATTTCAGTTTCATCGGTACTGATGTTAAGATAGCCCGTGACTTGTACTTTTGCCATTGAAGCAGAAAACTTGCATGTTTGACCGTAACCTTTGTAAGGATAGTCTTCCTCAGAAGCGACTCCCCCGTGATCCGCAAGCCATTGGAAAGCAATTTGCATCTCACCTCCATTACAACCTTGATCAATTTGATCGCAATCGACAAGTTGTTGTTCCGAGAGGTCAATTAGCGGGCGATTTTTTAGGAAATTAAGGCTTTCGATATTCTGAATTGCCGAGAATGCCCAGCATGAACCGCAATTTCCTTGATTCTTGACACTTGTGACTGCGCCTTTTTCTTTCCAGTCCCATGCAGCGGGAATATCGGTAATTTTGGGCTTGTAATAGTTACTCTTTTCGCTCGTGTTGGTTCTTATGCGAAGTCCAAGGTATCTGGCTTTGAACTCTGCTGGGGTGAGATCAGAAAATTGTGTTACACCGAATTTGGCGTTTGGGTTTGCGGCCTGATATTTCTGAGCAAGGAGGAGATTCCTTTGGAAAACTGCGAAGCGATAGCGATCTTCTACCTTTGAATAAAGTTTTCGATAGGTAAGCTTGAAATAATTCCATTGTGTCTCAGTCGTAATATTTGCGAGAACTGAGATTGAGAGACATGATACGATAATTAAGAGGAGTGTCAGTCTAGACATCAATATGCTTTTTTTCTCCAAAGAATGATTGGTTTCTTTGTTAGAAGAGAAATATTAAATAATTCAAAAATACGGATCGTTTATACTTTATTTGACAATATGACAGAGTTTACTGAATTTGCATATTTCTAGAAATTATTCTGTTAGATTCAAAAATCTGAGAACAGTTCTAAATTTTTTTCGCAAATTCTAAATTTTGTTTTGCCTGCTATCTGTAACTGAGCACGTTCAGAGGGTTTTCTCCAAAGGAGAACATTCAGTGAGCAGCTCCTCTCAAGCGATAAAAACGGCAGGAAATGTTCAATAAGAAGATATTATCTTAATCTTTTCATCATTTATCCAATGTAAAATGCCCAATTTCCTGAATCAGTAAAGTATTCGAAATCACTGATTTGTTGGGTGGGAGTTCGAATCAATAGGCTTTTTTGTTTCTTTGCTCTACTTATTGTACCTCGTCAATCCGAAAATATTGCCTTGCTTTCTGCCTCCCCAACATTACTTTTGAGAAATTATTCTGCCTGATATCTGCCGTGGCTAAATCTGCCTTATTATTCACTAATTTGAATAGTCATCTCACATGAATCACTATGCTATAGTTTGACACTGCAGTTTACAAATTCTTACTGAAATGCATCAAGCTATACACTAAAATTTTCTTGATATAGATAAAAATCACAATGTAGATGTCAGAATCACTTGAATTTACTCATATTATGGTCAGCAAAACCTACCTAGCTATTGCTAACCATTGAGATTGTCATGTAACGTATGTATTTTTAAATTTGTTTTCTCCCTCTCTTCTCTGTGATTTATTTGGTTGCTCCTGATTCACATTCATATTGCACGTCACAAATGTAAACAACGTCAGCCCAGAACAAATTTCACTCCATTTCCTTAAAATGCAATATTCCTTACCATCTGGAGCCTCTCATGTCGTGTTAAGTGAGGCTAATTTATGCAAGGTGTTGCTGCTTACAAAAAAGTTTTTTCCTCGATAAATTTTAACAATCATTCTTATTTAAATCTATCCTACAACATTTGTTTGAGTAGCCTAGCAATGAACTTGACCGAACCTTCCATGCCAATAACAGCAGAAGACAGCCCTTTAGATTTCTCTAGTTCTCTAGCTAACAGCAAAATAGACCAAACCTTGAAGGAAAAAATCACTTTATTGCAAATGTACGTGCGATCCTATAAGCATAATTACGAGAATCAGAAAGAACAAAATGCGAGACTGAAAAGGCGCATCGCCGAACAGGAACTTGAATACCGAGGCCTGGAGTCAGAACTCAAATTAGCGAAGGAAAGTATAAAACAGCTTAAAAAAGACAAAAGATTATTGGAAGATACGTTAGAACTCGTTTTCAAAGAGAAAGAGGAAGCTCGCACCAGATGTATTAAACTTCATGAGAAGATCTCGAAGTTGGTGAAATATATTAAGAAAACGCATATGGCAGAGGGGAAAATGAGCAGGCCATCTGATTTGAGTATTGGAAGTACTTCCTCATTGTTTCAGGGATCATTTATTTCGAATCAAAATGGTGATTTCCGCCGCTCTCGATTAAATTCTTTCAAGACCGCCTCAAAAGATGCAAGATACAGTTTTTCAGAGCATTCCGAAGGGAGAACGAGTAAAGAATCTCGAGACCATAGCCGTAAATCAGATAGCCACGGAGTCACACCCAAATCAGGAGAGAGCAGAGAGATGTTGATCGATGATACTTTTGGAGATGCATATAAGATACCAGATAAATTGATAGAGAATGAGGAAATTATCATGGAGAGCCAGTTTGAAACAGATTCTTATAGCCAGAGGCAGCATATTCTCAAAGGTGAAGGAGATGATCCAAATAAACGGGGAAACGAGTTAGTACAAAGGATTCAATTTGAAGCAATCCCTAAAATTGTCAAATCTCAAACAGACAGCCCAATATTCCCAGGTATTTCTGAGCCGGCTTCTCTCGAATGCTAAGTAGCTTAAAATAATAGAAAGTCCATTAGTTCCTCATCAATTGAAATTTTCAACGAAAAAGAGAACTAACAGCAGATTAAGGAATTCGTTTAGTAGAGAAGATACGATCGCGGGTCTCCGAAAGCGCGTGGTTGAACTTGACTTTCGAAAAATTCGGTGTAATAACTTTGAAACTCTGTGTGGAATAAAAGCTTTTTTCTGTTCTAGCTTTGCCGACAAGTACAGGAGGAGTGGATTCCCATTTTATTAGTTCTCCGGTTCTTGCTTTAGAAAAGAGCAACTCAGAGAAAGTGAGAAAGCTATACTTGCTTTATGTTTATCAGAGCACACACTAGGAACCATCAGCAACCGATGAAAGTCACCTGAAGTTGTTTGAGGAGTTTTTTGTGATTGGGGCAACTCGCGAAGATGTTGTTGAGTTCGAGAAAAGCCATCCAGAGTATTATTTATGTTCAGCCATTGTTTTCTAAATGATGGTGAAAAAGCCAAAGAAAGGGCACTGTAAAACCCAGAATTCTTTATAATTATCCCAACAATGAAAGCGAGCTTAACTTGTAACATTGATACTTTCTCCTCCTTTGTCTAAATCCAAATAATACTGAATCAGGCCATCAAGAACATCGGTGAAGGAGTTTTGCTTTCCATTCGGGGTGGAAGTTAGGAGAGAAAATGTCAACTCAAACTCTAATCTCTATGAGTAACAATTCCTTTGCCATTTCAGAGTGTTACAGCTAACAAAGGGTGATATTTCCGAAAAACACATCAGTTGACAACTCGAATTGCTTTATATTTCCGCTCTTGTCAGGGGAGCTCACTTGCAAGGTCGAATCAAATGATTTGCTGAAGGAAATAAATTCGGATGGTTTACTTTACCACACCTGCATCAAAACCACCGATTTTTTTGATTCGGTATGAAACAGCTTTTGCAATGGAATCTCAAATATTAATGAAAATAATATTTGCTAGGGGCTGTTTACAGAAGAAGGAAAAGAATTAAACGCTACATCAAATAAACGAAGAAAGATCCGTCGAGTATGGAAAGTAGACAAAATTTATTGTTTTATGACATTCTTCCCTCTGAGTCAACTGTTTATGGACCTCGGATACAGTTTGCTAAGTAAACAATCGCTAGTACACTCTAAAATAGCTGTTTCCTTTTTCAGATGTCTTAAAAATTGCGAGAATAAAGCTTTTTACTGAAGTCACATCGAAGTCAGATGACCCTTTCAAATTCATGGACAGCGACTGGGCTAATAGCGTACTTTGATAATCGATTTCAATAGATCTAACCTGAGGAATCTCAGTTCATCAGAGAAGAAGTTGAAGGTTTCCTAAAATCAGCCCTTCAACAGAAACTCCCTTGTCTTAGCTCGCCGTTTGAGCTCAAATACAAAGATTTTGATCCGGTTTCTTGGAAGATACCTCAGCAAAACCACATATCTACGCTTATTTTTTCGTGGATATACCCTACAGCTCTTACCTACTTCCCTCTACGAGACTTAGTATTCATCTTTTCCTGTCTGATGCTGGAAAAGAAGATCGTAATCGTTAGTCCGAATATCTCCCTGCTGTCCTCAACGATGTAAGCGTTCTTCCTTATGATAGATGACTCATGTTGTTAATTTCCGAAACAACCAGGTCATTCCTTCTCGCAATGTTAAAGCCGTTTAAATACCCTTATCCTGTGATTTATTCCCTACCCTATCTCCTCTTTCCAATCTGTGACGCCCCTGGAGGTGGGCTCTTTGGTATGATATATAACCGTTTTGATTTTATGACTATCATCTAATTGATTAGGAATTAACCATCATGCAGAATTGATTATAAAGAAAAAACTTTGGCTTGAATATTCAGACTGCATGTTTTTCCTCCTCACAGATTCTTGTATTATCCTCCTATCACAAAATGAATCTGAGAGCCAGTTGCGGAGCAGACTATTTGAGAAGCTGGCAGAAAGACTGCATCCTCATTACTGGCTTTTCAATGCAGAGAAAACTATCTTGAAACAAATTAGAGATCCACAAAATTTAGGTGATTTAAATAATCCAGCCGCAGCAGAGAAGAGGAGAGATAAAGTCTTGAAAAGCTTGCGGCACTGGAACAATGATTATTCGAATCAATTATTGGAGATGTTTGAGAAAATTTTCACTGTGACGCAGAATTTCCATCATGATACTGTAATAAGACATCTTCCTAGCAAGCAGCAGGCAATATCCAAATCAACGAATACAGTATTAAACTTGCAATGTCTTCATTTATAAACTATTGATAATTTGATTAGAATGAGAATTCTTTTGATTCAAAAGAGATAAGTCAGATGGTGTTGGCTGGTAATCCGAGTGCCAAAGCGTTTCTGGAAGGATTTGTGGAGTCACAAATCTTCCATAATTTTCTGCTTGAATTTTATGCGTAATTGTAGTTTTAATAAATGCAACGTATCAAATTATATGTTAAACATCTATATGCTTGTAATAATCCCATGGACTACCCATTGTTTGAATATTGCACGAATTTTCAGATACGAATAAAAAGCAGGCTTTCCTTTTCAATTCCTTAGACATTTTAGATAATTCACAATGACAGCAGCTCTAAATCACAGATACGATCAATTTTGTTGTGCATTTAGATTTAGGGCCAATATATCTTCACAAACTCATATTCCTTGCAAAAAGTGATAACCGTTGAGCACAGCGTTGCTACACTCAGTGCTCATGACCATAAAGAACTTCATGAGTATATAAACGTACCTCTAATAAAGTTATGTTGGAGGGCATTTTTCTGAATTAAATCCTAAGTAATCGAAGATGAGAGAACATTTATAGGGGTTTAGGTTATTTAATTAAATTTGGTTCATCCTATTAAAAAATTATTCGTTTTGATGGAAAAAAAGGACAGCGTTGAGGACAGACCGAAAACAATATCCTCGAGCAAAATCGCTCCTTTCGTTTCCAAACTCTTCACAACTCTGCAAGTAAGAACAACTTCAAGCGCCAATGAATTGATTAATCTTCAAGAATAAGGAATATGAGAGTATCCTGGGCTGGAACTCAGCAGACTCATTCTTTTTTATCAAAGACCGAAAAAACTTTGAAGAGATTTTCCTTCCGAACGTCTTCTCTCATAAAAGTTTTGCTACATTTACTCGTCAGGTCAGCACTTTTTTCGTTTTGTTTTTTTGTTGGTTAAACTTATTTAGCTGAATGCTTATGGCTTCCGAAGGATAGCTCGATCAGAGTCTTATTACAGTTACTATCAACCCTTTTTTTCTCTAGAGAAGCCGTATTAGGAACCTTAAATTTCAACACATTGATATTTTGTTATTTTGAAGGGAGTTACAATCTAAGATTATAAGGAAACAAGCAGCATGCCCACGAGAACCAGTAGGAGCAACAAACTTAATCGAGGAATCTACGAATGCCAGCGATTGTAGGTCTGAAAAGCAGCCCACAAAGAAGCTATGCACACCTGACAAAAATCTTTATGACCAGCCCCAAGTTTTGAATCCTAGCAATGAGAAACAATTCAAAGAACCACATTCGACGAATCTCCTCGAAGAGGTTCAAAGTGGATCTGATACAATAATAATTCCCAATGAAGAGCTCGTATGAAGTCCATAGACCTTCAAGGAGACGATGGTCGACAATTAATCTAACGTTGAGGCATTGTTTCTTTGGATAGAGAACAGATGTGAAGTTCCTATAATATCTGTTTTTCAATACATACGTGATACTTTTTAACCTATAGGTGAATTTTGATTGAGAACGTGAAATTGTTTTTATTGTCTAATATTTATCATTGATCAGTATGCAGAATGCTTTTTCAAGTTGATAATGATCAATCAAGACATGAAATATGCTTTATTCATTGAAAAGAACTAAGATTTCTTGATCCTAACCGATCAAAGAGCATAAGAGCCCGATCCTTTTTCTATTTCAAAGTAGCTGTGAAAATGAAAACTTTTTCAAGTGTAGTCGAGTATTCATGATTTGAGTTTTCAAAGCTCTCCATTCTTTTTCGTCGAGACAGTTCATTTAAATCAGGCTCAATAATTAATTGCAAAATCTAGGCTTTGATTTCGTTGCACATGATTATGGTCACTTAAGTAAGAATTAGATATTGTAGTCTTATTGGTTTTTTTTTTTTGTTTGATAGAATACACTCGATCAAGAAAAAAAAATGGTTTTTCGATTGAGATCGGGGAGATCTGAGGTCTCAAAGCCAGTAAATGAGAAATCAGCGTTATAAAATGCGACAATTTTTTTTTATTTTTAGAAAAGCTTTGATATCATTTTTGTTTATTCTTACGAATTCTGTCAATCACGATCCAGTATATAATTCTCCAAGCATCCTATCTTTCGAATTCTATAACAAAAACTAATAAAATCAGTCTCCACATGGGTGAACAAGTCTCGAAAACCACCAAGTCCGTGAATCAAACTGTACAAACCTACGTTTCAAAAACATACATGAATGTCACCTCTGCCCAACTACCTTCACATATCTTAGAAAAAGCGCAGAATTCTTGTAAATTTCGTTCCGTGGGAAAAATTCGAACCGCTACCAAGGGAATCGAAGCTTCTCTAGCCTACTCTCCAAGCAGGAAGCTCATTGCCCTCTGTGGTGGTATCGAGCTTTCGATGGAAGGATTCATGTATAACCTGACTCGCATTCAGATCTTTACTTATCCTCAAATGCGACAAATAAAGGGTTACTTCGGTGAACATGACCCTCAAAAACCGCTTTATTTCATCCCAGACACGACTCTCCTTGTGACCTTTAAAGCGACTTACACTCGAATTACGGACATCAGATGTCCTTTGGATCCAACGAAATTTACCACATTACAAACTGATGTTGTCAACCATGCGCAATATCTTTCGAATTATGGCTATTTGGTAACATGCGGGAATAAAAAAGGTCTGTCTTACTGGGATATCAAAGAGAAAAAACTCGCTTTTACTCTCTTTGAGAAGACAACATTCAGCCAATTTGTTTATGACAGCCAACGAAACGTGCTTCTCGCTTCGGCTTTGAACGATAACCACATTTGGATCATTGACCCAGAGCACCGGAAGCTCATTGCGATGATAAACGGCCCGAGGATAGGCGGAGTGGTTAACTCCTATAGCACGCTTCGTATTTTAAGTCTAAGCAGCAAAGGATATGTTATCCTGCGTGGAATCCCATTGATCTATTATGAAGGCCTAGACTCAACAGCGTTGCTGTTATATCGGCTGCCTTACGCCGAGCCCTATAATAATTTGGAGTTTATCAAGGAATTTCGAAATCAAGAATTTAGAGAGTTAGTGTTCATTGAGAAGGAGGGAATGCTAGCAGCGTTCGGATACCATGGGAAAATGATTTGTTTGAGGCTGCTCGATGATGCTCGAACGGATACTTATGTAGCAGGGCATGACTACCTGACTGAAATGAAGTATCTCGAGCCACTGAATCTCTTTACAGCCACCAGTGATTCGGAAGGATATGTTGATTTTGTGATGATGCGAAGCACGATTCAGCAAGAAACGAAAATTGACCCAATTTTAAGCAAATCAGCCCCTGATGTGCTAGTTGGAGGAGAAGAGAATCCCCTACTATTTGAAAAAGAGATGGAGAGTCCAATAGACAGACCCAGAAAAGACGTATTTGAAATCACTACTGATAGTTCTCCACTTCTTAAGTGAGCGTTGTTTTGTATATATAGAAAGATTAATCAATTGACCTCCCTCGTGCTTTTTTGGTAATATATAATTGCTTTTCAATTTCAAGCTTACTTATCATTATGTAATCAAAGATTTAATCGTATAAAGTAAGAGAATAATTGATATCATAGCATAGCCTCATCCGAATTAGTTTTTCAAAGCATGAAGAGATTAAAAAAGCTGGAGTTTGGGTAGAAATAAGAAGATTTAGAAAACGTTTCAATAAAAAGACCTCGCAAAACATTTCTATCTTATCTTAGCTTATACGGGAAAAATTCAGCAGCTTTAATAACGAGCTCAAGGTTCAGGAAATTGAAAGATCCCTCAATGGTGGGAAATCCCTTTCTCTTATCAAAGGTTTGAGTTGAATTGAAGGTACTTGTTTTAAGAGACATTGATGGAAGAAAGATCAAAAAATTTGAAACTATCTTATTACTCAAGAATTAGGTTACGGATAATAAAGAATAAAGAAAATTAGCTGCACAATTCTTTTGCTGCAATGAAAAAAATTTAAATAATGAAACATCTTGTCTGGAAACTCAAACTACGCCTTCCGATCCAGTATTTTAGGCATGATAATCTCTTTCCCCACCGCAGATAGAGGCAACTGAAAGTCGTCTATCTTCTTTCTTTCTTCGGTTGTGGACCTGAAATCCTCGATTTTATACACACAATGGATAGCATTTTGCGAGGCAAGCCACAATTCATCGTCATTGGTTAAATACCAATCGGCCAGTTCCGACGTCTTTGTGAGATCCAAAGGAACGAAATAAGGATAGTCATTCCTGTTTTTTCCGATTCTGATCAAACCAATACTCCTCTTATATCGGAGGAGCAGCCAATCGTTCTTTTGAACCACTGTTACTTGTTTCACATCTCCAAGAAATCCAGATATTTTCTTGCTCACGTTAATTTTATGAATCAGAGAAATTGACAGCTTCTCTCCATTTCCTTCAATGTCGCATATCGTGATGAAATTCCCTGTACCGAGCAGAAAAATCAGTTTAGAATCTTGATACTCGCATGATATCGACGATTCTCGTGCCAGTGACCTATCAAGTTCGATTTTTTGAAGAACGATTGCCTTTCTCTGCTTAGGAAGCAAGTTGATGATCATTAATGAACTTCCCTCAAAACAGATTCCAGCAATGAGAGCAATCTTTCTGTCAGGCAAATAAACAGAGTTGTAGTTGCGGAAAGTGATGGATTCTTTCCCTGATGATGGCAGGAAAAACCTGGAAATGTATTTTTTCTTGTTCAGATTCACTATATCAATAAAAGGTCTTGTGTTACTGATTGTCCACAATTCAGATGCGTTTTCAGCGATGATAACATCGCGAGCGCCTTTAATGATTTCGAATTTCCCCTCGCTGACGAATTTCTCAGCATTAGTATCGATTTTTATCAAATGAAGCCGGTATTTAAAGGGACTCCAAAAGGCGATTCGGTAATGTGGTCCGAATGTCCCGATTGAAAACTGCGCGAGAGGCCAATCTGGTATTGGTAGCTCTGCGAGAAACTTTTTGGTGGTGAGGTTATGAAGGAGAAGAGAGGGACTGCCGAGGTTGACTAGGTATTTTACCAAGATGAATTGGTCTTTATGCATCTAATATGAATGAATAATGTTAGATTGAAGGAAAATGTAAGAGAGTTTACTGGAATTTTAGGTAGCCAAATGATATTTGAAATGGCAATAGAGGTACTTGGAGTGAGTGAGTAGGAATCGTGAGTCTCATGGACTTTTTTGAAGTAATTTTGGAAAAACGAGGCTGGGACTTTGCTTTGTTTGAGCCAGAGGCCCTCCTCTTGAGTATGAGATGAGATTTTAGAGTTTGATTGAGGAAGAATGAATTCAGATTTTTTATCGGTGTGATCTCTTTTACAGCAGAACATTTTGTTGCTGAAGTATGATTAGAAAATCTTTTTTATGGTCTTATATTGAAACCTACAATAAAGAATTAATTAAAATCGTTGTTATCGTACTGATACACTGAAATCTGATTAATTTCAAAATGTTAATACTGGTCCGATGCGAAATTGTCAGATGCCAATTTCTGATATTACTCTTTCGCGTATAAACTATAACGGTTTTCATCTTTAAAAGAATGAGGGGGAATTTCTTGTTTATAGGATCATTTTCGAGCGAGCCGAAATCATCTACATTGGTTTTATGGAACTAGACAGCGAATATTGAGAGAAGCGGATTCTAACTCAAAAGTTGGAATGTGCAATTTCAGATAAACCAGAACTAGGTTGATTGACGGATAGACTTGTTACAGCTATCTGCAAGCAAACTCTTCAAATCGAGAGTACGGAAGGACAATACACACAATAAGTTTCTGAATATGCACAAGAAGTGAACTAGAAACAAAGCTTGAGGACCAACATTAGCATGCACGATAGGAAATATACTGTATGACATAATTTTGCTTGAATTAGCTCACATGAGTTATCTGAGATTGGTGCTATATTTATGATATTTCGAAATGATCACAATTCTTGTGATCAAATAAAGGCTTTCCAAGTTTTCTATCGAGTTAATAAACTTTTTCATCGTAAGGAGGGGTGAGATAAGCTACTCTTATTTTTTTCTTTTTTGAAAAGTGCTTAACTTTGCAAGATCGCATTGATACAGAGGAACGCTATGCTTTTTATTCTTCATAATCAAAGGTTTTGTCAATTAAGATAATAAAAATTTAAAATATAATTCAAATTTTTTTCCCCCTCAAATAATCGAAGTTGAGGATTGGTCAACTTGGAGCAGTATTTTTAATGTTAACTGGTATTAATATTTCAAGCTAAATCTGTAATGTATTTGAGTAAACATAGGGTCAATGCTCTAATCGTTTGGTTGTGTTATAGACGAATATTAATGTAAATATTTGAGTAAAATTACTTAGAAGAACACAAGTATAGGTCAAGGGAACAAAAAGCTTCTAGTAGACAGCAAACTACATCGAATACTCAAACTCCTAAAACGAAAATAACTTCTGAACACATGAAAATTCAAAATATTAGCATTTTATTACTCTGAGTTGCCAACAATAAGACATTCCTACCCATTTAGTATTTTTAATACAGCCGGCTATCTAAATTCAAATCAAGAACTTACGACAACATTTCAACATCACTCTATTCTCTAACCAATCAGTGTATTACACTTGGGAACAGTATATAAGATTTCAATAGGCTAACCAGTAGGCCTCAGTATTTTTTCACATTTCACTCATTGATTCTTTAACTACCAAGTACTATTAAAATCATTTTCTACTTGAAAAGGAATAATACGATTTCAAAGCAACCTCATTGAGAGATAGATGATGCTGTCACGGAACTGAGATCTAGGGTAACACTATTAATAAACCACAAACTTATCTGCCAATCATAAAATAATAATAACCATGACTTATTGATGATGATTGATAAACACTATTTAAGGAAGGTTCTTACATTTTTTAATCAGTTTAATTCTCACTCCTAATCGTTTCCTTCTTCGGAATCTGCTTCAGAGACGAGATTTGAATTTATCTCATGAGTTCCTTCCTCCCCTTCATCTTCATCAGACATATAAACAATCTTTTCATCTACTTCCGATTCAATTGCTAATTTATTTGATATTTCGCTCATGAGGCTCATATTTCTATTGATGGTATTGATGGTCAAATTAGAAACAGACCGAGTCATTTTGATCCGTGATTTATTTCCCTTTTGATAGAACCTTGAATTCCGTGATATACTCAAGTCTTGGGTCGCATAACTCTCCAGCAGTGACTTCCCCGATGCTTTCATCCTCTGAGCATACCAGACATTCAGATCAACATATGGCGCGTAATAGTCATTAACTTCGTATAGATCTCCTGACCCTGTAGAAAACCCTCTCGCAACTAAACCACTTAATATATCTTTGAGTCTACCTCCAGCAGCTCTAATCACATTCAGGATGGTATTGTCAGGGAACTGATGTTGAGGCTTGAGTCCAATATAATTCTTTATAATCTCTGCAATTTCTAGCTCAGGCAAAGGTTCAATAGTCACAGTCTTGATACCTTCCTTTTTCTTTAACAGCTCTGATTTCAGTGGTTTGCCTTCAGTCGTCACAATAATTGTATCGATTTTCTGGACTTCAAGAATACGCAGGATTGGATCCGCATCGCTGCTTATGCCATCGAAGATAACAAGCATCTTCTTTTTCTTGAAAATTTTACTGAGATTACCGACTTCAAGCATCCTTGAACTAAACGTTGCTCTAATTATGCCGTCTAGCTGCTCACGGTTGTCATCGCGCGGAAAATAAAACACTCCATCAGGATATAAATTTCTGATCAAAAGGTAATAAGCAGCCTCGAGGACCACCCTAGTTTTTCCACATCCTTCTTTCCCGATGACTTGAACAAAGCTTCCAGAGCTTGGGTCTTCTTTCAGAGTTTTGAAAATTTGCTTGATTTCCTTCTTTCTCGAGGTCATGGGAAGGAAAATCTTGCTCAAATTTGTTGGACAGCGAGGAAGACTGATATCCTCAATAGTTGTTGTAGGTGCAGCTGAAAAAATCACATCCTTTTGGCTATGCCCTTCGGCAGTAAAGAGCTCAACGAAGTTGACGTTCTCCTCTTTAAATGAGTATCGGAGAAAATCTTCTGCTTCTTCTTTCGCTATCGCGAAACTTTCAATAATGGACTTGCTCAGCACCAAACCGTCCATGAAACTTTGAACGAAAACCTCTTTATATGATTCATATATGAGTTTTTGGTAGTAATAGTCGTCGTCTTGGTTGGATGGCTCGGTCTTGAATAGAATTACGTGAGGGATTTTCAATTCTTTAACAAGAAATTGCAAAAGATTATTACTGCAGGAATTGCCGAGAATCACAACCATAAGTCTATTCGACTCACGTCGAATTGAAGAATGAGGTTGCTTAATAACTGATGCTAATTGGGAAATGTAGGTGCTGTGAAGGAATTGAGGCTGGATGCTTAGTAAGCTCTTAAGCTCGTCTAATTCGATGATCTCATGGTTTATAAGGTCGGGACTCTCTACAATAAGTCCTTTTTCAGAAACCGTTTCTGAGTCGAGATAGAGGATTTTAACACCGGATTTCATGGTATTTTCGAGGGAGTTTTTAGTGAGTACTTCAAATTTAAAGCGAACATTCTGCTCTCTGGTTCTGACGCGATTCAATAAATCAGTTTTAAAAAACGTCGGGACCTCTGTCGACCGATCTTTCTCTTGTAGAGGACTTGCCTTTAGCAAAGCGATTACATTCATGAAATTTTCAACATAGTTATTATTGATCTCCTTTATCATCCCTTTAATTTTCGATTCATATTTTTTATCTCCATACTAACCAAAATGTTTGAAATTGAAACGATTAGAAATTGCTTTACATCTTTCAAAAAGCTGAGGATGCCTGCTTGAAGCAATTTTTTCTTCACCTCGTTAAGCTCGGCGTACACGGTTTGAACGTTCCCTCTCATATTGCTCTCAGGGTGCTTCTTTTTCACAGTCCTAAAGTGATGATAATAATAATGCTGGCTTGCATTGAATTTATAAATGAGTACTTTTGACAAAGTTTAACAATTAGCCAGTATGCTTTGATCTCGAGTCTGATCGAGGTTCTATCAGCGCTGAAATCGGTTATAGCGGTTGTTAATCCCTCCTTTAGCCTTATATGGTGTATATTCTTCTCTTCTTGGATGATTGCATTTATTTGGCTCTCCAAGAGAGCAATCCTGCCAACCAAGTGTCTAAATTTGATATCCTCATTTAGCTCCTTAAGAGTGCCTCTCATATTTCCAATTAAATTGAGAGCCCATGTTAACCTCTTCTCCTCACCACTCAGTCCTGATTCCGATACGTTTGAGTATTTCTTTCTTTTATTTCTGTAGGTGAAGTACGCCCGCACAAAATTGATCTCTAATCCAATCCTTTTCAAAAGAAGCAAGTCTTTCGGTTCTTCTTTTACAAGGTTATCTTGAAGTGTTTTTAGATTAAGCAGTAGCTGGGCCAAACTATTGAAATCTTTCTTTGGAGAGCTATTTATAACCGCAAATTTAAAAAGATTCAGTTTGATTTTGAGTCGTAGTTCCCAGATCTTTGGCACATTCAGCTCGGACAGCCGGTCTAAAACTGTCGAGACTGCAGAAGATGCTTTCTGAGGAGTTAACAGTCGATAGAGAGTTGGTATCGCAAGCAGTAAAATCTCAATGAGCTTTAAGATTTCTTCATTATTGGTATCTATTTGGGGAAAGACAAGAATTTTATTATATATATGGATAGGCGACTGGATAAAATTATACCTGTTTTCAGTAAGACGGAGAGCAGTTTTATATTCTGCTTGTCAAAAAGACTCAGCAAGTTTAATTCTTGTGCTGTAAAAGATTTTTCCAACCGAGCTAAAGTGACTTTGTTCTCAGCATCTTTGAAATTATGTCTCAGCAGTGATTTTAATTCTCTCCAGCCAGGGAGTTGTACCTCAGGAAGTTTACAAAACTCGCATGTGCAAAGCAGCGAATATTCCACCAACCTTTCGAAGCACAATTTATTTCTCCTCACTCTTTCAATCAATCCTGCTGAAAACGCACTTAAATATATTATTTTATTTTTCACGTTATCAAGACATGCTCCAGAGAGTTCTTTTGAGAAGTAATCCTGAACTGTTTGCAGAACTGTCAGGTTTTGAGATTGCTCTATGCACTCTTCGAGACTAATCGTAAATACAAAATTGCTTGGAATGAGCGATTCCATTTTGAATCCTTCATTGTTAGCTTTGTTTATATCATCCGCCGCGCTAACTTCGTTCGTTGCGTCTTCTTTGGTCGTACTTAAAATATTTTTCCATTGAGGATTTATGAATTTAAATTGAGAAAGAGCTTCAAGGTCTTCAATGCTTACACCTGAAGGAAAAAGACTCAGCAGCTCAAGCAGATTATACGCTTCTTTATGCGCCTCTTTTAGCTTGCTAAGTTAAATAAACCAAAAAGAAATTATCAAAAAAAGTTTTTGAAATGTTATTCTTTACCTAAGATTCGTTTCCAATAGTTTCTGCGCAAATAATTGCTGTTCCTCGTTTTCATTACTACTAGTCTTGTTTTTCATCAGCTCGTTGATCAATTGAGACAAAAAGATATTTTTTCTCGTCCTCAGCTGCTGTGCCACAAACCAAATAAACTGCGGAGATAGGTTTTTCCCACCTGAGTACTTTTTCAGAGAGCTTTCTACTTCACTCGGGACTATATATTCAGGAGGAGCAATTGTCACCAAGAGTTTTGCGGCTTTTGATGGTACCAGGTTATCAATAGCAACATTTTCATTGACTGCATCGAGTTTATATTCCTTTGAAGTTGTCAAAACAACCTTGAAGCAATTGGCATTATCTGTGATTATTTTAAGGGTCTCTCCGAAGTCTCTAAGAGCTTTAAACACCGTGTCTGATTCTTTGCCGAAGTGGCCAATGAAACTGTCAAAGTCTTCGAGAATTGCTAATATTTCACTGTGTTTAACCGGCTCGAACAAGTTGGGAAGATCAATTTGTTGGTTCTCGATTTCTGTAATGTCCATAAAGGGACCAATTGTCCTTGTGGCCAATTCTGAAATAAACTGGCTCATCGAATGGATCTTTCTCATATCTATTAATACTACGTTTTGTTGAAAATATCCTCGAGCTTGCAAGTAATTCGCTAGATGTCTCACTAAAACGCTCTTTCCAGAGCCCCGACTGCCACGTAGTAAGATAATTTTATTAACAGGATTTGTTAATGCCTTCAGCAATTCGTACAGCTCATGGTTGCGTCCGAGAGGTTTATTTACAGGAAATTTCGGTTTTAGGAGATTATATGTACTTTTGAGAATCAATGGACCTTGTTTTGGCTCTTGGACGATAGCCTGGTTAAACTCATCGGGCTTCATCAGGAATTTCATCACTTCATTATGTGGGAGCTCCGGTGAGCAGCAGCATGTATTCAAAAATTCGTCTGCAGTCAATAGATCATCAGCTCTTCCTATCGACTCTAAAAATTGAGCTGCCCAACTGCATTTCTTTTTCTTATGCTTGTGAACGTGTCTGCCTTCGCACGTGCAGTTCGGTTTGTGGCTGATATGAGCCTGGGTCGAGTCTTCTACAAAACACTTATTTTTCCATTTACAGTTCGTTTTATGTTTATGAGCGCAGCAACAAACGAAATAATTCCCTGCAAGAGAAAAACGAGCATTGCTCATAGCAGTATCCACAGACAGACCTTCAAAAATACTCTGATAAAACACATCAGCGAATTCCTGAGCCGCGAGGTCCAGAATCTTGTTATCTGACTGCACAGCAACAACGCAAGGGACTCCAGCGTCATGAAATACAGTAGCAACACTTTCGGAATGGCAGGCGTTGGTAAACACTAATTTCGTGTCTAGTTTCCGATCTTTGAGCATCGATTTCAAATCAGATGAGTATATTGGGTCCAAATTTCCTTTCCCGTCCTCGAAGCTGAGACAATAGTCCTTTTTATCCGAATCGTAATGCCCGTGAGAAAGAATATGCAGAATTCTAGGACCTTTTTGGAGAATTTCCAAAAGGTTTTTGCGAGTAGCGATTTCGATTTGCAAAATTATGTTCTTGTTTCGTTGCTCAAGATGTCTTACGATTTTTCTGCATTCGCTTTCATAGTCTACTGCATCAATTGTAGGGGTTACACCTTTCTCACCGGCTTTTCCCAAAGGGTCGGCGTATAATATGGCCAAATGCGGTTGAGAGGAAGGTTCTTGTAAGGTATTGACATCTAAGGGTCGGGTTACAGCAGCCTTTGATTCAAGAAGTTCCAGTCGCTTTAAGATCTGCTCAAATCGCATATCGCATTCTCTCCCGCAGTTGGGATTAATCCAGAGTAATAATTCTTTATGGCGGTCAAAATATTCTTTTAGGTTCATTTCCGGGGTTAATAAGAGGAAGACTTTTGAGTCAGGATCTTGGTAACGAATTGTTTTGCTGTCGAATTGAGCACCGTCTTTCTTAAGTAACTGAACGATGTCTTGAAGATGATTTGGATAAGTTTCAAGGAAAGATGAATGAATTTGATGCGTCTGTGTGGAGCCCTGAGTTCCTTCGAAACCGTTGAAATTCGCATAGACATACTTAATTGTGGGCGGCAGCATTCAGCGAGTGAAAGAACTGTTTTCAAAATTATGATGATTAATAAATAAAAGATTCCTTCGGCTTTGTTACTTAGAGGCAATTTTTATTTTTTGAAATTCAATATTGCTCGAGTGTGTTTTATTCCGAAAAACATTAATGAGGAAAGAAGAAAGGAAGGAATGGCCAATCTATTTTAGTCGCATAGTATATTTAGGTCGTGGGAAGTTGTTTTATAGAACTCATTGATTTGTGTATTGAAAGAAAGTTACATTTACAAAAAATACGAGAATCAAGTCATCAAACTCTTTAAGTTAAATGATCAAGATTGATTTGAGAAGAGGGAAATTATAATCACTAAAAAGTTAAGATATTGCATTATTCATGCAGTGCTTGTTTGCTTGATTTTGAAAAAATTTGTTAGAAGGGCAATGAGTAGTTGTTGCCCCATTCGTCAGATTTGTGCTTTTGTTTAGCTGTCACTCATACTTCACTCTCCAATAAATTAATAATTGTTTTGAAGCCAATACTTCATCTCATGGAATTGGTTGTCCACAGGGTAAGAGGTCGTAGGGTAATTTCTAATGTTGAAGTTATTAAAGAAAAATCGCAAACAAATAAGTACCTGTTCATATGGCTAGCATTGCTAAGAGTCTCGCCCATTGTTGCTTCATCATCGAAAAGCTATATAAAACAATCAGCTTGGTCATTGCAAATAGAAAGTACATATTTTGAAGAGTCGTTAGGAAGCGGGAATTCAGCCTTATTTTCGAGGCTTGAGGTCTGGGAACTGGGTGAATCAGCAAAGTAATCGTACTCCTGGTTTTCATGAGCTGGAAATCTTGCTTGTTGAGCGTTCTGGAACTGAGTATTGTACTATTTAAAGATTCATTAGATAAAAATTATTCTAAACTTTAGATACATTTACAGCCCCATTCCAAAGGTTATTAGCAGGAGCAACTCTTTGTACGCCCTGTACATTATGGGTATAGTCAATGAATTCAGTGTTCCCCAAACACTCGTAAGTAGAATCAGCATTCTGAACTGGAAGTTCAGGGTAGCTGTATTGATAACTATTACAAAGAGAAATGTCAGCATAAACCTCAAAATTTGAATGTGTTTACTCTGATGCGAGGATTTTTGTTCGAAGGCGATGGTTTTCCATACGCAATTGATTAATAACTAAGCGAGCATAAGTGATTTCATCCTTAAGACGCTTTTCGTTCAGTTTTAAATTCTCATTCTATAAAAAAAAAAGTCATTGTTTTTAATCAAACTTTGAATTCTTATTACCTCAATCTCGCTCTCCATTTTTTCTTCTTCTTTTCGAGGAACCTCATGCTTTGGAGCTGGTTTCGCTGGCTGCCTCTTAACTTTCACAAGTAAATCACTATTGAAAAAAAAATCAGATGTTTATTAAAGAATTCGGTTACCTGCGATCCCTTTTAAAATTAGGATTTGAGTAGCAGCAGGAAGTAGATGAGTCTCGGCTCTTTTTAAAGTTATATAAGTTCAGCTAATGAATTTATTAGTGCCTATAGAAAAGAGGTTTGGTTACTTGTCTCACAAAGGATGGGAAGTTCTGATGATTGAACAGCTGTGGCAACACCTTCTCAGCAAACTCTACTGTGTTCTTTATCCAGATACTCTCTCCATCGCTACTCCAAGCGATCAATTCAGAAAACTTTCCAGTCTACCGATGCAATTAGAATAAGGTGCGCAAAAGTGTGCTTACTTGTAACGTTTCATACATTCTTTGCACGAATCCGCATTTGGTGCTGCTCTCAGTTCTGGGCTTTTGCGACTTTGCTTTCATGGTACTCACAGTTTTTATTAATTTAGGTATATAAAATTTTTATGGATTTTTGGGATTAAATAGCCGTCAAAGTTATAAACAATGAGTTCTGAAAGTTCTAATTGATGTTCCGAGAACACCTCAATTATTATAAATTGGTAAAATATTTATAAGAGAGCTTTTTCACTTGGGAAGAATTTTATGCAGTTAATCGAGATAACCGCACTTAACTCAATTAAGTTATAATATCCAAGATATTGATTAATTTGATAAATTTTATAAAAATGGCCAGCTCTGCTCAACTCCAACAATTTTGTGAAATTACATACATGGTGAAAATATTTCGAAAATTAGCCAGGGGAAGGGCCTGCAGCCTTCGAATAAGCTGCTCCATGGGAAATGGAGTAGAATGATGAAGCAGGAGCGAGGATGAGTGATATCTCAATGGTCATCACAAAAATTAAATTTAGCGATTAAAAAAAGGACTTAAAAACATGAGGCATTTTTTAATTTTTTTCTAAACCTATAAAAAATTTGTTTTATTTGCGAATTTATTTGATAAACCTGAAATCTTCCATCCCTGGCGGTGACGACATGCATCGATATCTGCTAGTAAAATTATAATCTTGATGGCTGTATGAGTTAGAGTGCTCGAGTGTAGGATCATGCTAGCTGCATGCGTTTCATTTGTGTTTATTTCTACCACGAATAGTGAGGTAAGACAGTGTGCTCTGAATACACCTTAATTCTAATTCTCAGTCACGAAGAGCATAGATTCTTCCAATAGAACCCTCCTCAGCGTTTAAAATTCGACTGAGGTACGAGTTTTCAGACCAAGAGGGGAATAATTCTTTATTTAGGTTTCCTTCAGAAATTTCTCACGCATCATCGAGGCTAAGTAGAAAAGTCTTAACTTTAATGCAATAATGCTTCAATGTAAAATTCTTTAGCATACTCCGACGCATTTCCACTTTCATCAATATGCTTTGTTAGACTCCTCGTTTTTCTAACGCAAACAATTTGACATCACATTGCCTCGATCTGACATGTTGAAATTAAGGAAAAGCATGATAATGAAGGTAAGGTGAAGCCAGTTCTCCATAGTACAGGGCAGACAAAACTGCAGACAGACATTCCTTTTTCAAAGTAAGTGACATGACCTTAGTTAAATTTTTCTCTCCGTGTTAATTTCAGATCAGAAATAACGCATGCTTCCATAATTAAAAATAGTTATGCGATTGAGTCTTCTAAATTAAAAAAGGCTTTTTATTAAAACTTTAATAAGGAATGGGAGCTGAAGGCGCCTTTCGTGGCTGCCATATTTCTAAAACTTAATCTAACATTGCATTAAGGAGCTTCTTAGTCAACTTATTCGCAAACTCCTGCCGTTTCCTCTGATTGAATTTATCGTATGTTTTCTCAACGAGGAGATTCGTTGGAACCCTTTCGATTTTAACCTGAAATTCTCTTTGTTTCTTTTGATAATAATCATCAATCTGATTCTTTTGGTGGTCTATGCGTTTCATTTGCTTCTGGGTATTTTTCTGGACCTTCTCGCTGATTTTCTCGATTTCGAGCAGCTTCTCGTTCAGTTTCATAAGTTTTAACTCGCCTGACGTTGCTTCGGCTCTGTGACTCTCAAGCTTTTGCAGCTTTGGACTTGAAAGTTGCGGAGCATACCCAGAGATTGAGTTCTTTCTAATTTCAATAGAAGGTCGGTGGAACTCGAACTTCGAAATGGTCTCACGGGTCTTTCGACTGTTCGTATTCAATTTATTTGGTGATTTTAGTGGGCTTGTAAGTTGTTCTGACACCTGTGGGCTAGGCTGCTTTAAAAAAGACGGTTTTTTTGGCGATGGAAGGTCTTCAGCCATTGAACTTACTGTCAACTTCCTGAGCTGCAGATTGTTAAGGGAAGACCCTACGGTTTTATTAAAATCTACATTTCTTATCGAATTCTTTTTCTCTAATTTCGCAGATCGGAAGGGCTCTGCCCCTTCGGTTAGAGCATTAGCATCAATTGAATTATCGAATTTTGAAAATCTGCTTTTCCCGGTCACGCCTCCCAGCACAGTAAGGGATTCAGTTTTCAAAAGATTTTCTGGATTGGTGGAATTAGATCTTGTTCTCGGCAACTTAGGACTGTCCATTGTTGAGAAAGCATTATTTGTCGCTCTAAACTTCCGGCCCATAGTGCTTCTCAGAGCATGGCGTCGGTCGTTGCGGTTGTGGAGGATCCTATTAGTCATAGTCTTCAGCAGTTTGATAACTCTATTCGTCCTTTCTTTATAAACAAAAAGATCTTCAGCAATTTTAACATCAGATGCCACTTTCACCGGTTTTTCTTTGATCTTTTTCTTTACATCGGTCAATAACTTTTCGACTTCTGCTTCTTCTTCCTCAGTGGCATCTTTCGTCGGGTCAATTTGTATTGCGTTTTTCAAAAACTTCTCTTCGACAGCCTTAAATGCAGTAGATGTAAGATCCTCAGAAAATGCGCCTTCTCCCTCTTCCTCTGGGTCCTTGAAGTTCTCTAAATGCTGAATACAGGACCGCAGTAAATTGCATTCGTTTAAGCCTTCTCGCATTTTCTGATGCTTCTCCCAGTCGAGTTCAACTTCTTCTTGGGCTTTTTGCATCATCATACGCATAGTAAACAATTCATCCTTCTCTCTCTTCCGACTACCTTGTTTGTTAGGCAATAATGGACTTTTTACTTGGGAATTACTGACAGATGAATCATAACTCTTCATATCAGCAATAACTTTGCGTTTCTCAGCAGCTTTCTGGAGAGCTTGATCAGCCAGCATTCGCTGCAACTTGAGGCTTGAATCATTGCGCTTATGATGCTTTTTTGAAGAACTTATATCGAAACCATCAGATCCTTGGCTCATAAAGCCTGAGCTTAAATAGAATGACTGATTCTCGTTTTTGTCCTTGAAGATTTCAGACGATGTCGCTTTAGGGCTGGGTGCGTTTGGAAAAATGGTTCCTTCCATTGATGACAGGTCAGGTTTATCCGAATTTTCTGCCATATTTTTTAATAATCCAGTGATGTTGAAATAAGTGCTGAGATGCTTAAAACTGTCGATGTTTCTCAGAAACTTGGCTTCTTTGTCTCCTCTCTTGAAGCCAATGCGATTCTTGGCCTTTTTGATAGTTTCATTTGGCTCTCTTTTCACTTCGAGTTGTTTCTTTCTCTTATCATCCGTTGGATTCGCCTCCTGTTCCAATCGTCGCAGAGCTTGGTTTTGGAGTATTCTGGCGAACTCTTGCTGTATGTTGTCATATTCTGGATCGCTAGTGGGTCTACGTGTGTTCATGAATTCTTTAATTTCATCGACAGCGATCGCGCGCCAGTTGGAAGGTGATCGCTCATTTCTTCTCCGAGGGGAAAAACCGATCTCGGTTTGGTACTCATTTATGGATGGAAGCTTGTAGGACCCTGGGAAACTTCTCTCGCTCATTTGTGAAGGACTTTTTATTTCGTAGGCGAATTAATTAAGGAACCAGCTCAATCATATTTTTAAGTATTAGAGAAGACTGCATGAACTGATCTTTTCACTCAAAGAATATTACCTCTATTTCGTTTTAGTTTCCTTTGAGGAATGTTGATTAGATCAAGCCCTTAGATTTACAATATATTGCTAAGTTGTTTTTTTTTTTGAACATCACTTTCCAATAATGCATATTGCACCTTACTTTTCAATAATACTTGAGCATTTAACTTGAGCACATTATAACTCTCAAACAAGACTGATTGTTAAACATAGGCTTGTTAAACCAATATTTACAGGAGTTTGATTTTATTTTACGGAAATTGAAGTATGCTACTCGAATACATAAAGCAAGAGAAGGTAAAGTGGAACTAACTATTTTAAAGAATTGTTTTACAATCTATAATCTATTTACAACTAAAGTTTACTAAAGAATCTCATTTCTTTACCATTGATTCTACTACTTCTACTGCTTTTATTGCTGAGGGGATATTTGCGTGATTTAATAGGCATTTCGTTTTTATTCGTCAACGCTGCCGAAAAGTTCAAAGGTTCTGAAGAATCAGGAGCGAATAAGCTCTTGGGGGAACTCGTAATGATGCTGGGCAGAAGAATATCTCTTGAGCTCTTAGGTCGAAATTTTGACTCTCGTTTTGGTTTCATTTCAATTTTTGTCAACAAAAAGCTCGAGCTATCCAGCGTACTCGCTTCCTGCTCACTTTGATCTTGCTGAAAGACAGCTTCAATGTTAGCATACCCCTTGACGGAATTTTCTGAGCGTGGAGACTCATCATGATGATAGGTGGATCTCTTGTCCTGAGAAGTCTTGAGAATTCTACCAAACAGCCTTTTTGTACTTGTAGAGTTCTTTGGACTGCTTATGTCGACCTTTACATAGTCTAATTGGTGGTCATTGTTTGAGGTTGGTGTAGAGCTATCATCATCACCTTGCATAGCTTCTTTTTCTTTGGCCTCTTGGAAAAGGCGGCCAAGAAGCAGTGTTTCTCGTTTTGGAGCTGCTATCCCTAGACTAAGTCTTTCCCAGTCTCCTGAGAAGGTCCTCGCTAGGACCTCTGAGCAATCCGAGTCTTTTTTCAGCAGTCTCGGGCGCGGCTTTGGTGTACTGAAGCGGTTAACAGGTCCATCAGACTCACTACTGATGTTTCTTTTATATATGGGAGCCTTACTGCCCGGTATCGTGCTTTTCACTGGTGTGAATATTCTGATCTTGGCTTTCTCAACGTTTTTCGTGGTCAGTTTGACAATTTCTGCAAATTTGCTCTCTGGATAGTTGCGCTGTCGGCTCACTTCGAGGCTGTTGCTGCTTGAGTCGGAGCTTTCTCTAAATCTTGAGAGCGTCTTTATCCTAAAGTTCGACTGCTTTGGGCTGGGAATATCGAGAGGAGTATATTGTTGGAGCATAGGGCTTTTAGCTTAATGTTTTGAAGAAATTATCTCATTTGGATGCTATTTATGTGCATCATCCTGAATCCGATTTACTTTTCAAAAACCCTGATAATTTAGTTCTGTTTGAATTAAGGGCTTTAAATGAACTATTGCGCTTAAAATAGCAAATTGTTCAAAAAACAATTCCGAAATTTGGCACGTAAAGCAGAAAATTCTGAGAGTATGTGCAATGAACACACTCAAAGTTCAAAATGATTTTCATCGAGTCTCTTCGGTTAAATGCCAATCCCTTCCATATCTGTGTAGAATAGAATTTCGGCCAATCCTCAAATAACTTTTAAGTTATGGAGACAAAAGTTGTATCACTAAATAAGGCTTTTAGCAAAGAACTTTGATTCAGATTTTTTGTTTCTGATTTAGTTATAGACTAAGAGATACAGATGTGAAGCATTTGAAACAGAATTCGAAAGTCTTGTTGAAATGAGGAGCAGGCTGGTGCTCTCATTCCTCTCTAAACTTAACAAAATAAAAAATTATACTTCTCACAGCTTTGTAGATTTCACATGTAACTTGAGACTTTGTTGAAAAATACATTATATAATTAAAAAATGTTCCACTCTATTGAAGGTTCTTGTTCAGAATTTTCCTTCGCTAGTTTTAATCGCATTGCTCTCAGCTCGTTCACAGCGTCTTCCAGAATGAGTATATTCTCTTCTAAGTACTTGTACATCTCCGGAACAGATTGAACTATTTGACGATCCTCCGCAGTTTCAGATTTCCAACTAAACAAATGAGAATCATATTTAAACACTTTCTTACAGAGGAAGCATATCCTGGGCAGAAAACTGAGATTTCCAAGAGTCATCTACCGGGACCTTGATCGATAAATATGAAGCCTGATTCTTTTCAATGAGAATTTTCTAAAGAAATTTAGAGGCCTTCTCAGAAGCAGAATTACTTTATTATTTGTAAAGTTATCGCTTTGATTGTCTATATTTGTACTTCGTTGGGTTTCAGTCCTCTTTCTGCGAAGGCTTGCTAGCATGCTGGGTCTGAATTGTATTGTTAGCTCAACTATAATAATGAAGGTCGTACGTGCTATCTCTCTTGAAAAAAGGGTGAAAAAAGGAAAATTGGTTGTTCTCGCTTGCACAACGTTTGAATTCATAAAAATATAGCTATATTGATATAGAGGATGTCAGCAAGTTCTAATACCATTGAAGTTCTACCTGTCTAATGAAGGACGTAAGATTCTTGTGTCCGAAGTACTTTTGTAATATCTGTTCCGCGAAATCTTTTGTATTCTTGACAATAAACCGGTCTCCGTCAGAGCTCCACGAAATGATCTCGTTGAATTGGGAATCCTGTAATAATTTATCCAGAGATGTGAATTTTGAAGGGGGCATACCTGTAAAATATTGTAAACAGAGAGAATGAAGCGAGTTATTTTCTGGTCTCTACTCTGGAAATCTCCGCCTGTTGGCTTTCTGTGTTGAGTTTGCGCAGCAAGCATTGTTTTGGTCTTTTCAAACTTCCCAAAATTTTTCTATTTATATAGAAGAACTGGAATTTGGGACTGATTTAAGGACCAATCATAGGTTTCATCTTATTAAAACCGCTGAAAATAGGAACACTTTTTTTGTCTATTGAGGTTTCCAAAATTGGCAAAGCTGTTTCCAAAATCCAGTTTCAGGTAATAACTAATTCGGTGTCCAGTAGAATGAATGAGAAAATAGAGAAAAATTTTCCAGGGAACACAGAATTAGGCATTTCGAAGTTGATTTGTAACCCTTCGATGGATTTTTTATTAATCAAACGAACAATCTCGAATAATTACCGATTTGAAAAAATCATCCACTGCTATTAAAATAATTATCCTGGAGGAACTAATCAAATTTTTTCTGGACTTTTAAGGAAAATTACGTTGAGAATTTGGAACACAACAACAAAAACATTCCCAAAAGTTTCCAAAACACTCCCAAATTTTGCCGCATTCTCCGTTGTCTGCCTCAAGCATCAACATGGAGGAGCGGATAACCATCGTGAAGATGCTCAGAGCGCTATTCGTTGGATTTCTGTTTTGGTATTTAACATTCTTTAACGTGTTCTCGAAAGCGCCTCGTTTGATTAATTTTTTCTAATGTCTTGAGTGGGTAGATTGATTAATAAAATCAACTAACTAGGATTAACAAAATGTATATACCAGCTGTGTTCCCAAAGCTCAAAATACTGGTTTAGTAAGATTCAAAGTTCTTAAGGCTGTAGGCTGTAGGTGTGATGAGCAATCAGAATATTAAGCCATGAAATCTATGTCTTGGAGAAATCGTGTTATTTGTTTGCATGAACCTTGAATCAGTTTACTTTTTCTATCTCACAATCACAACAACTTAATTTGCTAGCGTAACAAGTGAGTAGATGACGATGCGGATTGTTTTAGATAATACCTGGATAAATCTGAATGAGTTATGTTCTGCTCTTGCTTCTTTTAACCGGCTCTGTGTGATTTAATTCGCATTAGTTGGTATTCGTATTTGATATCCGACTCATCTTTGCTTCTTTGGCTCTTGACGCATTGATATGTCAAATTGAAATCGTTAGTATTATTCTTTCACAGGATAAAGCTACCTAAATGAGGAGAAGAGGATCATGACAAGAAAAATCATATAGATCATATAAATTCATAACTCGACTCCAAAAACACGCATCCATTCAAATTGTGCTGGATAATTCTCAAAAGGAAGTTTTAGTTTCATAGATGGGGCTTTGCTTATAACGCAATTTTATCTTTGCGAATATAACAACAACTCATAAGAATTAAAATCATCTCTCTTAACATAAAGCATTTCTCCAAGCCATGTCGGAAAAATGAAAAGACTTTGCTCTAATTGAGTTAGGGTTAAAAACAAAGCACAAAAAAATATAAATCTAATCAACCGTTTTCGGGTTTTAGATCGACGATTCTCCGCCTGCCTTCAGAATTATCTTAATGTAATTGTTGTGCATGATCAATTCAACCGGAAGTTGTGAGAAAATTTGACGCACTTGCATAAATTGCTGCTTCATCTGGATATACATCGGTAGCCATACCAATATCGCGAGGATCAACAAAAGCAAAAGGCCACTGATAAGTATCCAGATGATCGACTGCTGGATCTCCTTGCAGAAATTGTACAAGAAAGCGCCTTCAGTTTCGATATTAGCGACAATCGTCGCATCGATGCAAGGACCATTAGAGTCTATCTGCACGAAATCAGTCGAATCGATCAGTGTTATTGCATTTTCGACTGTGCTATTTTGCAAAAATGAGTCACGCATAGTCATCAGTCCCATGTATTGCCTATCATACAGGCTTGCGAATCCGAGAGCAGAGGCTCCTTTGAGTGAAGTCATGCAATTTTGATAGTTCGGAGTGCCAAATGAGTCGTAGCAGAAGTTACTGTTTGTGAGATTTCGGTACCTTTCAATGAGCTTTGGGGTCGACATGGGGTTATCGAAAATACGCGTTTGAACATCCTGAAGTAGGTCTACAATGTCGTTACGAGCAGCCGTATATTGATTATATCTAGCAGTAAAATTAGCGGGCTCCATTAGATTCATTTGGATCAAGTTGCTTGCCGTAGATGTGGCGACATACACCACTATTCCTGACATTACCTTCAGATCCTCCTTAAACGAGATCGTTTGATTGGTTTTTTTCGCTGCTAATATACCCGTTAAAATGACAAATGTCCCGAATAAAATGGGAATGACTGAGAAGTTCGCCAGGTAGACGAACGAGTTGTGGCTCTGGTTCACAAACTGCTTTACGTTTCTGGTTCTGGTCTGCTTTGCTGCTTCCTTTGCTTTTTTCTTGGTCTGAGTTTTCTCAATGGACGGGATTACGAGGTCCCTTTGAAAATAAGCCTTGTATTTAACCTGTAATTTTTCCAAAGAAGATATTGTTTGAGCGTCAGGGATGGTACAAAGCTTCGACAAGATTCGAATTTCGTGACGGTGGAGTTTTCCGAGGATTAAGATGAAAATACCTGACATGATAACACAGAAGATGACGACTGTGATAATCATTATTCTCAGAGTCCATTGGATTGAATCCAGCTGATTATCAAAGTTATCGAAGAGATCAAACCGCATTTTCTCATAGAGATCGATATAATCCCAAGCATAACTCCTCAGGAAAAGGACGTCTGCGTTGCTATTGTCTATAAGTGAAAACTTGGTTTTGTTTAGATTATATGTGAGCCCCAAGAGAACAGTGGTTGTGTCCTGGAATGAATAGTTGCTCGGAGTTGAATCAAAAGTGGATCTTTGGAGAAGGAGGGAGTAACGACCGCTGTCAATATTTGGGAGTACTTGTCTAATGTCATACTGGACCATATATTGATTGTACTTCTGCACGAATCTTTGGACTCGATTTCTGTAGACATTGCCGGGATTCGTTGAAAATTTTTGTAGGTTGGTGGGATCATAAACATATCCTGTGTTCACAGATACTGCTACTTCTGTGACCGCGTAGAGAGATTTGACGACTGAAGCGAAATAAGACGGGAAGTAGGCTGTGTTAGCATATTGGGAATAATAATAGTATTTGTTATTCAGAACCGCATAGAAGCAAACTACCATTAATGCAAGCACTCCGAGAGAAAACATTCCGAAGTAATTAGTTTGTTTTAAGAAACTTGGAGTTTGACCTTGATTAACAAGCTCTTTTAGCCTGTAAACCAGGAGGAGGATTTTAGAAGCGGCTCTTTTCGCAGCAATAGTGGAACTGCTTTCAGAAGCGTATATCGAAGCTCCATCATCCATGAAAATTCTTTTCCTTTTTTTTGCATCCATCTTCTTTAAATCTTGTTTTACTTTCTCAGTATTCACATCGCTGACCGTATCTTGTTTGTTAAACTCATGAACATGTGAGTGTTCAGGGGGTTTCTGAATATTGTCCTTTCCCTTAAGTAGTACGCGTTTCGTCATCGCGACAGTGAGGATGCCGCTCCTCTTTGTGACTGAAGGGAAATCCAACGTTGGTGTCAGAGTTTCGTCGCCGTCTCTCAAATTTTCAATAGAGGAGCCAAATCTACTCGGCTCGAACATTTCTGGACCTCTTATTACAGATGGGAAAAAAGAACGCGCGGATTGTCGGCCTGTGGTCAGAGGGTTAATCAAATGGACCCCCGATTTTTCTAAAAGATCCATAGAATCAATGGAATCAGATTTATCAAGGTTTGACATTGTTTCCTGAGGATTCTTAATTTTCCAAATATGAAACATCCCAATACGGAAACTCGTTGCGGTGTCATCAAGATTCTGAATGGAGTATTCCACCATGAGATTGTGATAGGCCAATTTCAGATTCTGTTGACTTTTTGTTTGGACCTGAGGAATCTTCATGCTAGTTTTGCCCCTTGCTCCGTCTGTTTGGAGGGCGGCGAATGTGAGGGCTGGAAACAGCTTTCTCATATTAAGCTTCTGCGATTGAATCTCTTCAATTAGATTCGCCTCTCCAAATTGATAGAGCAGAGTTTCTCTAAAAGACTTTGATGAGCCGATTATCTGTCCAGTCTCTTGGAATAGGAGAAATTTCTGCTCGAAATCCAGATTATTTTTCAGGTAAATCGCTAGTGTAGGCTCTCCCTTAAACAATTGTACCTCAAACTGTGAGTCGTAATGAAGCAGCTCCTGATTTTTCGTCTTCAAGAACACATTTATTCTTCTTTGGTAAATCTCTGTTAAGTTCGAACTCTTTTGGATTTCTTTGCAAAGAGCATTGAAATAGTTCACTTGGAAAGGAGCAATTATATCCCTGATGTTGGTGCTTATGAGATACTCGCTTGAGGTCGCAATGACGCTTGGAAAGTTTGGAGCCCAAGAGACCAGTTTCCCGCAGTTGTGGGGATCGAGGGAAATAATTATATATGTGACTTTACTGTTAGAATCTGAGTTTAATAGCGTTTCATCAGAGATTTCCATTTCTTTGGTTCGTTCCTCCTCTTCCTCCTGCCAATAATGATGTAGAGTTAAAAACGGCTTCATTCTGCGGAATCTGTTAACGTCCTCTTGGACCTGCTTCACGAGAAACTCATACAGGAGCTGAACGCTTCTATGCTTTCTCTGGCTGTAGATGAGAGATTCAAGCTCAGTGGCCAGCGCTGTTGAAGTTTTTAGCAAGGAATGACTCATCTCTTTGATTGATTTGAGGTTGATGCAAGGCTCTAAAAATTTTGCATGAAAAGCCACCTTATTACCAACGAATTGGTCGACGCGTTTCGTGCAAGAGTCAAACTTCTCAAGGTAAATGCATAATTCTTCGATCTCTTGATCAAGTCGTTGATTTTGTCTTTTCAATTTTTGCTTAATCCGGTAGAATAAAACTTTCATTCGAATTTGTTCACGGAAACTGAGTTGGTCTTCAGAGAAATGCCTACCATATGAGGATGCAAATATACTCTGAGTATAGTCTTGGCATACTTCAGTTAAGAACTCGACATATGAGCAAAGAGATTCAGCAGGAATACGGCCTTTCTTTGCGACAAAATGGGTGTGATAGGTCGACCTGACCATAGCAATGAGGCTCTTTTTAACTTTTTGGACGTAGAAAAATACATCTGGGTCTGTAGCACCAGCTTCTTCAAAAACTTGAGTTTCTTCCTCAGTTTCTGGAGTATCGGTTTCAGTTTTACCAAGAGTAAGCGTTGCTGAGGAGATTTGAGGGAGTTTAAGGCTTAGGAAGATTGGATTTAGCATTTCAAGGAATTTATAGTCGAATTTGTCATGGCCATTGAGAGTATTGTAGAGTACTTGTAAACTCACATCGAGGTGTTTCGGGGAGGTCTCGTCAGGTTTTAGCAACCGCCAAGAGCGCCACAGCATGTATTCTTGGATATTTAAGGCGAACTTTGCCCCGGCTGAAGCAACTAAAGGAACAATGACTGTGTATTTGCCTAAACCGTGATATTCGAGGACATTCGTGGCGACCATTCCCATTGTAATCACCCTCGTGACAAGGGAAAGCCGATTAAGTACATTATGATTGAATTCGGGTTGGTATATTAGCATCATTATCCCAAAGGCTGATAGGCCAGCCCAAACAAGACTGCATATCATCGATGTCTGCATATCTTCGCTCTCTGCGGAGACTAACCCGAGAATCAGCGCGACTCCTCTCGAGAGTAGACTCTTTGGCATTGAGATCCGATGGACTAAAATTTGGGATTGATAACTGCAATGCACTGTAAGCACCTCAAACAACAAGCAAAGTCCCAATGTGGTCAAAATCAAGAATGCTCCGAATACCCGCAAGGTGTGCTGACAACCCGCTGTTGTACATGTGCTGCGAGTGTATGTGGTTTGTCCAAAAAGGACCAAAAACGCGATTTCCACCGAAGGAATCAGGAGAACGTTACTATAAATAAGCGGTATTTTGTTTTCGACTATCGATTTAAACGTCAGAGGCACTTTCTTATGTTTCGTGATTTGAACGATAGCATGAATCGTGATGATCGTCAATATCGTTGATAATAATAAAAAAATTCCCAAAAGTAACGCTATTTTGATATTCGCTTCCACAATCCAGGTACGAGGACTGGAAATCCATATCATTAGTTTCAATGGGATCAAGGCGTTCACTGTAATTGCATAATTATATGGAAGAACCAGAGATAGTAATTGAAACGTTTGGATGACGAGGAGGAGAGACATAAGGAAAGTAGGGCTCCGATTTCCTCGCACCGGAATCAAATTGTATTGCATTCCGAACTCAAAGAGTAAGTCTTTCGCTCGCTTTGAAAGTCCACTCATAGTTTGTTAAATTGTTTTATTTCGAACTGCGTTTTTCGGAAGTCAAATGATTCTGGATTAGATGACAGAGAGCTCTTAATTAATCGAGAATGAAAGTTATTTGGATCGAATCTTGATTAAAATTTTAGCCTTTGGTACATTCGAAATTAAAAGAGCAAATTTGTATACTTCAGTGGAAATTAAATAGTCGGGAATTTAACAGTGATATATATAGCTATCTCTGAAGGCGAAGAAATTTTGAAATATAAAAACGCAATCTGATCCAGGCTTTTTTGCAATAATGCGAATAAATAACTGCTTGACTCTTGTCCGGTAATGTTATGCAACGTATTTGAAATATTAAAAGCTACTTATTCCGTCGGGCATCCGTTTAAATGCTAAGTGATGGTTTTGTCACACTCTCGAGAGTAGTTGAACGAATAGGTCGTCGCAGTGTGGAAGAAACATGAAAGATTAACCTAACACTGATTATGAAAGTTAGGGTTTCTTGTATTTTCTCTAATTTTAACATGGGCAAAGCCCTGCAAAAACGTGTTTTCCTCAGCTAAAGGAAGGATTTAATATAATTCCAACAGACTTTGATAATTCCAACAAAGGTTTTTGAGAAGCATTTGCAGTTTAAATTCGAACTTTAAAAAAAAAAACGGAAAAAATTTAATTGACTAACATCAGAGAATGTACCTCTTTTGAAATAAAATGGTCAGCGAGAGATATTATAAGAAATGTTTAGTTCTGAATCCCTACATGGAATTCTAATGCCACAACAACCATCCTATTCCAATAAAAAGGTCTTGAAGCACGATTTTCGAGAGGAATCGCTAGATAAATTTCTCAACAAAAAAAAAGTGGAAGAATGGAGTACTATCTGCATAAATGAACTGGTCTCATCTTAATTGGATATCTCTTAGAATTAGATTGGTGTTTCATTTCACAAATGTTGGAATATTTCCCTCATGTTGATTATTGAGGTTGCTTTCAATGACAGTTACCATTTGGAGGACGATGCATTAAAGGTATCAGATATGTTTCCTCAAGGTCCGCCAGAACTCCCAAAAGTCATAATCGTGCGATACAGAAATATTAAAAGAGTAATAGTCTTGGATTATTGTAATCCTCTTTGAGAATTTTGTCATTGGACAAGTTGGCATCATCTTTATCGAGCTACTAATTTTCTATCGAAATGAATCAGCTCTGAATGAGACGTCTTAAATGCTGTGAGTCAAGCTCTGGTTAACATTCAACCTTGATAGATTTTATGAAATGAAGACTAAGAAGGTTGTTTTGTGTCATACGAAGAGTTAAATTGCTGAAGCGGATTGAGAAATGCCAAGAACACAGTTCCAATAAAGTAAACTCCCTGAACTAATTGATGAATAGAAATCGGTCCTGTATTTCCAGTAGCTTCTATGATTGAAAAAATTTAAGTAGAATTGCACTAATAAAGTATATTATGTGTAACTTCGAGAATGTACGTGCAAAAAATACGAGTTCTAAGAGGTTGTAGAATAAATCGGTGGTGGCATGGAAATTCTATTGGTGTAAAGTCCAGTGTTTATCCAGCTTACGAGAGTCTTGAGAGAGAAAGTGGGAAAAAGTTTAAAGGCAATTTTACAAACTTTCTTCAATGTAAATAGTAATGTCAACTGCATTCAACAGCTTTCAGGCATACTTGATGAATAATAACATCAAATTGTAGTTTAATATGTTCATAAAAATCTAAAATTTCCTACACACATAAAAAAGCTATCTGTCACACATTAATGAGAAAAAAATCTCATATCAAATGGAGTTGCTTCTTCTTGTTAACCCACGAAACAGTCAAAAACAACGCTGTTATGGATCACAGCAATTTTTTGAGGTAGCCACTCACCATATTCGTAAAAGTCTGACTTTCAGCAATGAGAGCCTTCACAGCTACAACTCCTCTTACGCTTCTGGCTGCGTCTCTACATTTCCACAACTCTCTTCTTATTTCATCTTTCTGGTGATGGAGTCTCTTTTCGATAAGTTTTAACTTCGTTTCGAGGTTTACACATATTTGATCTATCGTAAAAAATGTAGGGTCATCAGCTATCTCATCCGCAGCAAGGCCTTCAGTAGGAACTTCTAAGCTCGAGTCAAGGTCTTCCTCATCATCAGAGCCATCATCATCAGCATTATCATGCTCTTTTTCTTCTTTATCGGGATCGAAATTTGCGAAGTCATAATCGTCTCTTTCCTCTTCCTCTTTTCTCTCCACAATTTTCTCCTCAACATGAACCTTGTTCGACTTTCCCTTCAAAAACGAAAACGCCTTATTTGCGAACGTTGAGACGATTTTCTTTGGGGGCTCTTTCTTAGTTTCCAATCTAACACTCGTAATACTGCCCATAATTGCTGTACTGATGATCCCTGGGTTGACATTCCCTGTACTGACGTCATTTGAGGACCCCTGTTCGCTAGGTAGGTGGTCATATTGACGAAGGCTTGCTCCTAAATTCTGTCTCGGCGAATTTTCAAGTTTAGTTTCAGTTACATCGAGTTTGGATAACTCCTCTAAATCTCTTATTAAAGAATTTCTGTCGGTTGGTACATTTGAGAGAGAAACTCGATCTGTTGATGGCACTTCCTCTCGGCTATCTAATGGAGGAGCAGAAGAGTTATCTTTGAGGTTGAGAGGGACAACTTCCGTTCCTCGTCCTCCTCTTCCTCCGGTATTGCGACCTTGAAGATTAAGAGGGACTACCCTCCGATTTCTGTCTCTGTGTTGGATCATAGTAGTCCCCATCATAGTCGAAGATCTGTTAATCCTTCTTTGAGGAGCTGTTACAGCAGCCACGGAGCTGGCACCTGTTTTTACTGCTTCTAATCCAGTGCCGGCCAAAATTGATGCCATTTCTGTTGGTACCTGCGGCTCTTTTTTCTTCTTTATGAGAGCCTTATAGTCCATTAATTGCTCAGGGCTATAACCCATGATTGGTGTTAACTTCTTTATAGTTTCCTCAAATGCTTGATTAACAATATCATCAGCGTGCTCATGATCTTCTTCTCCTCCTTCATCTTTCATCTGTCTAGAGATCTTATGTCTGAGAGTTTTACGATCTCCTTTCTGTATCCACGATATTTCATTAAAAACGTGCTTAGGAATGTAAAAAACTTTAACATCACCCATCGCTTTGAAAATTCTTCTCGATCCGATGCCATAGAGAACGCATGTGAGCCCTATAACTGACCCTTGTGTGTGATGCCCGATGATATTTTTTGTCACTGGATGAGATTCAACAACCAAACCCTTGAGAATAAAGTACACACCATCACAGGTTGGGCCCAGAAAGAGATTCTCTCCTGTTTCGATTCTGCGAGGGATCATCTCCAGCAGAGCTAATTGCACAAAATCCGTTGATAATCCTCTGAAAAAGTTCTGAAAATACACGAACTCTTTTTTACAATACCAAACTGCAAGAAGAAATTGCAAGTTGAAAGGCAATTGCCAATAGAACTCGTTCTCTGTAAACAGATTTCTCTTGTGTTTACCTTTCTCTTCAACCAGGAAATCATCTAGATGTTGCGTCAATTTATGACGATAAATGTTGCTTTGATTGTTACGGTCCAGCTGGAGCAACCATCCTATCATTTCTTCCTTCTGGCGCTGTCGAATCATCTCGGCTTCATCAATTTTCTCATTGATATATTTAAGAATGGCACCGAACTGAGTGAAGAAATAACCTGATACTAGCTGCAAGAAGCTCACGACAACGTATTCTGGTGGAGACATCGCGCAGGTGTCTCCATATCCGGCGGTGGAGATAGTCTCTGCCATGAACATTAAAGCCTGGATATAAACATCTGCAGGATGAACTTCCCATCCTGGGTCCCAATTTGCGAGCCAACGATCAGGATTTGCTCCGCTGTCAGCCATCCAAATCCAAAAGCATGCACATATATGCAGAACAATAAATAGTAAAAGGACTATCTTCACAGGATACCACCATAATGTAAGTTTGAAAACAAACTCGCTCTGGATCAACCCACCCGCCGCACTCGCAGTAAGACTCGTGAGAGTACCCAGATCAATGATATGCAAAATTTTTATAACCAACAATTCGTTATCAATCAGTTGATAGGGCAGACTAATGGCAACTGCAAGGACAAAACGATAGAACGAAGGGTCGAGGAGAAGGTGATAATCTTTTCCAAAGACAACGTACTGATCTGTTTTTCGGAACTCTCTTTGATAGTTGATAAAATGCACAAGTGCGACCAAGATATGTGTGAAATCGAGGGTGACGTCCCAAATGGTCCAAGCAGATGTAAATTCATTATACGCCGCACGGTAGGGTATGATGATGGTATAATAGATCATAGTGAGGGGCAAAATGATATCGGAAATGAAATCGATAATTTTCAAAAAGTATTTCCGTGCTATTTCTTTTCTGCTTGGCTTAGGTGGTGGCTGCTTGATGGCAAACTCCTCATGGATATTACTGATAACGAGTCTCATTTTGACGATGGCCAAAGCGCGGTGCCAGTTGGCCTGCGCCTTTAAAAAATTTCCATTTCTTATGATCATAGTTGGTTGTCGAAGTAGATGAATTGCAGAAGGCTGATCCCATCCTAGATTTGAGTCGTCTTGAGGTTGCTTCGAAAGCTCCTCCAATTGATCATGTATATGTTCGCCAAGTGTGAATGCAAAGCTCATATATCCTAAGTGGTGCTCTTGAAGAAATTTTATTAATTACTAAGAATTTGAAAGTAAAAATAGCAACCGCTAATTTTAAAACTGCCGGGTTGAGATAGAAACATTTTTTCATTTCGTTTATTGTGCTTGACCATTTCTTGCTCTCAAGTCCTTAAATAGGGAAATTACATATTTCAAAATATCAAAGGATCTAATGGCCGATCCATGAGTTGAAAGAAATCATGGTATCTTGCCTCAATTCAAGCTTTCTCAAGGGAGACTGCATAAATTTTTCGGTGTTCAACTCTATTGAATATAGTATAGAGACTCGGAGAAGCATCTGAAGAGGATTTTTTTCCCTTGCGACTGGAATTAAATTAGACTCAAGATTAAGCAAAATGCAATTTTGTATTTAGAAAATGCAACGTTCATGAAATTCAAAAAATGATTGAATATGGCGCCTGTTTTGTCAGAATTTGAAGCGGTCTTACACTTACTCTAACAATATACGACTTGATATTTTATCTTTCGAGTGAACAACTATTTTCTTTTCTGAAGTGCTTTATTTAGCCATTGAAATTCGTGATTGATCTTAGAAGATAGCGAATTCATTTTGTCAAATAATTTGAGAAAGCAGATCGGTTTGATCGAAGGCTGGTTAAACAAATTGTAGGAATCTAATTATATGTGAGTATAGGACAATATTTCGGTCAATCGACAACATTCAAATATCAACAAAATTTCTGAGAGGAGTTTCAAATTTCTCTCAATTCAACTAAGACGATAAATGTGACAAGAATTTTCATCTATCGAACGACTTAGAGTTTTGCTAAATCAGTAGGAGGTGCCCTGAACTCTAAGAACAAATGAAGAAAGTTTGAATAATTTATAATTTAGATTTTAATTATTATTTTATTCAATAAGGCCGCATGATTGCTTAGTTAGTCATCGAGTGCTATGCCTTCGTTTGTGTAGTGTCATAGTGATATTGCTTATCAGCGTGATTTGAACATTGTAAGTCCGGGATATTGGCAGGTTTATAAAGAAGATGCCAAAGAAATTTGTGAAGAAAGTATTTTTTTTTTTTCTTATGCAATAAAATGGAGTTTGTGCTCACAAATTTTGTTGGAAGATGTGAGAGGACAACATTGAAAAGAGCTGGGTTTCTCACAATACATCGAAAAATTTGACTTTATGAATTGAATTCTGATGTTTGCAAGCAATGTAAGTAATTCGAAGTTCTCTATGCTGATTCAAAGTAATGATTCGATTGTGGAAGGAGCAAAGACTCAGTGGACTGCAATTTTCTTCGCCCAATCTGTTGCAGAGCTTTCGTTTCCCAAAGATAGTATCTGAGTACGCCGCTAGTTCTTCATTGCTATTGCCTAAATATAAAAGGAGTTTTAGCTGCTTGCTCTTCTACAACGAAGAAAAAGGACAAATACAATATCTAACTGAAAATAGATGAAATCCGAAAATATTCCCTAGTTTGGTAAAAATGTGAAAAAGTTCTTTTTCATGTCAATTATTCACTTTTTCACTAAAATTTCTGTGTTTTTGGACCTAAAAATGTAAATGGTACAGCCTTTGGCCCAGCAAAATATTTATTTGCACTCTTAACAAACCAAGAAACTCCGTCAAAGCCCGTAATTTTTGAAAAAACTCAATGAGTCGAAATGCACCAATTTTAAACTTCGAGAATGTGATAACCTCCCAACCTCAGAATCTAGTTTTAGAGCCTTTTTGATGTTCAAGCTCACAAGCTATCATCAAGAAAATTGCGTTTGTAAGGATCGGGTTTTAGAAAAATCAATTTGGCAAAATCTTAAACTTGAGAATATATTCATTATTCATTGCGAAATGTATACTGCTAGCTTCTAACCTCATTACTATGGAAGCTTGAAATTACAAAAATAGCTCGTTTCTGCCGATTTTCCTTGAGAACTTTGCTAGTATTGGAGTTAAGAGAGATAATTTTAGTTAATTCCTCGACCTCTGTACAGCAGTCCTTTTCCGATGTTGTGTTACCTCAAGCTCAATATGCCGATCATTTGTGGTTTCACTCTTTAAACGTTACCAAGACTTCCTAAACGCTGTTGATCACCAATACTAATCTGTGCTCCTAAGCTGAATCTTTAATTAATAACTTGGTGAAATATAATAATGAATAATCTTTGTTATATATCCTTATCCTTATTTGGTGGGCTTTGAGGTTAAGAAAAATGATGAAGCCAATTATTTATGAATTTTCTTCTTAATATCACATTTCAAAATCACTCAATTAATAGAGCGAGAGCCTTCTCATGCTCTCTAGACTCTTGGCTTTAACTTCAGAAGCATTGGTTGCATTGGCACCAAGAATCCAATCTCGCCGACATGAAGCTTATATTCAAAGTTTTCTGGCAGGATCAAGTCATATCTCATCAGGATATGAGCCATTATCACTCTCGACTCAGCCATCGCAACATGCTGACCCAAGCAATTCGCTCTGCCAGCAGAAAATGGAACCCATGTGAAAGGATCTGAATTGAACTTTTCTTCCGGATCCTTCCTTAAGAATCTATCGGGATCGAATTCATAAGGGTTCTTGAAGAACTTTGGATTGAAGCTCATTGTTCTGAAGCCAATCACAACATTGGTTCCTTTCTGGATGGTGAGATCCAAAATTTTGTGATCTTTTGTTGCTTGACGGTCACCAGTGTTAAAGGCGATTGAAACCCAACGATGGACTTCTTTTAGAAACGCGTGTAAATACTCAAACTTGTTGATGATATCGAATGTGAGAGGTTTCCCAAGGCTCCAGTGAGAAGATATTTCATCTCTTAGTCTTTTCGTGATGTCGGGACGGCTCGCAATGAAATAACAGGCATGCGAAATTAAATATGATGTTGTGTCGGTGCCAGCGAAGAAGAATCCAATAAACTCGCTGATAATACCTTCGTCGGTAAGCTTAGTGCTAGGATCACTTTTGGCTTTAATGAAGATCTCTAACAGATCTATTTTTTTGGCACTTGTTCGCTCATTTTTCTTCATCGCCTCTTCTTTCTTCGCAATGATCTCTTTGCAGGCCTTTTTGAAAACAGCTCTTCTTCTGACCATTTCTCGATGGGCTTTCGTAAGCTTTCGATTAATGATTTTTGGTCCGAAAAGGAAAACCCAGACAGATCTCAACAACCCAATCGTTCGATCGCAGTAATCCGTGAGGAATTTAATAATTGTTTCTCCTTCTATCTTCTCATCCGTTATATCTTGTCCAAAGAAGATTTCTGAAGCTATCGCCCCTGTGAAGTATTTTGACAGTTTGAAAATGTCCATAGAGTCCATTTTCGATGGATGAACATTATTACAGAAACGAATCGCTTGGTCTTCGATCTTAGGCAAATAGTCTTTGAGAAAGTCAAAGTGAAATGCCTCGGAATAAATACGACGGCGGGCTTTCCATTGCTCAGGAGGGACAACAGCGATAGCGTCACCGAAGCAGACCTCAAAAATCTCAAACATAGGTCCTTTCCTGTACAGCTCGAACTCTTTTGATAGGAACTCCTTAATGTAGGCTGGGTTCACGAGCTGAAGACGGACCAAAGGCCCTAAGTTTATTAAAACTGCGGGAGCATCAGGGTTTTTGTTTGAGAATTCGGTCCAAGGATAAAGACTATCTCCGTGCTTGATAGCAAGCTCATCCCACGTTTTGATTGGGTCTGATCCCTTGAAGTAGCAAGTTTGAATTCCCTGCTTTTTGTAGAATCTAGCGAGGAGGATAGGTGCTATGACGATTTTGTAGACGAATCGCGCCACAAAATACAGGAGCACTAAAACGGCCAGCAAGAGGCCTTTGACAAAGTAAGAGTAATCCGAATAGAATATCGAGCCGAGCAGAATGAGCAGCATTCACTTGGAAGCGGCGGGAGATAGAATATTTAATTTTGATATCTTTTATAATTTGTTGAAACACTGAGATTTAACTGCTGTAAAAACACTTCAGAGAAAAAGGAAAGGTCCCACTAGGAGATGTAGTATTATTTTGAAACATAATAAGATTTGTCAGGAACTAGTGAGCAAAGTGAAGAAATTCAATATTTTAGTATCTACTTAATTTTACGTTTCTTGACTGAGTAGCCAGTAAAGCTACATAGATGACTGGCATTGCCTTTCCAAAAAAAAAAAGAAGACTTCATCTAATAATTTCATTAAAAAATGATTCTCATTTTGCTTCAGGACCACCTTTCAAATTGAGTTTTATGCTCTTGGGTTACTTTTCCTTGGAATACATCATGCTTCGAGTCAGATGCGAGAGAGAGAGTCATATTAATTTGTGCCTGATTTTAAATTATTTCAGTCGAGTTAATTGTTAGTACTCATTTTTATTTGAAAATCTTTCCAAACATTAGAAAAGGTCTGTATCCTCATGGGAATCCTCCAATGCACTGGAAAGAGAGAAAAGATCGCAAGCTATGAATCTTTTCTACTTCCGACCAAAGTATCCGAATATGATGAGGTAAGGCTTTCTCTTTTGACGGCAAGAATCTCTATCATTTACCTGTAAAGTTCTTCTCTGACGTGATAAGAGTGGTTTCTGATTTACAAGACCTCGACAAAAAAATCATCAATTCAAAAGCCCAACTGTTAGAACTCTGCACAGGCGATTCGACAAGCCGATTAACCACAAACGACATTTTTTTGCTGTTTCTCTGGACGCTATCAGCGAATTTTGAAGGTCAGATTTCAAAATCAGGCTTGAAATATACAACAAAGCCGCAATTTTCTGTAACAATAAACTCGGAAACACAATTACGTCCTTCATTTGAGCAATTCTACCGTACTATCAGAAAATATTTCCTTACAGTGCAGCTGACAGACACTCAATCAAAGACTCTTATGGAAGAATTTCAGGTTCTGTTCCAACAATTAATGGATGGAGAACTGTTCAAGAGACCCGAATTTCATGTCAATAAAACTGAGTTGACACCAGAGGAAAAGTAAATTAATTACTCATGAGCATTTTTCTAATCATGCTTATTGAAAATGACAAGGTCAGAAGCACTGCAAAACATAAAGAAAAATAAACAAAAGATACAGGAACTGAAAAATAATCCTTCCTTGATAATTAATCGAATTAGAGTTGCAAAAAATGAGGTTGAGAAAATTGCTACCATGATGGAGAATGGGTCTGAGAAAGCTGATAAGATTGGCCTCAAAGCATTTCAAAACAACCTGCTTGAACCGAGTCAGATTTTTGAGTTTTATTTTAACAGCTAGTATTTTTCTGAGGAAAATATTGTGGAGAAATAGGCATATAGTAGAGGTTCCATTCCATTTCCTATGTAAATAAAATAAATAACAGTCAAAATCGTTTGAAAATGTTTGCATTCAACTAATTCACTCCTTCGGTAACACAAGCAATATGTTGTCAATAATAACCGGATGAGTAAACATTGATTTTGCGGAAACATTGCAAATAAGTTAAGAATCTTAAGCAGAATTAAAAAAAACGCTTCCCTTTCTAGTAGATAAGAAGAAAATAATCTTCGACTCACAAAAACGAACTTGAAACTAATGCATGTATAATGGCATGTACAGAAAAATTGTGATTAACTTTAATTTGTTGAGGTATCATTCAAGGGTTTTTTCATAAATTGACTTTAAATACTTGAGTATATTAAATGTGAGTCCGCAATAGTTACAAATTATCTCGTCACAATTAATTTTCACAAATGACCCTGCATGCAAAGCGACGTCTAAATCCTCTGGATGACTTCGACTATCAAGAGGAACCGTATGAAGTGAAGGACAAATTTGCGATCTTCGTACCAAAGCCACGCAACGAGCTCTTAATGATCTTGAAAAAGCATATTGAGAAGCAAACCCTTTCGCAACTCTCTCAATCTAAAGAAGTTAATCAGATGCTCGCACACTCGAAAAAGGAAAGCAGCATTTCTGAGGGAAAAACGCCCAAGAATGGAAACTCCAGATTGCGAGAGAAACTAAATGGGATGCTTAATGAGTCCCGTAACATTCCAGCTGAAGAAACAAATTTCAAGTCCGTGTTCAAAGATTTAAATCAGAGCGGTCTAGAACCTCAAACCCAAACTCAAAATATTGATAAATCGATAACAATGACTCTCAATGAAAGTCAACCACGATTATTGAACCCAAGAAATATTATCGATGAGTCAAAAGGTAGATCTTTAAGCCCAAACCCGAATCTGAGTCCCAGCCCAAAAAATGAAAACAAAACGATCGACTTTAACGCCGAAGATGTCCCACTAACTAAAAAATTACCAGAAAAGAAAAATGATTCTCCAATTTCCTTTCAAATAGATAAAGAGAAAGAAACCCTCAATGAAGATAAGCCAAGCAAGGTCTACAAAGCCAATCAGAACACGAAAATGATTGATCAGCCAATCAAGGAAAAGAGAATTAATAAAGAAACCATTATATGTAAAGAAGACCCGTTTGTGTGTGAGAAACCTATGCAAAATCCTCTTAAGTTACCGGGCATAAAGCCCACGAGGCCTTCTGATGATAACAAAAGTGTTCATAGTAGTAGCAACAAAGCGAAATACGCTCTGAGATCTACTATATCCAGCTTCGAAACTCCTGTACCTAAGGACTCTACGGCTGCCCGAATATCTCGGTTTTCCAGATCATCTGAGAAGAAGCCTCGAGGAATCTCTTTAGATCAGGCATTAGGTGAAAATATCATTCCTCTGGAGCAAGGACCTCAAGGAGCTTTTTATGGGACTTTGAGGGATGGGACTCCGCAGAGCGTTAAACATGTCGCCAGGAAATCTTGGAATCCTTCGCCGGATCGTGCTTCAAAAACAATGACTCCCACTGCCAACTCATTGTCCAAGCAATTGCAATATGATGGCGAAACAAGGACGTATGTTGGAGCTCTCCTCAAGGCGAGATTAACTGAAGATATCAGAAAATATGAAGATCTAATTATGAATAATCAGCCTCTGCTCACTGGGTTAATGAAGCTGAGAGATAACCGACTGCTGAAGCAGAATCCGGTGCTCGTGAGAAAATTCGAAAATGTAGATCGATTTAGTTTCATTGATAGTAGCCATCATACAAAGAATTCAAGCGGAGGCTATTCCAGAAGCGTGTCTGGAGGCTTTTATGCAAGATAACTGCTAGTAGCTCCTCAAATATTTTGGTTCTCTCTCTCTTTTGCTGAATGATAATTTTCTTTACATTTTTATATCAGATGAGTGAGACAGATATAAGTACATGAGCATTTGGCTGTACCCGCTTCTGCAAGAATTGCAGACTCTTACCAGTCTCTTAATTGTGTTATGCTGTAATTTAGTAGAGTAATGAAACAGCGAGTTGTTACGAAAGTCTGAGAACTACAGAGAACCAAGATATGTGTGTTAAATTGTTGATATCGCCAGTAGAACAATTTAGAATGGCAGCACTAAAATTGAATA
>ENA-UOTX01000349-UOTX01000349.1-compost-metagenome-genome-assembly--contig:-NODE-349-length-51024-cov-10.247944_pt1 | contig 51024 bp, 45 predicted proteins | sample MGYA00238143_ERZ746982 | MGnify/ENA primary metagenome ERZ746982 (study PRJEB28758, sample SAMN06268862) | compost metagenome | isolation source: single cell | place: USA: California, Emeryville, Joint... | reverse complement strand
TCAACAGATTAAAGAAAACATGGCAATAAAGCAGCAACTATTGCAGGCATACAAGGTACCAAAATAGGTTATATTCAGAGGTTAAATTCTTCAATCTATAGGTGAATCAAGAACAGCAAAGAATGCTTCAAAATCACCATAAGAAAATCATCGAAGATTACTTGATACACATATATCGACTCGATGTAACCTAAGTTTCCTTTCGCAAATGCTCAAACACTCTGTTAGCTCAAAACGATGGAACTTCGTTCAGAATTGACTGAGAGCAAACTTATTATGCTGACGTCCTTGCAAGAGTCTCAGAAGAGGCATCAAAGCCTTGCTATACTTCAAGCTAAATACTCAAAGTTGGAGGAAGATCATAATGCTATGAAAGAACAATTCTTGCTTAAAGAGCACCAAGTCAACATACTCGAGAGCACAGTCAGGAGTTTTAACTCAACAGCTGCAAGTCAAACTGGTATGAATAAAATCAGCAAGGTCCTAGATGGACCTCAGACCCTTAATGATGGCCGTTCACAAGAATTTTTTACTCCGCAGAGTTGGGCAAAACCTCGACTTACATTCGCGTCAAGTAATGCAAACGAAAAGTCTCCGAAAAATAATGGCACAACCCCACGAAAAATGCCAGGACAAGGATCTCACACAACGAGATCGAAGAGTGTTATTAATGGTGTGATCAAAGAACAATCAGAAGTGGTCGTCACACCTAAGGTAGATAAACAACGAAGATCGCCTCATTCTGAAATGGGAATGAACCCGAATTCAACCACAAAATACTGGTTAGATGATAAATATAAGAGCCCACAATTATTTGTTTCGGCGAGCAAGAAACAAAAACCGAAGTCAAATGATAATTCCAGCAATTTTAATAGCACCAAGAAACGTCCAGAGGAGATCGGTACTATGAACAGTAGCGTCAATAACTTGCACAGTAAAAGCAATAAATCTCCACAAGCACATGAGCATTCAAAATCGACAAGTAAACACCTGTTTCACTCAGAAATCCTCTGAAGGAATCTCTTGATACCTAGGTGATGTAAGCAAAAGCAAGAGCACACCAATTGCAACCATAGCTCTTTTCGATACAAAAAGAAATTCCAGCAATTTGGAACAAAGTATCTCAACGAATAAGCGTATGATAAAGAATGACTGATCAGCTTAAATTAAAAATCTTTTCTATAGGTCTGAGTGGAACGATGAACGCCAGCTCTCGGTATAGTGAGAAGATGAATGATTTTCTCGATGATGCTAGGCTTGATGGGGACTCTGAACAGCATCTCTCTTCACAACAACAGGAGCAGTCAGCAGGTTACTTAAAATCAATAAGATTTTCTCAAGAGCCACTTGGCACCGAGCAACAATCTTCAAAGACTAATACACAGGAAACTTTTCATCTTGGAGATAGCCAGCAATTCATGATAGAACTAGGAAGCCCTAAAATCAAGCAAGGGTTCCTAAACCTTGATAACCATAGCAAAACAATCTCCGACCACTACCAATCAATGGCTTCCTCACAGATCAAGGAAAATTTCCATAACAACACATTGGCAGACCAGAGTGAATCTGTCCGAATCGATCACGATCTCAACAGAAGCTCATGTGATTTTACCAATATTTTGAGTCCTCCAATTAAAGAGGCCAGAGAGGAACTCCAGGCTGCCAAATCTAAAGGAGGCAATGCTATTTTGGTCGAGAGTTGCTACCAAAATCCTCTTTCAAATCCCGTTTCTGATAATAGCTATGATCTCCAATATAATCCTCTTGATTCTGTTGAAGTCAATATGCTGAAAAAACAGCAAGATAAATGGATATTAAGTTCAGCCGTTGATGCAGATAACTGCGCCTATAACGAAAGCAATTTTTCTCAGAGCGAGCTGCTAAGCGAACACTCAGTCACTCCATCGAATGGCTTGAGTGGAAAACAGGTGCTTCAAGATGTCACAAACAATTACTCCTCAATACGTTCCAATACGATCGGTTCTATAAAGAGTGAGTTCTCTTTGTCTAACCGAGGAGACTTACCCTATGAACTAAGTAGCCAGGGAAATATATACGAAAGCAAGATAATCAATCAATCCAATAGGTTTGATGAACATAAGAGTAGCAGAGTGTCCAACTCTAACCACAGTCTTCTACAATCGGGAAGTATAAATCCAATGGAAACTGAGAACGAAGAAGAAGAAAATGAAGTTGTTGATTTTGAAACTTCTCAAGTGGGAAGCCCTGTTCTCAATAAAACAAGTCGGATGTTGTACACTGGCAGTTACCCCGCCCAAAATAATGTTTTTAAGCGACAAAATCGTCCAACTATAGACTTAGACGATTTACCTGATTACTAGTTGTCGTTTAATGTATTTTTCATTTTAATAAGTCCTTAATTGTTTCTCAAAGTTAATTTCAGCTTGATTAATATGTTTGAATATATCAATGTATTTATTTGAAGCTATCTCTCATCAAATAGATGAAATGCTTCCTTTATGTAAAGTGTATAATCGTCAACTGAGATCAGTGTCTATTCACGCTGTTAACAGCGTGTAGTGCTTCCCTTAAATTTAAATTAAGAGCTATCTGAGAGTTGTCATCAGTGTGGAGAACGAAGGATTAGGACACTCCTGCTCTCATGACTGCGATTTGTTGACGAGCATTTCTAATATCTTTGATATTCGCTTTTCTGTGAGTTGTTGATATCAGTCTTTCGATTCTAATCGAATGGTTTTTGATATCTCTCGCTAGTTGTTTCCCTTCTTCCACCTCATGTATCTTATTCGATTTACAATATAAATACATCAACTCTAAAATCTTGCCACTGGTATCACTCAAATCCCTCAGTATCGACATAGTGTCTAGTTGATTTTTATGCCGAAAATCAGCTTTCCATTTTTCAAAATTCAAAGCGTCAATACCAACTTTCGATTGCTCTTTGAAAGCTGCAAGTTGCTGAATTAATTTATCATATGACTGTTCAGCTATTGATGATGAAAGACTCTCTTGGAATGTTCTGGGGCGATGAGATTTCATCATAAATGAATTCTCATATGTTGAAGCAAAAATGGAGGCATTGGGATGACTTCGTCCCTCATCAACTGACTTCCCATGTCTTGATTCCTGCATTTTTCTTTTATTTTCGAGTAAATTTTTCCTCATGGTCTCACGATTGATGCTGGAAAAGTGTAGAAATCCTGATGTTATAGTTTGAGTTGGAGATGTGTTTTTACTAGGAGGAAGAGAAGATGATAAATTAGCGGTATCTTTTATAGCATCACGAAAGTTTCTTGCCGTAACAACTGGAGTTGTGGTTCTCGTTACATTTGGAGTGCGACTTCTCCCTTTATTCATGTGAACCTGATATGTTTTCTTTCCTTCAGTCCCAGCATTCGAATCACCTGAGCCACCTGTTATGTAGTTGTCGCGCAGCAAGAACTTCCGCTTTGGCGTTTCTCTTCTTTCTTTTTGTGCTACACTAATCGGATTGACAATTCCCCCATCTGATATATCTCCTTGAGACGAAGCATCACATGACTTGATACTATTTGTTGGTGGTCTTAGAAAGCCCCCTTTGCTCACTGGTCTCAATTTCCGGGGTTGCTCTGACTGACGTTGAACCTTTGCTTGATTTTGTGTTTGGGGAGATCCACTTATGCTATTTTCTTGAGACATAAGGGATTTAGCTGGCGAAACAGCAGAAAGAAGATTAGATTCGTTACTGCTGGATGATTCTGAAGAATCATCTTCATCCTCTTTGATTGTGTGGATACTTCCTTGTTTAGCTGCCCCATCACAATCACCTAACCCTCCATTATTTAACGAATTAGAATCATTAAGGAGATTCTTTTGTGAAGTCTCAGCCTGATCCGCAGGAACTTTGTTTGTCAGTTCGGATGCTCGCTTTTGCTTAGCGAGTACTAATGCTAATTCTTTCGCTCGGAGTATCGAAAATCTATCTCGAGCAACTACACTGGCAGTACGAGTCTTGCTGATGACTTTGAGATTCTCATTGAAAGTTTTGTCTTTTGTCTCATCCTCACTCAAAGAAGAAGAGATATCAGTCAATTCTGACACGGACGACTCTTTATCCTCTTTATCAGCGAATTCTGCAAGTTGATTTTTAAGTTCTGACTGGGTTATTCCTCTTCTTTTTGAAATTTTTTCCTGGTTTTCCATCTTTTGCTCAGGAGAAGGCTCTTGATCAGACATTCCATACAATTCAATTTCTTTTTTCATTTCCTTTTTCAACTTCTGGTACTTAATCAGTTGAACAATGTTTGGTCCTTTGAATCCTTCGTCTTTCATTGTAAACCAGGCATCTGGCAGCTGACTATTGCTTTCTTCACAAGATTTGTTTGGTGACGACTCCCGTTCATTTATGCTCCTACTTTCACGAATTAGTTCCTTGTTTTGGCAAAAACTAGCATTTCCTGACTGCAAAACTTTATAGCGTTTCCTCTGAAATTCCTCAAATGTCATTTCCCGAACAAAGTTGCTTGGAGACTTAAAGACTCGACTATCATCTTGTGATTGTCTTGACCTGAGAAGAAATACTTCTTCGATTTCTTTGTTTTTATTTTCTAGTATCTTCTGTTCTAACTCTTTTTTCCTGGCTTTTTTCCCAATTTGCTCACGCAAATTCTTCTTCGCTTGTTTTATGAGCGATATCTTTTTAGGGATTACATTAAAATCCTCTGTTGGCTTCACCACCTTTTTAAGTATCAAATCTCTATGTCGAAATTCTGCTTTGCAAATAAAGTCCGTTGCTTCCATATCAGTGATATGTCCGAGAGCTTTATTAAAGCGCACAGCGTCTCTTAAAGAAAGATCTCTGACTTTGTGAATTCCCACCACTCGCTTGAAAAGGTGCTTCTGTACTTCTCGATCAATGCCAAGATCTAAATGTCTACGAATATTGTCATACGCCTTCTCATCAGGAATATGTATAGTTGGTCCCAGTAACTCTTTTTTATTCTTTTCAATCTCTGTTTTATAATCATTGAGATCCATGACACCAGATTGTGAGAATTGGTAACTTGTGTGATAATAGGAAGTGAATTAGAATAAAAATTTTAAGTATACTATTTATGATCTTGAATCTTACAAAATCAGATAGCTTTTCATAAAGAAAGCTCCTGAAAAATAGATTTGAATGAGGGAGCTTTTTCCACGTTTGTTGAAGATGAAGAAGAAGTAGTCTTTGAAATCTGTCTCTCACTTGCTATTTTTGGAAATCAAGCGAGGGATAAGAGAAGGAGATTTCTGAGGTTTGAGATCGAATCTTATAGTATGCTTACATTTCATAGCATGAGCATCAAAAAACAAGAGTCACCATTCAACCAAATACACCAAACGATCTTCACTCTAATATCAATCTAGCATGCCGCTGTCTGTTTTGTCTGTTGTGTGCATGAAAGGAAACTTCGGTTCTGAAATGAGAAATAAATTATGCTTAGAGGCTATCATCATTAATTGGTGATAAGGAATCATATGACAAGAATTTCTTGCCGCAGATTTTTTTGTATCCGAAAAGGGTCATTGTTACTGAAGAATGCTTTGTATTTTTGTATTTACAAAAAAAAAACTAATAAAGCGAAGTAAAAGATGGTCTACTTCTTTCCAAGCTATGGCTTTTTTTAGGGCTATCCTTTTCCAGCTAGATTACTTCACTGAGTTGCCAACAGTTTCTTCAATCAATGCTTTTGAATGCCGTTTTGCCGAATGAGAGCGCTGCAGATAGGTTAAATTTCAACATCCTTCCGCAATTGCCTCTTACTACTAATGAGAGACTCTCCGAGGATTAACCTAATTTCGAAAAATCGACTGACTGTTTTCACGTCATCACTAATCAACGCTTCGTTAGTGAGTCTTCGGGAATCTCAAGACTGTCAGCTAGAATGTTTCGTATGATAGTGATGTCAATTTTAGTTTTTGAATTGCTCGCGTTTTTCACATTCAAGTAGCATTCTTTCCAATCAACCAACTCTCCAATTAGTAATCATTCAAAAAAAGTTCAAATTTTTCTTTCGAAAATTATTCCATAAAATCGATATTAGCAATGTGAGTAGCTTCTAATGCGATTTTCACTTTTCAAAATAGGATAATATCATGGCTTGCACTTCTTTATATGATGTAACTTGGATTTTTAACAAATTTGAGTTGATTTATTTCTTCAAGGAATAAATATTTCTGTCCATAGCTTATCGATTCGTCAAGACAATGGAACCTTCTGCAAAAGAGAATATCACTAAACTGATAGGGATCAAAATCAAAACTCTCGACAATGCACTCCATGAATTCAGTGTATCTAAAGAGAATTCAATCAGCGAGCTTAAACAAAAAATTTTTGCCGTAGAAAAACAACATTCTCACTTGTTGCAAAAATAACTCTCTTTCATAGCAATTGAATATCCCCGTTACGCGACAAAGGATTATATTTCAAGGCAAACTTCTTCACAATCACGACCTGATCTCCTCTTATAAGGTATTGATGGAAACAATTAGGAATCTCTTAACAGGTGTATAGATTGAAGATGGGCACGTGCTCCACTTAGTCGCAAATCCTGCACCTCCTGATCATGAAAGAGGTATCGGCTCAAAAAATTTATTTTGCTTTGAGTTTATATAGAAAATGTCTCGAATCAATCTCAGCAGCAGCCATTTCCTTCTCAGCAATTACCTTATCAAGGGAATCAATCTCAAATTCAAAATGAGCATGTCCCAAATAGCAATCAATTTCAGGAATCCGCTCATGACTTTGAGATATTATCAGGAATTATTCGCACTATGAGTAAAATTGAGACGTTTTTGCTTTCGCTAGATATTATTCACAGGCGAAACAACCTTCAACAGGAGGAATTTACGAAGAAGGCTCTTGCAACAGAGAACAAACGGCTTCAACTTGGATCAGGTGGAGCATATGGAAGTTCTGAGACAGAATTTAATGAATGTTGATTTGCTCATGACAAGTTTCACAAAACCTGAAGAGCTCTCTCAACAAGAAAATGGTAAATTTAATTCGAAGGACTTTCTAGCAACTCTCTTTCTTATATAGTGTATACGAATCCATATAATTTCTCCAGAAGGAAGCTACACATAGGACAATGGGTCGATGTTAAAGATACAATTGACCAGTGGGTATAAAGCATCTCAGCGTCTGTCCCCAATAATTTTGTTAGCTGGAAGCACAAGTGATAAACGTGCAAGGGAATCAGGCCTACATTCATTACAATGGATGGGGAACTCGATGGGATGAGTGGATTGATATGAATTCTCCGAGAATAGCATTATTTAGGTATTTTCATCAACACAGATCAAATGGTTTCATTATAAAGTATTTAAACTCAGGACATATACAGTACAAGCGGCCTCTTGTAGATATATGAGTCCAATGCCAAATAATATGCCTGACGGAGACCCAACTCATATACCCACACAGCAAGTTGACCCTGTTGATCTCGTTTATGATATCTCTAACATCCTTTCTAAACTTTCAAACATCACTTCAAAATTGTACGAACTTCAGACATCACCCAAGTCTGAGAAACATCCAGAATCAACGCACAATAAACAAGAGTGAGGATGAACTTCTATTCTTATACACTTACAGTTATTTTCCTTCTTAATTAGAGCATCACTCGAACTCCAGAACGTAATCAGTGGGATGATTGAGGAGCAAAAAATTCAAACTGAAAAAGAAAAAGAGAAAAACGTAACCTTTGAAGATGCTGCATCTTTAAAGTCTCACAAATCTCATGACAAGAATCCTGAGTCAGATGCTTTGTCAATTAAATCAATGAAGTAAAATCCTATTTCCAAGCATTCTTCATTAGAAATAATAACGTCATACTAAAACAGATCTATAAAATCAATTTCTGCGTTCTCAAATGCAGGGAAAGATCAAATGATAAATTTCCCAGAGTACATAAGCGTAACTATAATTTTCTCGTTTTAGTGGAATTGATAGTTTATTTAGGAGGAAGATTCTGAAGAACGCTCAGAGATAAGATCAAGTCTCACTTTTACAAAACTTTTGTTGCTCACATTTTCTAGATATTCCTGCTCAGCATCCGCAGCATACAAAGGAGAACGTTATGGCTTTACTCGCAAGCCAGCTTGCGCCACTTTATGATAGAGTTGGTCGTCTGATGATTGGTACTCTATAACACCTATTCAGAAACTCTTAAATCTTTATTAATAATAAGATCTGGCACCTCACTTCGCAGTTCTCGGTGGAAGTGTCCAATCAATGTAACTTATTTTCAAAATTTCCTTTGCATAACTTTGCACTACTCAATACAGAAGTCTCCCAAATCAAAATCTCACTAATCTTTCGATACTTACGAATGAAAGTACCTCATCTAAACTATGCTTCTTCGATGAAGTAACAATATGTATAAAAATAGGTCAACAGAATACAAATCCCTCGCAGAACAGAACCTATGCTTTTCAAGTAGAGATTGCTTACTGAGAGTTGCCAACTAATATTATAAGGTTCCTGTGATGTTAACCCCCGGAGAAGTGACCCAGGCAAGTGGTACTTCACAAAACAGCAGAGGTCTCAACGAAACTGGCAATATTGATATACATGTCCATGCTATTTTCGGTCCTCTTCGTAACACGAGCAATACTCACCAACAAGCTCAAAATCTTCAAGGAAATAATCCCATAAATAGCAATACCGGCCAAGTAATTAATTTCGCTTTTCGTAAAGTGATCAATGTTCATCAGAATCGACAGACATCGAATCAAGGGTTGCGTCCTCAAACCTCAACAATGCATCCTAGTACAATGAATCCGTCACTGCAAAGAGCCCAAAGTTACAGAAATGTTCAAGATAATACAGGTGAGAATGAAATTTCGTTGCAAAATGCTCCTCATCAAAGCACCAACAACACTTCTCACGTCAGTTTCACACAAAATTTGCAAGATAATCTCAGTACCATACTTCCAAATCAGAATAATCACTCGCATTCAGTTTCTCAAAACATGAATACAACAAATTTGAACTCACTTGCGAATGCAGACATGGAACCGCTAAACGGGTAATAATATATGAAGCTATTTAACTGATCAACTTCTTTTGCTGTGTTAGCATCGAACTAGGCACGGCTCAATTAAACCGTGAAGAGAGTGTTAATCTGTTTCAGGAGCTAATATCTGAGCAGGCAGAGCCCCAAGAAAGAACATTGGAAACTTCGCTACCCACAAGAAACATGGCTGATAGAAAAAACAGCTGGAGTCGAAATGAAACAGAAAATTTAAGTGAAGTCTCTTTCGATTCCAAAAGGCATCTCAACAGAAGCGCAGACAACCCTTTTTCATTACAGCGTATGTCTTTTTTCCCCATGGCTTATAACTGATCTGTGTATTTCAAAGATCAACATACTAATGACCAGAATAAGAAGATACTTGAATGGACAGAAGGTCCTTCTTATGAATTTTATTTACTTGGTATTAATATTATATCATTAATAGAATCCGAAAACCACGAGGCCGATTTCTTTTCAAACAAAATTCTGCGAAATTCTGAAACTACAAAAAATCTTTCTGATGGAAAAGAATCTCAGGATGAGCCGAAAAAGAGGGATGACCAAGATGATCATCATTCCCAAGAAAGAGAAGAATTCTAAGGATAATCGTTATTGGTTTTTAAAATGTCCACTCTTCGAAATTGATATTTTTTACCTTCCAATGTATTATCAGGATTAGTAAAAAGTTGTAAATCCAAAATAAATCTGTGCAATTCAATATAAAAACATTTCTTCTTCTACAATTTACTCCACATATATTGAGGACTAAATCCTCATGAGTCTCGATCTCCTTGTTCTTGAGAAGAAGCCCCGAATTGAAAGAAAATTTTTCTGAGACAGTTTTCAAGAGATTTCAAGGTCAAAAAAGCGCCAGCAACACACTCCGTGAAATCTAGCTCATGCGATTTGGATCATTTTGCTAATTCTAGCAATTTGAACGGTTGCTGCATATTTACCAGATTCTTATCCATAACCACAGGATTAAAATTGATCTTTTTGAAAAACTGTTTCTCATGTAAGCAGAAATCTCCACATTTATGATGCTGTCTTAAGATCTTCGAGTAATAAGTGAGAAAGAGATCGAATGACTCTAACATTTGATCAAGCTTCTCTTCAGAGAATAGATCTTTTTTATCGCGTGCCTTCTTATTGTGATTGAATTTCGGTTTCATGGTTTCTTTCAACTTCTCAACAAAAGTTTCCTTGATCTTTTCATCTTCAATGAGATGAACGTACAATCTTCGTAAGAGAGGTGTGTTTATGTTTACATCATGACTGCTGCGATGTACCTTGACCCTTTGAGCCAAAATCTTTTGATCCGGCGGTATTTCTGGTCTGTCGGTCTTTGTTCCATCAACAAATTTATCAAATTTTGTTGGAGCACCCAATATCCTGTGTACAGCATTTTCATCAGGGTGCGGATTGTGCTTGTAATACTTGTTCGAGAAAAATAAATCAGCATAGGAAAGAGAACGCACATTTGGCTCTTTTAACATTGGTCGCTCCAATTGAACTGGTATAGATTGCGTTATCAGCACGTTTGTCTTGTAAGGGCTGATCGACGCTCTTCTGTACTGATTGTCGCGCTGAATCATATCATTTGCAATTCGAATTGCGAGGCTTTGCAATTCACGAATGACTGACAATTCAGGGCGAGAAAACGAAGCTTTCAGGATATTTAACAGGCCGATCAAGTCTCTAATTTTGTCCAGTTCAAGATGGGTTAGAATAAAGGTGACCAGTCTCACGATTTCGGTTTCTTTCTCTTTGTCTAACCGATTCATTCGGAGGTATTTTTTCAAATGATAAAGTGCCTCGTCAGTTTCTTCGACAAAAGGCTTGCGATAGAAGCTCACCTTTTCGGGGTTATGTTCGTCAAGTTGCTCAGGAATCGCTGAAAATTGTTTATTGTCATCAGAATCTGAGCTCAGGCTGCTTGACTCATCTATTCCGGACCTATGGATGTGAACGAACTTTCTTCTGGGTTGTTGCTCTGCTGGTATCTGGGTCTGGGTCTGAGTTTGGGCTTGGTCTTCTGGCTTCGGCTGTTCTAGGGTACTATTTTTTAGAGGAGGAAGCTCGACCTTTTTTTCTGCATTTTCGTCTTTTCTTTGAAGAGTCGGCAGTGAATTGAGCTTGACAAGTCTCTTTTTCATGGACTCATCAGTATCTTTAATAGCAGCAGGGCTTGTTTCCCCTGCTTCAATAAGACTTCTTTTTGCTCGTATCGAAGCCTCAGATCGTAGATGGTCTACCGAGGTGTTTTGAGATCTGTTTCTCTGTGGTTTTTTTCCTACTTTTGGTCTCATATAGCTTGGAACATCCTGAATAGAAGAACTCTGAGCCTCTTCCAGGCTGGTTTCTGCCTGTTTGGTTCGCTTTTCTCGTAGCTGCTCTCGGAGCTTTTTACGTCTAGCAATCTCACGCCTCCTCTCGACTAAATAAGGCGGCTCATTTCCATGACGTTCGTCATAAGAGTCAGAGTCTTCAAATTCTTGACGAGCGTGAGGCTGAGATTGATTTCTTATCGGGGGTTCATGTTTATTCCTAATATTTTGTGCCTCCCGAGGCGAATTGGAACCAGATACAGACCTCGAAAAATTCTTCTTGCCTCCTTCATCGAATCTATGAGGAGGACTTCGAGAGGTTTTGTTCTCCTTCGGTTGGGGTTTCCAAACTTTTAATACAACCTTCTCCCTCTTTTTCAAACCAAAAGCTTCGGTTTCCTTTCTTAACCTTTTCTTTTTTTGTACTATTTCGCCGTCGCTCTCATAGAAATTCTTCTTTTTATCCGGAGATACTCTTGTAGATCTCCCTTTGGTTGTATGTGTCTTGCCACCTGTGAGCATGGTTTTCCCCGTGGATCGCTCTTTACTTTCACTTGCTGCATTATCTCTCCTGCGTTCTGTGGTCTGCTTGGTATCATCTCTAAGATTTGGTTGAACACCATTTTCTTCTACTCCATTGAACTGATCCATAGAATCTACAACTGCATCGTCTTGATGGATAGCGAATCCACCAATATCATTGACATTCACACTAGCATTATCACGGTCGCCTTCACGTGACATTATTCTTTCCTTCCCCATAATTCTTCTGAGTTTGTTGTCTTCCTTCTTCTTTCTCAATATTTCTTCCTTTTGACGAAGCAGCTTTCTCTCAAATTCCTTCTCTTTAGCAGCGAGATATGCTTTGGGATCAGAATTGATATCAGGAGCTACTTCTTGAGTCATGCTCATTTCCTCAGCTTTCTCATCGACTTTGTTATTATCACCTTCGTCAGTTTTTGCAGCCAGCCGGTATCCAAGTCTGCTATCTGCTCTACTTCCTAAGTTTGTACCTCTGCTCCCTTGTCTACTTTTGGAAAATGTAGAAAGAGGTCTCGATGCAACATAGCTTGAGGTATCAGAGTCACTTGCATTTGGAAAAACAGGCTCAATTTTGTCCATTTTGAGCAAATCTTGCTCATCAGTCTGGGTCGCGCGATCAAGACCTTTAAAATATTTAAACCCATGGCTACTCTGGCTATTCGGTCTTGTGGGCGTATTCTCTCTTGATTTTTCATAAAAATTTGTTCTTGTAGCTGACCTTGAATCTTCAGTTTTGATTGCTGCCCGAATGCCTTCCCACTTTTTAGAATCTTCAATATCTTGTTCCATTATTGTTGCAATTTTGTCAACAAGAATTTGTTTTTTCTGCTGCTGGCCTTCCATCTGTGCAACAAGCTTATCGTACTTCTCTTTCAATTGACTAGACAACAAATTACTATTTCAAGCTTGGAAAATGGGCTATTTACTCGCTAAATTCTCGTAAAATTCCATATTCTTTCTTATAATTTCGAAGCCTTTTTTTCTTGTCATAAAGTTTGATGATCTTCTCTTCCTTGACAACAAGTTTCTTGACAGCATCTTTCCAGTCTTCTCGATACCGAGTCAGATCTTTTTTATGATTCTCTAAATCTTTCTCCACGTCTTTTTTGCTGTCGAGCAGCAATTCAAGGAATCTCTCTTGGTCTCCGAGTTGTTTCTGAAGTTTGGCAACCTCTTGAGATTTTTTACTCAAAGCTTCATTCATTTGTTCTATCTTATGGTCAAAGAGATCCTTAAGCTTTAGATGGTAAGCCATGTCGAAAATATCATTGTCAGGCTATTATTTGTCATACACGATAAGGATGTTGGTAGTTTAAATCTCTATTACCTCAGTTCCTACAGTTCTTTGCTTATTTTTTCTTACAGTTTCAAATTCGATAACTGCTTTTTTCATGAGTTCAATCAGACTCTCCTTTAACTTCCCAACCTGCTGCTTATTTGTTTCATCGGCTGCCATGTGATCTAAATAAGCTTGGACTTCTTGATCAGGTGCCTCTATTCAATTGTCTTTTTGTTTAGCTCAAGAAACTCTTTAATTTCTTTACGAAATTTAGAAACGCCTTCATATCGATTAAGCAGTTTCCTCAGATTTCCTGATGCTTCAGAGTTTGCAATAAATTGAGTTTTTTTCTTCTGAGAATTCACGAACTCTTGCATCTTGAACATTGACCTCGATAAATTCTTTCCCAAACGATCCACAATTTTCTGTTGTCTCCTAATAATTTTGTCAGGATCTTTGGGGTCATCCCCAATCATGGCAAGCTCTTCTTCAAGCCCTTCATAAGGATCTATAAAATCGTTATAAGGGTTATCGTCTTCTTCATCATCTTCTGGATTTTTTTCTTCCATATTCTCTGAAATTTCTTTTTTATTAGCAATAAAGCGAAGCACAGCATTCTGGGCCATCCCTATACATAAAATTGAGGCAACTATGATGCTAAGTTTGAAGTACTGGAATTTTCTTCTTGCTGTTTTTCAAATTTAATTCTCACACTGAGCTTTTGAAATAGCCACATATATGCTTTGAGCAAGTAGTTGAATTCTTGTCGAACGGAAAAGATCAATTCTTCAAATACTCCAGCAAATAAGTCATGACCTATCTGCTGCAAGAATATTTTCATTTCATTCAAGCAGAACCCCTGTATTTCATGATTCTATAGTGGTAAGAATATTATTTCGTCGGTTCTTGCTAGAGGAATAAATGGTTGTATCACCTTGTTTAATACTGAGAGCCATTGCAAATTTGCAGTGCCTTCACAGTAATTAAATGCACTTTTCATCTCTCTCTCTGACTTTATCAGAATTTTCAGTATCTTTCTGGCTGTAGTGTTGAACCTTGAGATTTCTGTGTTACGAGAATTCACTGCAAAAAGTAGATATTACTGGGTAGAAACTTCAGTTACTTCCATTTCCTGATCTTCCGTTTGCTACTTTCTGCTAATAAAATCTGCAAACTAAAAATTAATTTCGTTGTTAATTGTGAGAATTATTTTTGAAACGGCCTATCTGCCTTCTATGATGTGTGGAATTTTCAAAATATCAACATTCAGCATGGAGGAATCGAGAATTTCACTTCAGCTAGAAGAACCTGTGTTTCTCATAATTTCTCAAGAACAAATATTCTGAATTTGTTTTTTTTTGGAGGAGGAATAGGAATAGTTAGGATAAAAAAGTTGGAAAAAAGAGCGCGGCTTCGAATAGAGACAGCGAGTTGTACGAATTGGAGTTTAGAATGACAAAAATCTTTTGAATGGTAAGAGAATTTAATCCTACTCCGTCGTATTAGCTCATCAAAATTTGGAGAGACTATTAATTCTAGTTGCTTAGAAACTTTTAAGGAATTTTTAGGAGTCGCAATTCCAAGTGAGACTATTACTAAATATCATTCATATGGGGAACTAATGAAGTTTGCTTCACGGGAAAAATTTTTGCTGTATTTTGCGGATCTTTGAATTTAAATTTAGTCGTGTTCTTTTTAAAAAGCTTGAGCACTAACCGGCACTTGCAGGTTCTAAATTCAAAAAATTATTCAAATTCTAAAAGGCTTTATTGCAGTTACCTAAGACTAAAAAGTATGGCTGACCCACTCTCACGAATTGATGCCAATAGGCCAACGACAACTCGAAGCCCAATGTAACTTTGCTGTTTCAACTGATGAATAATTAGAGAATTAGCAAGCAGGAAACTCATGGATCTGCTTTTACGAAAGACAGAGAGTACCCAAACAAACTAATTGATTTCCTTAGTGGCTATCTATAGATTCAGAGGAGGCGAGTATGGACTTAAGGAGAAGAATATTACGATGCCAAGCGCAAGTTTTCGCTCTCCCGATAAAGGACAGTACATTAAATTTACTCGAATACAAGAACAAATGACAACAATACACTTTAGCACTACGGAACAAACTCTTTGGTCCACCAAGAAGAGAGGAATGACACCGAGAAAGATCTATTTTATGAGCGACTATCTCCAAGGTTATGATCCTCTTGGAGCGACTGAAACAAAAGCGTCCTCAACAACCAATACTAATAATGCGCTGGCTGAGTCAAAATCATTTGGAAGCGACACAGAACGCTTGTACAAACGAAATCAAATCGAACCTCATGGTTTAGCATCAAAATATAATCGCAATGAGGGCCAAAAACTTATGGAAGAAGCACTGCCAGTTTCCTCTCGTACAGATACAGTGAATGATGAGAGAAAGGTACCACCTGCAGACGAAAAAACTGAGATAAACGACCTCAACTCCTATTCAAGGATAAGAGGTTCAAGAGCAGGAAGTTTTGATAAAGTTCAGCCTGTAAAAGAGCCGTAACACATTGATTGACTGAACCTTTAGAAAATTGGCTTATATTCAGAAAGGACATCCTCGCTGAAATAGAAACAGGAAAAAGACAGTACGAGAGCAGAAGGTCAGAACTCAAGGAAAGAATTGCTAAGCTAAACGAAAAGCTTAACTCTCCTGGAGAAGTGGGTAGTACCCCAGCTGATCTCAAAAATGAACCTTCGTATGAACCTCTAACTGATGAGTTTCGGCCTAAAGTTCCAGGATCCGTGAACAAGTAGATTTTTAGATCGTGTCCTTTCATAATCTTATTTATCTGCTATTGCAACAGAAGAGTTGTGGAGACTTCACCATCAGCTGAGAATGAAGCCAAAAAAACTGATACAGAAATTCTGCCTAGCAGGAGATCTCCATACTACAGTCCCCGTCTCAGAGTAGAGAAGCGATTATTTGCGATTTGAGACTATTTCTTTTTAGCCTTCAAATGAAAGTTTTGTGAGACAAAATGATCAACAAGTCACTTCCACATTGCCAGAAAACAAGGAAAATGTCCTCTCTCCTACGGGACCAAGACATGAAGCAGCAGTTTTGGTAGAAAAATTGAATCGATGGACAGTTTTTAATTACGAGGATAGGGAAGCAGTGTTATTGAGAGAAGAGAACAAGCAAGTGTGTACAAACCAAGAACAATAGGTACTGAGTATAGAGAGGAGAGAGATTCCTTGATAACAACCTATAATAAACACTACGAAGGTCATTTTCAATCTCAAAGAGGAGTCTATTAATTCCCAAATCCTCACGTATCTCACAGTTTTGTTTTACATAGAATGCTGAAGTGGAAAATCTGTTAAGAGCAGAAAGAGACAAAAACCGTCAACTCCAAGAGCAAATCAATGAACTCAAGGTATCGAGCCAGTTAGTATTAATTTTTTTTTTATCGCTATGATCCTAGAGGAACTACGAAGAAAATGCCAGGGCAGCAGCAAGAGAGTTTGAAAAAACTCTCAAACAAAAAGACCAGAAAATATTCGAGCTCACAGATCAGATTTCATATTTAGAAAGATCCCTTAAAGATGCGGGCCAAAAGGCAAAATTTGATCAAGAAGCAGCCATTAAAAGGTATTCCCTGCTTTCTTAGATTCCGATCAAATGGGTGATAGAATCAAGACTGAATTTGAATTCGAAATAAAAAATCTTGCAAATCTGATTGACTCCAAAGATCGGAAAATCGCTCAACTGGAGAGAGAGTGTAAGAGCTCTGAGCAAGCGGTGAGCCAAAAAACCACTGCTCTCCAAGAACAGTTGCACACACAACAAGAAACTTCTCTCAAATGTAAATCAGAACAATATGGAACTTACATTGCTCACAATGCTATCTACCGCTTATAGTGAAAAAAGCTCTCGAACTCAAGACCGAAGAGAATGAAAAACTTGCCAAGAAATTATCTGAAGTCATTGCTGATGCAAATTCTATGAAAAATGAGGTAAAAGAATGACATAAAACTTATTTATACTGACTTCCTGTGCTTTGGAAAAGATTGAACTGCTTGAAAGTGAGAAACTACGAATTGGCTCTGAAAATGTAAAATTTATGTCAAAGCCTTGATAATTAATTTTGTTTAGCGAAAATTAAAAGAGAGATTCAATAAAATGGAAACGTCGCGATTTGGCCCTTGAACTGCTAATTTATAATCTATTTATTGACTTGAAGAGCAACTTTCTCAATTGAAATTGAATATTTTTGGCAAATTTATTATATATTATTCTCAAACAAAACCTCATCTTGGAGGAGGAAGAAAATAATCACAACAATTTTGATTATCTGAGTAAAATACTTAAGCTCAGGACAATCAGAAGAAGGTTATGAGAAAATAACTTAGCTTACAATTCTAATCAACTTATTTGTTTGTTTGAAGACTTTAATTTTGGGAAAGATTCTCATAAGATCTTAAGGATTGGAAGTTTTTCAACTTAAGAGCAAGGTACAACATGCATTCGTGGGCTTTGTAAAATAAAAGATGGTGCTGAAAACGAAAAGGCAGATATTACTTATTAAGACAGTTCCATTCTTTCAGTCGATCCTTTAAAAATTCCTCCAATTCAGACTCTTTCATTTTAGAAGGCTGCACGTCTTTATATGACAATATGAAAACATTATATCCGAGCATCTCCAAAATACTCTTCTTCATAATAAAATTTCCTTTGAATGTCTTTCCTAAGGGTTGATGCTTCCAATCGAGGAAATAATGGAACTCACCATTATATTCAACAACCTGATTTGGAGCGATCAACATATCTACATAGTAGGGATGAATTAACTCAGATTGCTTCAGCAGTTTTTCTTCTGAAATATTGTTCTTTTTTGTTAATATTTTTTTCAAGCAAGCCGCAATTAAGTTTTCTTCCTTCGATTGACGGGCACGATTCAAGCTGAATTTATCCCAAATTGATTGCAAAGTTTGGATATGATATTTCTTCAGACCCGAAATAATTGATGGTTTTTTCAGCTTCAAAAATAAGATATTCTGATACAAAGAGCAAGAAACTTTCTTCTTTAATGCGTAATTGATGTCGCCAAGTGTAGCCAACTTTTCGTTTATCAGATTTAAGAGAGGACCTACGTCATTTTCGATTTCTTCGATGGGATATTCACCATAAATGTATAGCAAACATTTTGAATTGAGTATACTAATCAGCTCCTCGATTTTATAGAAATTTAGCAAATCATTGAGCATGAGATTTAGCTCTTGAAGAATCCATAAATTATCAGGTTGGTAGCATCGAGTGAGGATCCAGAATGCATCTGCAAAATTTTTGAGAGTAAATTCCTTTGTTGGTTTTGGTAAATTGGACGGAGTTTGTGTTTTCTTATCAGACCCCAGAGTGTTTTGATAAAATGCCAGAGATTTGTCAAATTTCCATAGGTCTGAGTAGAGAACGTTTCGGATGCCTGTTCCTTCTATAATAGCCTTTTGGACTGTTTTAATAGTTTCTGGAAGGATAGTGAGGTAATTTTCCATTAGAGCAGGTATGTATGGGAATTGTTTCACGTAAGCAAGAAGGATCTCGGTCATTTCATTGAACGATAGCTGAGGTGAATTCTTTTCGAGAACTTTATCAAAGAACTCAAAATAAGCCGGAAACTGAAATCGTTGTTTCGTGAAGCTTCCGAAGAAAAACAATTGTTGATCAAGTAGTTGCTTTGGGTCAGGAGAATTGCTATTTTGAGTAGTTTGCTTCTGATAGCTCTTCATTAGATCATTAGTAATCAATTGAAAGACTGTCTCCACATTCTCTCTTTTTAGTAGTGGCTTCACAGTTGTTATTTTGAGAGTAGACTGAAACTGATCCTCAAAGTTTCTGGAAATATGTTGAGCACTTGAATGGAAATCAAGTTTATTATACTCACTATAAAATTTTGCAGCTAGATGATAATAAGCGATCAAAAGTTGCCCCAGATGATAAGGGTCCTCTCGATACTGATCATATTGCTCAAAAATTTTATTCAGCGCTTCTCCAAAAAACGGTTGGTTCTTGGAATGGATCAATAAGCTGCGGATAAAAAAGAGCAATATTCCAGGGCTAGCCGTCGATAAATTCTTTTGGATCAACGTTTCAAGAGCTGTTTGATTCCAAAGTGGAAATAAGATCCTATCAAAATAGAACACTAAATTGAAAAGTAGTTCCATATTTTGACTTTTATGTGTGAATAGGGTCTCGGCGATCGATTCAAGTCTCCTTTTTTTCGATTCATCGCCCCATATTTGCGTGTTGAAGCCATACTTTATTGAATCAGGAGTTATATGCACCATTGTTGAAAAGAATAGGATAGCCTTGTATGTATTTATGAGCTGAGTCAAGTATTCTTCATTGATGCTCGACTGAGATGCCTTGAATCCAGATATAAGGAATTTGGTGTCTTTTTCTAACTCTCGGACCGTTAGAGTTGGAGATTCTTCTGTATCTATCTCTTCTTTCTCGTAAGAAAAATGCCTTTTTGAATATCTGATGATTTGCATGGTGCAGGTTTTTTCAAACAATAGCTGCCTTTGATAAAAAAGTCTTTGTACAGAGAGTCGGCTCTTTTGCTTCAGAGAAGATTTTATGAGCCCTGTTAATTCTGCAGAAAGAGTCCCTCTTAGCATACACGATTTTCACCCGATTTTAAATGGATTCAATAGCAACAAGTAAATTTAATCTGTCTTTTTTTTGATACAAAGGTTTTCCACTGTAGAATGTTACTGTAAAATTTTTTTGGTGAAGCAAGCATAGAACTCACAACTGAGTTCCACTTCTTAGAAAAATTTGGTTGACTGGTTGCTTGATAATTGTTTTCCTTTCAAAAATATGGATTATCAAACATATATCATCATCACATCAAAATTGGTGTCTCTTTGTCCTCTGAAAGGTATGGTTAAATTATACAACATTAGAAAAGAAAACATTTTAATTATGTATACTGACTGCTATGTATCTAGTATTCATAAATGACAATAGAGTCCTCTGAGGGAAATATCAGTATATGATATCGAACCTCTATTCTTTCATCACAAGTTCAGTCTCGCTCTGTTTGATCAAAGGGTTGAAAAAGGTGTCAATAAGTTCTTCCACCAATTCATAGATTGTTTCGTTCTTATGATCTTGTAGCATTTCAATGAATATTGCCGCTGGCGACTCATATGCTCTTTTTGCGTAAGGATTCAATTTGATTCTCCCACCCGGCTTTATGAGCAAATTGCCAAAGTGCAAAATTTTCGAGAGGGTTTCAAGAGTCACTTCGATTAATTTGGGTTCATGGCAACTTTCGAGATTAACTAAAATGGACTCGATAATATTTTTCGATACTAAAGTTTGAATTTGGTCTTGTGTTGCGAGGTAAACCATATTCTTCAAGCAGTACATACCTTCTAGTCGCAGAGCCTCTTCATCTTCACTGACGACTGTCATTAGCTTGTCTGGTAGCTCTGTGGCCAACACTTTCTGGATTGGCTCGATTCCGTCAGCACAAATATTTGAAAGGATCCATAAAATATCGACCTGACCTCTCAATTTTAGAGTATCAAAATTCTCAACGGCATAATCCAGAAACCCAACATCGACGAGCTCCTAAAAATTCCAACAAATTATGATGCCCACTTGTTATTAAGATATATCTTACGGTGATGTTGCTGGAATCGCCCATGGAGATGTTCCCTAAATATCTTAGAGATAGCTTCTGAATATCTGGAGTTTTTTTTGATTGCAATAGTTCGAATACTTTAGGAGTAATCCTTAAGTCTGTAATATATTTCAATTCAGAATTATGAGCGTCTTCGGTGAGATAGCAGAGGCACCAAAGGCAAGACTCTACGGTTTCAGTATCTTTTGAGAACAGCAAACGCTCGATTAACGGGAAAACTTTGACAAACTAAAATACAAGTTAAGCCTCCAACAAAAATTTCTCAAAAATCAATACGTATTCAATATCTGGACGAGGTTTCCCATGAGCCAAATTAGAAATCAGCCACATTGATGTTCTTATCCGGAGTGTTTTGTCAATATTCTCATTGATGTCTTTTCCCAATTGTTCGACTAGACCAATTTTGAGCAAGTGATCTCTGGTCTCTAATTTATCGCCGGCCAGGTTGGCCAGAATCCACAAGCACTTATAAGGCAAAAAATTGTCGGTTAAAGGATGAATTAAGAAAACTCCTTACATTATTGAAAAATTCTTCCTGAGCAAAATCAAGCGCTTTGAGAATATTTGGAATAATTCCATTAGCGATGCAGTAGTCACAAGCTTGAGAAGTCATAGCTGTTACATTAGTGAGTGCCCAGGCAGCTTCGTTCTGGAGTTCAGGATAGGAAGAGTAGGCTTCTTCCAAGAACGTAATTAGATATTTAACGATTCCTTTATCGATATAGTATAGCACGAATGAATCTGGAGTCACTTGAGGGTATGAAAGTGACGATTTGATTTCCACTGTCGCTGCAAGTGTTCCAATGATGTTTTTTTGAATAATTGATATCAAGAAATCATCAGCAATCTTCTTTACATGAAAATCATCCTATAGAATATATGATGTGTCAATATTAAATGCCACCCATTTTTACTTTTTCTGAAATGAATTGTAATTCACTTGCTTTCTTTCCTTCTAAGAGTCGAAATCTCTTGAAATTCATAACTTTCTCCTTGTTTTTCTTTCTGATTTCGACGGCAAATTCAGTGCGCTTCTGTTTCAGAAGCTCAGAAGAATCATCGATATTTTTTTCCATAATGGTTTCCTTCTGTATAGTGTTGTGAGGAAAGAGATAGATTATCAAATTCTATTTTATTTCTAATTTGAGTTTTAGCTGAATTGCGCCAATTTATTGGCATAATTAAAATAGTCAAAAAAAGTCTTAAAAGAGTCAAAATTGAATGTTCATACTGTTTATTCCAGGTTAGACTTTTTCATATCGAAACTGCCCTCCTAATTCGTAGTGTAAAGAAAAAGAAAGAATCTGCATGCTACAGAAGAAATTGAATTCAAAGAGGATTATTTTGGAAATGAATGAATGAGTTGATTGCGAACTCTATTTCCAAGAACTTCGCTCTCCATTCTATACCTCGACAGAGCCCCTAGTCGGTGGCAGAACCATTTTCTAAATGTTCATCGAAGTAAAAACTTTCTGAGCCTAAACATTTCGAAAAGTATATAAGTGAGCAGATAGTTGTGCAAGCTATTTTGATTTTATGACCTAAATGATTTGTATAATTCGAATAAAAATAAGACTAATTCGTAATGTCCTCTAAAATTATTCTCAAGAGCCGTCTTTCTTTTCTTGCTGCATTTCTGAGCAAACGTTTGCTCAGAATCAGAAACAGTTATAGTATGACATCGATAAAGACACACAGCAACAGATGCTTATTGTATTAAGAAAATTTCTATTGGCTCGAATATTCAATGATTTAATGCGACGTCATCCCCCTCTCATAAATACACATTTCTCAAGCAATTCAAATTTGTCTTGCATCAGTTACTTTTCTCAATTGATATTTTTGAGAGACTTTCAGAGTATTCAGAGAGACTGGCAATGAAATCTTCCAAAGTTGCCTTTTTAAAAACAACAAAAAAATGATAAAATATCATTTGCAAGTCATATTTACTTTAAATTGGTCCTGCTTGAGAGAATCTTCCAATAATTTGCTGATAAATGCTCTAATTTCTTGGGGAGAAAGAGTCTGAACTGAATTCTTCAGCAACTCTTCCGCATAAGACTTTAGAAATTCTTTATTGCTGATAGAGGATTCTTTGGATAAGGAAACCGCCAGCTAAAGAATTTTTATTTTGGGATGGAGAAAATTAGTATTACTAAGTTTCTTTCAATCATCTCAAATAGAAGTCCAAGGATCTTTGTCTGCTTTGTGAAGCCACTTTTATGATAGCCATCAATTAGCACACCCATAATAACGTCAACTATCTTGAGATAGAACAGTTCGTAGAATTTATTGGCGAGTTGAATGTATTGATTAAAACTCTAAGAGTTCAAGTAAGAGGCGACAAGGCTAAGGAATCAACCTCTATTAGCTTGAGTAAACCCTGTAGGGCGCAGTTAGACACAGCAGGGTGTTGATGCTTCACTCCCCAAAGCAATAGCTCGATAATCTCGTGAAACTCTTCTCCCTTTTGTAATATTATCACTAAAAAAATGGCTTGTTAGGCTCTGAAAAATCATTTTACCATCAAAGCCATGAGTTATCGAGGTCAGGAGTAATTCAAATAGCCGCGTCCTATGTTCCATATGACTATTGTAATCTTGTTTAATCGTAGGGAGCACGGCGGTGATTGCTAATTTCAAAATTGCCGCTATGTCATAATTTAATTTCATTCCGAATTTTGAGATCACAGTAGCACAGAGAGATAGCACCAACGGTTCTTGAGCATCAACAGGCGTGGCAACGAAGTTTTCAACAGCTTGTTTTACTTTAGGGAGATAGGCCTTTATTACGATATCAGTATTTTCAGAACGCTCAATCTGAGTTTGCAAGAAAGAAATGATTTCATTCCGAAGCCGATGCATCTTGCTCATTTGGGGTTGAGATAATCCTAACTTACTTGGTGCAGTAACTTCCTGGGATATTCTCTTTGAGCAGAGCTCATAAAGTTTGCATGCTTCTGAAGTGATGTCAACTTGGAGAAGAAAAGAAAAAAAAAATATCAGTCCAAGTGCTATCAAGTCTTCATGATACCAAAATAAACGAAAAGTGAGTCGTTGGAAGATTTTGCAAGGCTGTTGAACACCCTCAGAATGCTCGTCAGTTCAGTCATTATGCTTTCGTTCTTACAGAATATAAAAGGTCAGCTCCAACATGAATGAAAGTGAATTTAAAGAAAACCTCTATGATGCTTGTGCCTTGATCCATTTCCTGCATTATTGACCGCCATTTCTGTAAGATCTCTCCGATGCACATTTCAAGGTAGGTGCGGAATTGATCGCTATCATGTTCTGAGCTGAGCATGAAACCTTTATGAATTGTATATAAGATGTGAAGAGCTATATGATACCAATTGCTGTGTAAATCATAGATCGCTGTTGAGGTCGCAGATTTTCTAAGATCTTTGGAAGAGAGTTTAGTATCTCAACGATCAAGGGGAAAGGTTTTGTTTCAGTTTTTATTTGTTTCTCCACAAACTCGTTGCCGCAAATTTCCGCAATCCTCATCAAAGTTTTGCAGGCCATGAGCTAGAAAAATAATTAGTATCGAGTGAGAAGGATGTATGTCCAATTAAAATCATTACAGAGAGCAATTGCGTTGGTTCTAATATAAACTCTAGCAATTTTTTCGTCAAAATGGTCAAAAAATTGAAATTTCGTCGTAAGACTCGAGGAAATCTACTGCTCAAGTATCTTTTATTGTTGGAAAAGCAAAAGATTTATTCGGTATTTTGGTTTTTCAGAGAATCCTTACATGATATTTGAAGCAACGATAACTTTTTTTGCTGCTTCTTTCTTCTGTTCACAAAGACTGAGCAGAGTCTATTCTGATCATTAACTCATTTAGTCGAAAGGAATGAATTTACTCTTAGGAAGAGCATGATGAAACTTCTCTCTTCCTCCTCTGAAAGGACACCTTCGATACATCCGGTTGCCCAGCATAAGCTATTCATATTATCAGTTGACCATTCAGTCCCATCAATCTACGACAAATTAATCGATATCAGTTATTGGAGAACTTGAGCATGTGTCTACTTGAGTCTCCAACGTTTCAATAAGGGCTGTTTTCATTTCGATCCATTCTAGCGCTGTAAGCGTTCTTATTAATGATTTGCAGGTCTCATAGAACGATGAAGACTCTGTGTTGTTTTCAACCTCTTCAAATTCTCCATCTTTTTTAAAGATAAAAGAAATCTTCCCATCAAATAATGCTAAATTAATATGACATTTTAAGAAATTACTTCGGGGGGTCTTTCCACTTTCCTAGCTACAATTTTTCGAAGATTGATTAGAGCGGGAGCATATATGAGCTGATATAGCGTTCCAGACTCCCCTTCAGATTGAACCTGAGTCACCAACTCTGGTGCTGATTGACCTTCGACGAACAATTATAGAACTGGGTAAAGAAAATATTACCAAGTCTCTCTCGCAATCTACTTGTGAACTGCTCCCAATACTCGATACAAATTTTGTAGGTTTGATCCTCTCGGACATTTGTTAAATTAATCAGGAGTTGAATTGTGCTTCTGATGACTTGGACAACCAGTGGGACATCCGAATTGTCCGGATCTACAGCCAATTTCTCTATCCATGACAAATGCGTTCTGAGAAATTCAGTCATGACAAGGCTGACTTTCTAAATAGAAAGAGGATCTTTAAAACTTGTTCTGAAAATTTTATTTACTTTGCACAAAGTATCGAGGATAAGCAATTGGTTTTCATAAGTGATTGGGTTGGCTAGCAATTTCTCTCTTTCTTTATATAAGTTTATATTTGAAGGCAGGATTTTGTCCAATTTTGCTAGAAACCTTGTCAGAAATTCAAAAATTTTCAGCTGGTATTGGAAACATAATTGCTCTTCTATATTGTCGATGCTGATTGACGCTATTTCCGCGAAGCAGCTCAAAGCAATTGATCTAAAAGTTGGTTTGTCGAAAAAATTTAGTAACATTGCAATCAAATCTCCCTGATAAAGAAAGCTGATTGGAACCCAATGGATGTATGCGAGCAGAGTTCGAAGACATGCCATTATCAGTGTTTGATTCACTTGATCTGGACTCTTCATATAGGCGGTCATGATAAAGTAGCAAAGACCATATATTTTCTCGCATTCCTCTGTTAATTTCGTTTTGAGCTGCTCTAACTTTGCCTTAGGGCTAGATTTCTTCGAAACTTCAAAAACTTCCTCACTTTTTTGAGTATAAACGGTTTTATTCTATCACTTGTTAAGAAGATCACTATTTACCTGAAAATCCGGAAGAGATTTAGAGTATTCTCGCAAATTGCTTGATTCGTTTTGCTGATTTCACAAAGTTCAGAAATAAACTCACTCCAGCTTTTGTCATATTCCTTTTTCAATATCTTTCCGAAAAAGACAATCAGGATTGGCACCTTTGATATGCAGTGTAGTTACTCTCACTATTATTAAGTTTCCTTTATTTAGTAAAGGTCGCAACTCGACGCTAGCAATGCTACTTCCTGCTAATTTAATCACAAGATCAGTGATATGCTTGCGTAGAAACTCTCTTTGAGTTTTCGGCAACAGGTGCCATTTTAACTGTATGATTATAGTCTGTGATATGAGGCTTTTAAGGAAAAATTACATTGATTGATTCTTCTAATGCGAGAAGTGCAAGGAATTTCGTGTTAGCATTATGCGCATGAGTTAGGATAAATTCGCAACTTTGCCAAAAGTTTTCGTCTTTTCGGAGCTCTGATAAGATTTGATTTGCTTGTCTCACCTAATAAAGTTCACGTTTGTAAATATCCTACATAGATGCTGCTGTTAACCAGAGAATCATCTTTTCCGTAGAGAGCGCCAACAACTTCATCAAGGAGTTTGATTTTCTCCTCATTAAAGGGATGGTTTGAATCCAGCAACAAGTCTTTTGTGGTGCTGCTTATCATCAATGGATTGATTGCTTGTAATTTTTGATTGGAACCTTGGAAGTTAATCAATTTGAAAATAAAGATATTGTTGGGTTCTAAAGATTGAAGCTTACAATGTTAGAATTGTCGTGTTTTAATTCAGAGCACGTGAAGAATTATTACTGAGTTGCTGACTGAGATTTCATCATAAAATTGAAGAAACAGTGAGAGGAACAATCTAAAATCTGACCATGACAAAAAATTCGAGGAAGAATGTTAGTTGCGAAAGGTGTAAATAAATTATAACATGAGAATTAGAAGACATGGATATAGCATGACGATGACTGGTCAACAATTTCCAGGGCATTTTGCTCCGAGTATAGTCAGATTTGTTCTTGCTACTTCTAAATTGTGATGCCAACTTTTTGTAGAGAGAGACAATGAATTCGATACTTCCTATGAGAATTACTTAGTTCTTGTGAAAACATAGAAATATAAAAAATACGAAGCTCAAGGAAGCTCAGGAAACTGTGAGTTGAACGCTGGATATAACTACTCAAAACAGAGAAAATTAATCATAGAACGTTTGTGAGTCTTCGTTTCTTGTTTTTGGATTAGATTGGATTTCATATGAATGTTAGATGGATCTTAGAATGTCAGGAATTCATCATCAAGCAGCCGTTCTGTTGCCCAAACAAAATCTAGATCATATCGAATTTTTCCATGCAAAATCCACAAATGCATTTATTAGCTACTGTAGGCTTAACCTATGACTGGCGCTTTCTTTTACAATAGTTAATCACATTACAATTATCCTCAGGAAACTGAAAGGAAGCAAATCAAACTGATTTTGAAGTCAAAATACTCTAAGTATATTTTTAATCAATATCCAAAAAGTAACCTATGAACTTTATCAAAAACGTTGGAAACTCCTTCAAGGGGACGATGTCCTATTATTGGGTAAATAAACAGCTTGGTCTCATTTGTTGACGTCTATTTCATAGAGTGTGTACCAGACAGACAAGATAATGAGAATGTATTACAAGAATGATTACAACAAAATCATCAAATCATTGAGTACTTTCAGAAAATATCAATACATACAAATTGTAAGCATCATTCGACAAAATACCCAAAACTCAACCACGACTTTGTACTCAGGATGAGTATCCATTGATCTATTACCTGATCTCAGAAAAAAATCAAGAGCTACTCGAACAGCTGTTGAAGCTGCCTTACAAGCAGGATATTATCAGTTTCACGGGACAAAAAGTATAAGGATCACTGCTCAACTTAGACTCTACTTATCTTTCAAAGGAATTTTTGACACCAACTGAATTCGCATTGATCAATCAACAATTTGATACTCTCGAGCTTCTTCGCAGCAGTGGTGCTAATATTTTTACTCCAAATAAGGTAAGCTATTTGGTCTGTATAAATGCTACATGGAGAATCATATCATTTCAGCAAGGAAATTCTCTTCTTCATCTTTGTGCGTACCATAATGCAATCGAACCAGCAAGATATTGCATAAATAGCAACTGCGATATTAACGTTCAGAACGCAGATGTAACATACATATGATCGTCTCGAAAATGATCTCTCATAATGTGACAGAAAGAAACTCCTTTACATATTGCGGTGATTCAGCAGCATATTGATTTAGTGAGATTATTGCTTGACTATGGAGCGAAAACAACAATTCCAGACAAAGTATTCCTCCCACATCATTTTCATTTGTTAATATAAAACTTAGTACGATTCATATCCAATTCACCAAGCTGTTGAAGTCGAAAACTTAGAAATAATAAAATTATTAGAGAAAGACATCGATCAAGTCAGAAAGCTTCAAGTATGTGTCAAACTGAGATCACCAGTTTTTATTTGAAACAGAAAGAATTTGATGTCGTTCACGTTGCTGCTAAACTTCAGTCATCCAGAATCCTCGCATATTTCTGCGAAAAACAACCCGAGCTTATTGAAATGATGGATAATCCAGTAATGTGAAAATCCGGATCATCATGCTTAATCATTATTAGACTAACAAGGCGAGACCTATCCATTTTGCGGTGGTTAATAAATCATTGGAATGTGCAAAGTATCTAGCCTCAAAGAAAGCAAATTTAAATGAGAAAGATATCGTATCAATTTTTCCAAAGGAGCCATTTATTGATTATCTTTTGTAGAACGGAAATACACCTTATCATCTTGCTGTTCTGAATAAAGATTTCGATATGCTACAATTACTTGACGAAAAAGGAGCAGATGCGCTTATTAAAAATAATGTAAAAAAATCTTTTCACACCCGACTATAACATGACTACCATAATAGGATCAGCTAACAGCGATCGATCTTTGTTATTCTGACCTCGATAAATCAGTTATTGGATTTTTCAGATCAAAAGCACGTTATGCAAAGCTTGTCAGACCTCATTTTATTTAGTCTTAAAAGTGGGAGAGAAAAGAGGTTTCAATTTTGCAGCTTGCTCATATCAAGAATCTCTTTACCTCCTTTAGTTTTTGGCATTAAACTCCCTATTTTGTTCATAAGCTCTTAATAAAAGTAATCATAAACCCCGAATTATTAACAGGCTGAGAAATAAAAAATATTTTCTACATAGAGTAATGGACATTTGTTATGATTCAAAATAAATTAATTCTATAGATGCTTCTACACATCTCGAGAACTTTGGAAACTTTAAGGGAGCAGAAACCTGACTATTCACGATTGTCTACATAACTTGAACTGGCAAGAAAGGATTACATCTTTAAATTATTCAATAAAGAATTCTATTCTGATTGTACTTTGAAACTTAACTTGTTTTTTGAGTCTTCTGGCTTTCAGAAATCTTGGAATATAATGGGATCAACATCAATTCATACTCCTTAATCTCCCAAATCTCCAAAAACAATTAGAACTTTCAGAATTTTAAAAATATACATAATTAAAAAAGAATAAACCTATGTTGAAGCGATCAAATTCATATAAAGTTCAGAAACTAACGAAGTTTAAAGACTGCAACGAATATTTCTCATACAATGGTGACCTTAACACGAGGATCAATAGACTGCAAATCGATTCAGTTGGCTTTTTGTCGAAACTGCCAGACTCTGAACGTTTAAGGTATTTTGAAAATGGAGATAGAACATGAAAGATCTCACCATTTTATTCTTAGGTTCTGGTTGAGTTTGATTCCTCAGGCTGCAAAAAACGAACTGAGCAATGAATATAAGAGCTTGTGCTCAAATCAAACTGTAATAAATCAAAAAGTTGTATTCAATAAGGATGGTCATCACTTAGTTGGATAAGCAAATCTCTCACCTTCCTCAGAAAGAACAAATTTACAATGATATTCTCGTTGCCACAAAGTTTATAACTGAAGATTCACCCTTTGGTGCCTACCAAATTACCACAGGAATAAATGCTAATGAGTAATGAATATGAGTATTCTCCATCTAAGTGTATTTAACTAGGATTCAAAAATGCATTTGCATGATCCTCATCAAACATACCCGGTTTCAATATCACTCTGGATGGGCCTTGATAGCTTGTGTTGCAGGCTCGGTTGCCACAACTGAAGAAGAACTCTATTTGATTTTTTTATATATTATTCAAAATATATTTCCAAAGGTATCATTTCAATATATATCTGCGAGAAACTCAGTTACTTTTCAGGATTTTTTTGTGAATGATGCCGAACATGATTATAAAACAATAGAATTGTATCGATTTCTTGTGCTAATGAAGATTAAAATGCCTGACCTTGCTGCAGCTCTCCGACTGGAATCACCTTCCGGGCTGGAGGCCAGGGAATCTCTTTCTCTCGATGTAATTGATTACTTCTTGAAATCTCAAGTGTCATAATTATTTTGGACAAAAAACAAAGGTTGAAGAAGGATTATTTACGTTCGTGAAATCGTTCATTGGGAGCATGCAATTCTCTTTGTATGCCTCTGAGTTCAACCTCAAAAATGTCTACAAACTGTGGGATTTGCTCTTCATTGAAAAAACGAATGCATTTCATCTGTAAAATATACTTCTGGCCTCTTTGTTAGTTCTTTCGAATGTATTGTTGCCTTAGGGTTGGATTGGCGATTTGCTCAATATTCGAGAGTAAAATAAAAACGAATCTAAGACAATTCAAGGCTGACTTGAAGAAAATTGGAATACCGAAATCTCTCGAATCTCAATGCTTGGCGGCTTTGGCTATTAGAACGATAATCACTTCCACAGAAATCAATAACTCTTTTACAAAAATTGTTTCACTGGTGAACTCTTCAGGAATGAAAAGTTTCTGGTTATATCCTTTCAAAACGAAGAACCTTGGACAAAATCCCATGGATGCGGTAGTAAGCCAGGCAAACGAGTATGAAAACAGCGAAGACTCTAGAAGGTTCAATCTCCTACTCAGTTTAAAAAACCTCATTGCGGTGTCTGGGATATCGTTATATAAAGCCTCAATTCTTGGCTTCATAAATCAGGTTCGGCAATATCTCAACTCAGTAACACAATCATACTGTAAATTTGGCTGGAATATTTTTTGAATTTTTTTAAGTATGATGTCTTGGATCTGACAACGATGATTAAGAGTGGGCCTCCAAAATTTCAGGAGTCAAAATTGTTTGCAGCTCAACTTTTTATTGCTACTGATCAGGAGTGCAAAGGCATGGTAAGCAAAGCAACTTTTTTTTTGTCGTTTAATCGAATATAGATTTTTCGTGAAAAACTTCTGCTCTTGCTTGCTCTGCTTACCAGCGGCTTTGAAGAGAAAATTGAAGTTGCCTGGAAAGTATTTTTCAAAGACAGGTAATTTCTCTGCGGTAGTTCAGTGTGCTAATTTTCATTTATAACTCACAATAATAAAAAAGAAAGGAGATAAGTGCAATAGAAGCCTACCGGTTGTTACTCAATATAGAAAACGCTTACGATGCTAATGTTCTTTGGATCCAGCAGAATATTCGCGCGATTTATAGCGTTTTCAATGGCCTCCATTCGGATGGGATCATTAGGATTGAAGACGTGTTAGATTTCCTTCGAAAAAACTATCTGGGTTACTCCCTTGCAAGCTACATGAACGTTATTTCAACATCGTCTTTTTTAAATTCTTATCCTTTGTATTAGTCTCTAGAAGGCAAAAAAGAAACGAAGGACCTTGCTCCTGACTCGAAACAGAAATATGAAGAAGCTATTAAGAATTTAGCAGCTGGGTTTATAATGTCCTATAAAAGCTCGGGAAAACCAAACCAGACAGATGAAAAGACAAACTCAGAACATTTAAATAAGAGCCCAAATGCTTTGAAAGATCAGGGAGACACGCCTTCATTTATGCAAAGAATAATTATGAAAGTTGAATCGGAAAGTCAAAAGCCTCTCCAAATTTTAGAAAAAACTACTTCCGAAAAGGCTGAGGAAATCAAAAAGTCTCTCGGAGGCAGAATTGAGTCTGTCAATACTCAGCCCATCGACTCAACAACAGTGAACACTATCAGTCACATTGAGCTATTCAATGGGGCAACAATCAAAACTGGAATGGAAGAGCTCGACAAAAAGGCAGGAGTAGCTGGGAACTTCACTGGCTTCAAAGAGAGCGCTGAAGAACAAAAAGATTGCCTCGAAGAAAGAAAATTGCCTCACCAAGGATATACCAAAGAAAACAGTGGGAGCATAATTCGAGAAGGACGCCAAAGATTTGTTTCATTTGGTGCTCCAACAGGGTCCCGAATCGACGTGGAAGCGGAGTCTCAAAGAAATAATTCAGGCCCAAAAAAGGTTATTTATGATGAGAGCGAAGAAATTATGGAAGAAACCACATCCGAGGTGATAAAGAGCTCGAGGATTCAGCAAAGTCACGAGAGGCCCATTAGCTATCTTCGAGCGGATGAAGACAGATCTATTTCAATGAGTGGTACTATTTTTGAAGGAACAGGGCATCCAACAATTCAAAATTGTGAAATACAGAGCTGCAATATTTTTTAAGATTGTTTCTCGCTCTCGCCTTCAGTATTAGGTTTCATATACAATTTTTTTTATGATAGCTTTAGTATAAATGTTCCATCTATGAGGATTGCGTTGGCTGGAAAATTAGTGACTTTTTTCCCCAATTATTTGAGGAGAAACATCGAGGTTGCTTTAGAATTTCGTATTGCTGATGTAATTTTTGTTTAAATGTTACTCTAACACTCTTTTCTAAAAAATTAAGAAGACATCACCATCAATGAGATCTACACTAATTTTTTGTTGGATTTCAGATTAAAATACATAAGAAGACTTTATTGAAGCGAATCCTGTTCGTGTATTCTTGAAAAGAATTTATAAAACTCATTGTTATTCTTTGATGCGGAAAAATATTGATATGAAATTCCCACAGGTGTGTCAAAAATTAGGAAAAATAGCAAACTCTTAAGGGCATCATCAATTGCTATTTTTTTTTTCACTTGTTGTGAGAAAGAAATTGACCAACGAAAACTTACAATATAGCGTTATCCAAAAGTTATTGTTGTATGGACTAAGGTAGATGTTTCTAATTTAAAACCTCAGAAAACATCGAAAATGTGAGTGTTAACTCCTTCATGCTCACAAAATTCAAGCCGATATGCCTAAACTTTCTGACCTGTGCTGCAATAGATTTGGTCATGAGTTAAAACATTACTTTTCGATAGCCTCAATATCAAGACCACACAAAAACGCCAAAGATGTTCAGGAAATTATAAATCAGATAATCACAAGAAATGGCGTTTTCACGCTTACTAGTATGGATAGCATGGATGCAGGGTTAACCAACTTCTCCCGAATACTTAAACAACATGGACACAGAATGTCATACTTAATTGTGCAGAATTTCTTTGGAAGTTAAACTTAATATCGGGTTAGACTTATATAAGTCTAATGGTTTATAAAATATTGCTCAAACAAAGACCGCTTAGTTTTATAAAAGGTAATCATACCTTTTCGCAAGACTGGTTCAAAGGGTCCTCTCTCAAAATATTCAAAGCTCTCATAAAAGAAAAAAAAAGCATAACTCTTTTTATTTTAAAGGAGATCTCAAGAATCCTTTAAGATTTTATTTTGATTTAACTCTAACTACTTACTGAAATTAATTTATATATTCTAATAAAAAACTCGCTCTTTGAACACGCTGCTTAATTTGGATTAGAGAAACATGCACGCTTCTATGAGAGCCTCTGGGTACAGACCCTCTGCAAACCCTAATGAAACTGAGACGACAGGAACCATCGCCAAGAGAATCTTCAACAACTATGACAAGAATAAAAACGGCGAGATCGATCTTGGAGAAATCGCGCCAATGATGCAAGACACCTATCGTGCTATGAATCGCTCATTCCTTCCTTCAAAGCTCGATATTGACTCATTCCACCGTATTCTCGACAGAGACGGCAATGGAAAAGTCACCCTGGATGATATTCAGGCTCTCTGCAACAAATATCTCACAGGTGACTATGCTAGAGTAGGTCGCTATTCCTACCGTCAACAAGGCGAACTCAAAAAGAGTGGTGTACTCCAAGGAGAAGGCCAAGCTGGCGCTGAAGAACAAAAACAAGCTGGTTCCTCAATAACGCAAAACTATCTGGACCAGGCAAGAGCTAGCTTTAACAAATATGATACTGGCCGATCTGGTTACGTAGAAACGAGTAAATTAGGAGCCCTTTTGGATGATACTTTCAGATCTCTGGGTATCACCAAGGTTTTTACCAACGAAGAGGTATATGGCTTTTCTCAAAACTTGGATCCCTATGAGACCGGCAGATTCCCATTGACAATTTATGAGAAGCTTGTTTTGAAGACACTTGAAGAAGCTGGAGTTAAGCTCTAAGAAATAACAAAAATAATATATATATGCACAAGATTTCTAACAAATTAGTTGAATAAAACTATATCATCTTTCATTCAACACGTTGAGATTGAGGCCTTTTTCCCCTCTAGGAAATGTAAAACACAGAGACAAAACTGCATTCCAACAAACTCATCATGAAATCTCAAAAAAAGAAAAAATCAATTCACTCACAATTATCAAAATTAGGGTTACAAAGATTGAAAATATATTTTAAGTTTGAGAAGAAACCAGGATTTCCTTTTTTTCCCTATCGGCTGGAAATAAACGTCTGAAAAAATAGTCCGACTTGGAAAAAAGCTAAACTCAATAAATCACGATGCTCTATTCAATTAAGGACACTCATAGTAGCAAAATCGACAAACATTATTTAGGATGATCGAAAAATCGTGGATCAAATCTTGCAGCTCACATCATCTAACCTATACATAACCCCCCAAAAAAAAAAGTGCTTTGTTTTTCTCACCACTTTGAGGGTATTGGAATTCAGCTTTTAGTAATGGGCAGCTCAGTTGAGGCCAGCTCCAAGATTTTGACGCTCTAGCAGAAATTAATAAAAAGAAGTGACTTCCTTTTGAGAGTGTGTTTGGCCCAATGCAGATCAACGCATCGAAAGGATAGCATCTCCACTATCAGTATTTTCGGTACTGATACCTTTTGGAGGGATTTGCGAAATTGGGTTACTGCAGGAGGAGTGTTTTCGTTTGCATTACTATTATATTGACCTGATAAGTACTCCTTCTTAGGTCCCATGATTCGTGGGCCCAATCTGAAACAGCTTTGATGGATGAGAGACTTTTTTTTATCTGAGTTCGAAAATCAACTTTCTCTAATCCATCGAATAAATCCTTCCTGCTCAGTGAAATTGATCTCTCTTTTGCGCTCACCTTCTCCAGAGCAAAATTTTTCTTTTTCGAAGTTGTGCAAAGGTGCCCATTTTTTCGTTCGAGATATTGGATTTTTCATCACCGTCACCGTTCTTTTTTGAGTTGCCCGATTTGTGAAGCTTTTTGACTATCTTTCTTTTCTGACTCAATTTCTAGCAAAGATGCTATTAATATTAGTTGTTTTCAATCGAAAGTTACTTCCTGCATTCTTTGGGCAAGTACACCGTCCTTTGGTCTCTTATAAGCATCAAAACCAAGATCCCGAGCTACGCATTGCCCCTATCTTGCCCATCTTTGGTTACTATAATTTCAATCAAGAGTGGTTGCTAAAGGCAGGCGTAATTGAAAATAAATTTGTGTTGTTGCTTGAGTTTTTAATTTTCTTCTAAAAAGAGAGAGCCATTATTGGTTCAGTACATCATATCAATTGAGAAGTCTTACATCCCTGTGATATTAGCCTATGAAAGAATTCTCTATTATTACACTTATTTTTCTGTTCTAAAGTAAAATTCTAGTTGTATTCTGTTAGAGTTTGTGTGCTTGTTTTTATTCTGTAAATGACGAAGTACTATGGGTTCATATATAATTTGACTTATTTACTCTTGTCTTATACGAAATTAGGCATCAATTTCCAAGAAATTTTGAGGCTTTGCGGCAGTCGCAATATTGTCTAGGAACAACTTTGAGGAAGCAACACCGAAATTCGTTCCAAGGTCTTTCCATGCCCCAACGTTGTAGGCCTGGATCGCTGCAGAGAATGCATCATAAATATCAACTCCATTGAGAACGACGTTCTTTCCAACGATACTGAGATAGGTAGCAGTATCTTGGATGGCAGCAATAGCGCTAGCGAGATTGGAAGCTTTGCTATAAGCGCCTGTGCAGTCTTGAATAGCAGCAGGGACATCTTGAAGAGCTTGGCCGAGTGCAGCTAATCCTTGCGCAATGCTCATTGGATCACCAGCTTGGAAGAATTGGAAGGCAGTGTTGAGGTCGTTATAAGAGTCTCCAGTTTCTTTAATGCAAGGCTTGACCTGATTCCAACGTAGTCCTGCATCGATGCCTTCAACAACACCTTGTGCAACCAATAAGTATTGAGAGGTGGTATTTCCGTCTGGTTTAGGTGAGACTTTGGCGGTTCCGTTCAAGAAGACCTGTGCCAAAGCTTGACCAACTTTGTTTCCAAATTCTTTCAATCGTCCTTGAGAATGTTCCCTCATGGCTTGATATGATTCCTTTACGAGGTCAACATGGTAGGTAGCAATGTTATTCCCTATTATTTGAATATAATCTCTCAAAGATGCAAATGATGAGACAGTTCTAACGAGATTTTGGCTGATCATGATACTGTTGTTGCATGCCCTAATAGCAAGAGGAAGTTTTTGCAATGCTCTGCCAAGTTTGATCGCAGCAGGGGTGATAGTTGCCGAGTTATTGAGTTGGAAAGTTGTAAAGGCGTCAGTAAGACCTGAAGTAATGCCTTCATAGTTAGTGATGCAACCAGTAATGTCAGACCATCCCTTGACAGAGGAGATACCTTCAATAATTCCTCTGGAAACCAAAAGATAGGCCGTCGTGTTCATCTCGGAGTAGACTCCAGCAATGGTCAACACGCACAAAAGAAGGCTCAACGTGGATTTCATTAGATTTTGAAATCAGAATCGAATTCGAAAGATTATAAAGAAAAAATGAGTCTGAACTTATAAGTTAAATTATTAATTTCGACTCATGTTGAGTCCAGCAAAAGTTTACCAGATTCCTAATCCAATCACTGGAATAAAAATAGAAAGCAGGCGTAGAAATTGTATACAGATAGCAAGAAGGGGAAGCGTAGATGCTATTAAATTCATCGTTACGATTATTACAGAATTCCTTTCAAAGATCTATTTCTGAAATCAATATAAGTGCTGCCAATGATACTCTTTCGACACATACAGTCAGACGGATATTTCGGGTAGGAAGCTGAAGAAGATTCACTCTTCAAGTTACTCCAAGCTTTTCGAGATTGAGTATTTTGAGTCTTGAAAATTCATGCGAGTTCAAAGCATAAAAAATTCGCTTTTTTGATGAAGGGCAAATTATAATCTGAGTAAATATGTAAGGAAAACAACTGGAGTCAGATTTATGTATGCAGACTAAAATATTTGATCAAAAAGAAAACCTCATTCAAATGACCTCATGAACATTCCTTGGAACAATATCAACAAATCCATTTCGAAAGGATCAGCTTTGCTCCTCAATTTGAACCTCAGGAGGTGGAATTAAAGGATTTATTCAATTCTGTGTTACAGTAATTGAGAGGAACATATTTGATTCGTTTTATAACACCCTCTTGACTCAATTTAAGTGCCTTACTTGTTTTAACACTATTTCTCAATTTAACGCACTTATAAATAGAAAAATTTCTTCAGGAAGTTCTTAGTATAAATTTCTTGAATTTAGCTAAGAGCACTAACGTTCTTTGAATCGTGTCCGTCTTTGTGTTATCGATTAACTTTGAAGTTCTTGAGACAAACTACACGTAATGCTTGAATTATTGAAGAAATTCTTTCGAGATAGCCAAAGTCTGACATTCAAGTGCATCAGTAGAGGAAAATATCTTCAGAGAGAGAGAACGCTAATCAGGTATAGACTGGCATTCTGCATGCAATTTAGAAAGTTGTAGTGATTTGCTGCAACAACTGTTGAAGATGCGAGAGGGGCTTTTTTACTAAGCAATATTTTTTTCCTCTTTACATCCGAACCAGGATGGAGTAAGAGGATTGTTGGACAATGGATTAGTAATCATATAGTTTGATCTTCCAAAGAATATTGCAATAAACAAAAGGTTAGGTTCAACATACTAATGATTACTATTACAATTAGTGCTTCTGACTAATTAATGAGATTTTATTTATTTCTCATAGTTATGGAACCGATCTTTATTTGCTTTTCCAACTGTAGCATTAAACAACGTTTGATATATGATTAAAATTGAATCAAAATACAATATGAGAAGTTGGATTCCATGAAAGCAAAATGATATGCGAAAATTGCACAAGTTGCTTTTAGAATAATGTAATAACTCAAAGAGAACCAATACTTTATTTCAGTAAGTGTGAAAATATATAATCGCAGCTATCTTTTTCAGAGTTACCAATGCTTTAAGTTTTCAAGGAATAAATTAGAGCTACCGATACACAAAGATAAAAAGTTCACTTAATAAATAATTATTATATCTTCTGTAAAAAGCTTGTTGAAAAATTAGATTTTGAATTTATAAAAATAGTAACATTTCATCAATGTTAGAACAGGATGAAGACCGTTCCTTAATTTCAATATCTTAGTCTCTTGAAATGTTCGTTAGCGAGCTTTTAAGATAATAATAAGAAGAAAAATTTAATCATTGTTCTGCATAGGAAAACCAAATTCGTGATATGTTTTGTTTATTTCTGTTTATTTTCTTTAGAATTTCGAGTTTTGTAGTTATCCTAAATGTTTGTTAGTTTTGTTTCAACATGGAATTAATTTCTCACATCAAATGGAATAAATTAACATATTTTCTAATTAGGTATCCTAAAAAGTGAATATATTCTTCGGCATTAAAGGCTCATACATTTAGGTTGAATTTTTTAATCAAAATGGATTCTTTATTTACCATATAAGGCACAGCTTACCATTACTCTTTGTGCTTTAGAGTTGATAATGAGATTCAACTTTATTCTTTTTACAAAATAATATATGTTGGAAACAATGGCTCTAACCAATATTTTTTATACTTCAAGATCAAAATTCATTCATACCTCCCTTACCACTGCCGATCCTTCTTCGATCAATTTCAAATATTATCATTTTTTCAAAAAATTTTATTCATTATTAATGATTTAGAAACTACTACTATTAAGAAAAAAAAGTATTTAGTATTTCTTACAAATCCAATGTTCGACAAACTATGGAAAAATTGTTCAAGCAATTAAATTTTTACTAGATTGAAAAACTACTTTTCATTAATATTATGATTTTATTACACTTCAACGTCAAGATCTTCTACTCAGTTTTATTGTCACATAAGTAATATCGCAAAACTGCAACAGTGTATAAACTCATAAACAGTATAGAACTAAGTATTCAAAGGAGTAAAAGTAATACTCAATATTTGTTTATTTTAATTGCTATTCTCTTTCAACATATTAGTGAACAATTACATGTAAAAATATTATTTTTTCTACGCCTGCCAGTTTTTTGTCTGATAGTACAAGAATAATCTTTCTCGCAACTCCTGGCCAAAATGATAAACTATTGAATCTTGGAAAATCGTAGATATCAGCTAACATATAATACTGCTGATTTTTTGGTTTGTTAACTTTTTGTTGGTTATCGTTTTGTCGACAAAATGGAAATTAGACAATTATCAATATTCTCTCTTTACCTAAACTTCCAAAATACAAGAAATATACCATAAAGCAAATCACACATGCACTCTATTCTTTTTGGACGAAAGCTCATAATAAGTGCTTGATTGTTCGAAGTAGTCACTATCTCTATTTTTATTCTTTTGCATGTGTTGTCGCTTTTGTTCTGATCGTGATTGCCTCATTTTACCAAGCACGAACAGTAGAATCACGACGACTGCCACGATCAAGACAATGTTTTTTGAAGAACTGCTTTGGCTTTTTTCTTTTTCAGTAGTTTTGTCTGCAGATTTCTCTTTGCTGGCTTCCTTTGCTGAGGCAGTTGTATTGACTGCAGATTGATTAGCACTAGTATTATTTGTGGAAGGTTGTTGAACAGTAGCATTTCCTTCAATAATCTGATTGCTCTCGCTTACGTTTGCTCCTGATCCGCTTACTACGGTATTATTTGCTTTCACTTCTGTTGAATTGACAACTGGTTCTTCAGTTTTATTTGTGTGGTCTCCATTAACAGTAATATTAGATGAAGCTGGTTGTTGTTGCTGACTAGTATTCAACATACTGTGAGCCTCGGTTTTATTTGGAGCGGCATCAACATCGCCTTTGGTCATTGGAATTGGTTCTACGGTCACTTTTGAGGTATTTTGCTGACTCGTCTGATTTATCTCAAGAGGGACTACTGGAATTTCCTGACTCGTTTTATTCACTGTCTCATTAATCACGGGTTTCTCATTTTCCTTGAGTTGTTCTTTAGGAGGTTGAGCAGGTACCACATACTTGGAAACAGGGTAGAGATATTGTACCTCCCAACTTTTTCTTGAGTTATCTTTCCAATGAACCTTTGAGACAGTGGCGACAACAGCCATGTAGTACATCTTTTCAGTTGGCTGAATTTCGAAAGTGATAGCGCTCCTTGTGTCCGGAAGGTTCACTTCTTGAACAGCTTCGACAAGTCCGGTAGATCCCTTAACTTTCATGTTGCATTTTGCCATTCCTTCGGTAATTTTTTCGGAGGTGGTGGCAATTAAATGATACGTCACAAGTAGTGTTTCACTTTTGCTGGTTTCGTCCAATAGTTCATCGAAAAGTGCGCTATTAGTATCAAGAACTGGCAAAGAGCCAATCAATTTGTTACTAGCATCCCAGTTCCATTTAATTTCCGAATTTGTTGGAACTGAGAAGACTTTCTCAGGAGAATGGGAGGAGGTAGCAAGAATCGTTCTGAATTCAGAATAGGAAGATTCATCACTTAGAGCTCTGACCAATTTGACCAAGAGATATACTTTTCCCTGTGATTCACTTCCGGTCTCGACTTTTACAGAGGTTGTGAGGATAGAATTTCCAATTGGCGTCCATTGAACTAATGGCTTTTCAGCGTTGAAGATATCAGGACTCGATACGACGGAGAATGAAGTTGGGGCACCTTCACATTGATGTGCTGAGATAATCAGATGTCCTGACTTGTTGTATGACAATGGAATGGCAATTATTTCCCCACCATTAATAGTCACCCCTTCAGTTTGCATTGGAGCGAGAGGAGTTTGCTGAATTTTATAAGAAGTAAACGATGGATTGTTGGATGCGGACTCCTGGCTTAAAATTGATGAGACTTGCAGTGCCAAAAGACAAAGAACAAGAGCACAAATCTTCTGTTTCATTGAGATCTCTTTTTCTTACTTCTAAGAAAATGTTTTGTAAATTATTCATTCAGACTTTTTAGTGGTATATGAACTGGATAAATTTGAACGAAAATGATATCGATTTCTAATAATAAAAAAAAATTGATCAACAGGACTATATCAATGAACATACGGTCAGAGGAGGTTGGATGCTTGACTTTCTGAAGACCACCAATATAATTTCATGACGGGATTTCGAGGTATATACGATCTGTGATTGCCAGCTAAATGATATTAATTCCCAATGGTTCTTTTTTTCCTCTTGGATTTGACAAGGAAGAACTTGCTTTGTTACGTTCGAAATGGAGGAGCATTCGATTCTTTAACACAAATAATTATTTTAAGTTTCACTTGGAGAATCTCGCTCAGTTGAAATGTACCACAATGAAATAGATGATAAAGCATTAAGATGGTCTCGAATCCTCATGAATACTACATTGTCTTTCTAACGAACTATTTAGGTCTAATTCGTTTTCCATTGTCATAAATGAAGGCCTTTGTATCAATGTGTTTTTCCTTCTCTCTCTCTACTCTCGAAGCTCTGCTTATCGTTTTTCGTTTTCACCAAAAAAAAAGAGATTCGCAGTATTCTTCTTATCATAAAAAAAAATCTCTACGAAAGAACTTTTAAACTCTGTGATCTTAATATCCTTTCTCTAATTGTGTAAATTGTCTAAACAGGTGAATTAAAAATATATATTGAGTTCGAAATTGCAGAGCTTCTATAAAATATCACACAAATTATGCACCCAGACGATTCCAAAAAATCTAAAGCCTTGTCCATGCTGGACCTCCTAACTGAAAATTCAAAGTCAAAGAGTCAACAAAAAGCGAAAGGACTTAAACGGATATTAATTGAATATGATTCAGAAGTGAAGGTCCAAGTTGCATTTAGAAAAGGTGATGAAGCCAAACATTCTTGCGAATGGCTCCTGAAAGAGGGAGTTAGCAACCTACAAGCAGTAGCTGAGAAGAAGAAACTAAAGAAGGATTTCTCAAAGATAGTCGCTTTCACAACAAAGTCGAAGAATTATTTAATAGACTACTGGCTGACATTGCCACAAAAAAAACCTGTCAATTATCGAAGATGGTACTGTGCTCGTCCCATATTTTAAGACAATTCCAGCGACATTATCAAACACAGAAACAAAAGACGATGGGACTCTCAAAGCAAGTTTAAATGATTTCGAGTTTATCACTCTTCTTGGAAAAGGTGGTTTTTCGCAAGTATTTCTAGGTAATCCCACACATTAAAAGAATTTCCTTGTATGCTTACGTCTACAAAACAATGTAAAGTCAGAAAGAAAGAAAATGGGAAATTCTATGCCATGAAGAAAATAAAAAAAGGAGATAAAGCAAATTTTTTGAAGGAAAAGAAGGGAGTTCAACGTGAGAAACGCAATCTAACAGAGATCAAGTTTCCTTTCTGCGTTAAGTTGCACTATGCTTTCCAAACCGTACACTAACTACTCTTCTATTTTTCTAACTGCCCAATTTTAGGAGAAAAATTATTACTTTGTTCTCGACTATATACCTGGAGGAGATTTATACCATTACCTTCGTCAACGCGTTATGTTTACGGAAGACCAGGCTAAGTTTTACATTGCAGAAGTGTTAGTGGGATTGCATATGCTCCATACCAACAATTTCATACATAGAGACTTGAAACCTGAAAATTTACTATTGGATCTGGATGGGCACCTGCATTTTGCAGATTTTGGATTATCAAAGGGGTTTAAACGAAAGGATGAACACCACTACACGCTTTGTGGTACTCCAGAGTAAGATAGAATAACCTAAAGATCTTATAAATTTCTTAGATATATGGCTCCAGAAATAATTGCCGGCACTGGATACAATATTTTAGCTGACTATTATAGTCTTGGATCTCTTGCTTATGAACTAGTTGTGGGGGTTCCTCCTTTTCGTAGAAACGGTGAAGATAAAAAAGAAATGTTTCAAAATATCCTTTCAAACAAACCAACGATTCCAAGTAGAGTCAGTAAAGAGGGACGGTCATTTATTTTGGGTTTATTGGAGAAGAAACCTCAGGACAGATTAGGAGCAAAAAAAGGATTCCAAGAATTGATTGAGCATAAATGGTTTGCTGGTTTCGATTTTGAAGCAATTAAATCAAGGAAAATTGCTCCTCCAATCAAAATCACCCCCAAAGAATTATTGATAGCTAAACCAATAAATTCACCCTTCGGAGGTTTTGATGAAACTAATCTTGAAGAAAAACTCCAAAACACTGGTGATTTCATGCTAAGCGGTTTTTCTTACTTTTCTTTGGAAGATCGTACCACCCGCACAGAAAAGCTAGGCATTACGAAAATCATCATTGGAAATAAGAGCGATGAAACAAAAAATGGTGAAGCTCCTACATCAATTTTAAGAAACCATAAAATTGGTGGAACCATCAAGAAACTGAATGAGCGATGCAGTCCTAGCAACAAGAGAGACAACAATCAAAGCTCATTTGGTCTACAGACGGCAAGCTCTAACCCTAAACACACTGACTTACAGAAAAAAACAGGAGAAAATAGCGCCTCAAAGAATTTTGGCAGACAGGAAAGTTCCAACTTCACAGATTTTACAGAGGAGCTTGATTTAACAAGTCCTCATATGGATGATAAAATGAAGGGTTATCAATATCAGAAAGAAATAAAACACATGCCGGTGATGAAATGGATCGTTCCCTCTAAGCAGGATCTTTCCACAAATGATTCTCTTTTTACAATATCTAAGAAAACTCTCTCACAAAGTAAAAACGTCACTCAAACAATATTCAGGTTGGCTTCTGAAGATTTACTTCCAAAAGTGCAACAAGCGAATGAGGAGAGTGAGCCGGCGCTTGCCACAGCTTTCAAATAAGGGCCTGGGTTGTGAAGTTTCTTCGAGATTCGATTTATTATATGAACTATATCAAATTTTATGACAAATTGTTTTTTTCCTCTATCTCATTATCAATTTACAATAAGTGCAGCTCTGCAACTTTATATTGTTCCACTCTTCGCCATCAATGGAAGAAGGAGGCATTATGAGGAACAATAGCGAAGGTTGCATATACTTTTCTTTTTATTCATTTTTTATATAGTTATAGTAAACAATCAAAACTTACCCAAATTTTTATGTCGTTTTGAATTTAGAATCCGAATGTATCCAACAGCAAGAAAAAGTATCACTATATTCTTTGGCCATTCAATAACATAATCACGTATCTTTTCATTAGAATTCCCTTAAAGCTTCGATACTTGAAGAAAAAGACAGATTCATTGGTGAGATCCAGCACAGCACCAGCATTGTCTTCTAACAGCTCTTTCTTCTCTCCTTTTTTCTTTTGATGAGTTTTCATTAACAAAAACTTAAAATGTCTCCTATTGGAATCATCTGTCTTTACTGGATTAAAAATTACAAATCCTACCCGTTTTAATTTATTTTTCTCAGAAATCGATAAAAGAGATTAAGTTATCAGAGGTAAGTCTGATAGGGCCAATAAAGCCAACAAATATCAAACGCTATCACAGCAAATCGCATTCCTACCCCAGTATAATTCTCCATCATAAGGTCCGGCAATATGTATATATATTGAGAAAAAAAAAATACAATGTTTTCAAAAAACAGCTAAGAAAGATATCTGTTTATGTATTAATTAAACAAATTTTTTTATTTATGGGAACAACTTGTTGCCTCGGAGCTGACAGGGAGCGTTCTGAGAAGAAAGGAGGCTCGAAGGATCCAAAACACTCTCAACCGTCTCGCAATCCAAAACAACTTACAGGGTTCCAGCCTCGTGCAATCGTCACAGAAAAATCGTTCAAAGTCATAAAAAATGATGATTTTTCTCAAATCTACAGGCGCGAAGGGAATCAGATTCATCGTATTCCAATTCTTTCAATGATTGAAAACATCATTATCTTTAGATGCCACTTCCATTATTTATCCTGCGATACATATTGCTTCAGGTATAAAATGATGTGTAATAGTATTTAATATTACTCGATTGCAACAGGAAAGCCAGCATTCATAAAAGTAGTCAGCAAAGCACATGCTGAAAAGATTGGAAGAGCGCAATTCTTTCATGGGATCGCTTTACAAAAAGAAATGGACCATCCTCACATTGCAAAAATTTTTGAATTATTCCAAGATGAGGAGCACTATTATTTGGTTCACGAGTACTATGAAGTTATGAGAAAGACAACTTTACTTTTTTATTTGCAAAAAGGAGCATGCGAGGCAGTCGCCTCTCCGATTCGATTAAAGTAGGTCCTTTTGATGAAGCTGATGCCACAGTTGTCATGAAGCAAGTTCTCGCAGTTCTATTATATTTGCAGTCCAAGAATATAGTCAACAGGTATCAAATAAAAGAAAAACTCACTCAATCGACCTGATTTTTGAAACAAAAAGAATGATTTGCCCTGAAAACTTCATCGAAGCAATCCCAGGAAACATCAACACGCTCAAACTTTTTGATTTTACGTTTGCTATCCGACTCGCTGATGATGAGGTTGCAGACAATAATCCTATATCATCAGTACTTTTCCCTGGATGTTATTCCTCTAATAGCATTATGAAGAAATATAGTGCTCCTGAAGTAATTAGTACCAACAGATATGATATCAAGTCCGAAGTTTGGGCATGTGGAATGACCTTCTATTATCTCTTGTATGGAGACACTGTAGATGAATCAACTCAAGAGCATGACTTCAAAATTTTCTTGGATTCAAGTTATTTTTAATAATTGCTATTACTTTGAACATTGTCTGCTGTAGATGAGGATAGCAAAATTGCACCTGAGATGAGGGCCTTTATCACCAAACTGCTGAGAGATGATCCTAAGCGCAGGCTGTTGCCATCTGAAGCGATTAAAGAGGACTTCATTGAAAAAAGTTTCAAAAAAGGAGGGATTAATGCTTCTATATTGGAGAATTTTGCGAAATTTGAGGTGATACAAAATTTGGAAGAAACCCTTTCTTAAATTATTACTTAGACACGAGACAAGTTATTCAAATTATTACTAACCTTTATTGTCGATCATATCATCGAGGCTTCCCAGAAATTTTACTATGAGTGCGCATTTGAATTTTTGGACAAGAACCATAATGGAGCGTTAACAAAAAATGAAATTCTGGGAGGTAAAATAGTCATTGCAAAGAAGAAAGTGGATATGATACCTTTGCTACATATTTAGATTATTCAAAAATCCGAAATAACCCAATTGCTTCCCAACAAGAAATGGACCACATTTTTAATAATCCCGAATCAAGTCCCAATCAAGAAATTACATTCACTGGTAGACGAGACTCACGATAAATTTCTTATTTTCTTGTGAACATAAAGATTTCATGATTATTGCGATGGGCCCAGGGAAAATTTGCTCTAAAGCAAATGTTCAAGCAGCTTTACAAATCTTAGATATCGTAAAAATCTACTAACTGATTGCTCTTTTAATTTCATTTTTAGAATAAAAATGGAACCTTCACAAAAGAAGAATTTGGATTATTTCTCGGAGCTAACACACTTTCGGAAGTGCAGTGGGATGAAATGATCAGGAAAATTGATTCTGATTTTGATGAAAGGGTAAATCGGCATTTATCAAACCTATATTTAATTCATCATAAGGTGACGAAGAAAGAGCTCTATGATTATATCATGGGGAATCTGTAAAGTGGTGTCATGAATACTTGATCAATAGCACCATTAATATCAAATGCTCTAAAAAACCAATCCGATTTCTACACTTGATGCAACTAATCGCAAAAGAACCATCGTAAGTAGGAAATTGTTTTAGCGGTTTGCATATTGAGATTGAATAAATAAATTTCCTCTATTGAAATATTGTCCAACAGGTAGCTAGCTAGCTCGGCAGTAATGTATCTCTAGCGTCGCCAGTTTCAAAATTTTCTCTCAGAGAAATAAACTTGGATTGATTGATGATTTCCATTATATGCTTAAGATCCTCCTAAGAAGGTGACTTTAACCAAATCACCCGCAGGAATTTTTTGAGAAAAGTGGATAGAGCGCTCAATCATAGTTAAATTACACTTAATTTAACAACTTGTCTCATTGCTCTCTGTACAATTTCAGCAAATTACATTTGCGTTGCAAGGTCTGCCAAAATTTATATACAAATATGATGAAACACAAATGAATAGTTGTATAGTAATCACAATCGGAAAAAAAAAATCCCTACTAAAATTATTTATTGGATAAACTAGCCCTTCCAATAAAATTTGATCATCAATATTTCTCAGCAATATGTATCGAGAGGGACTTTGATGGTGAAAGAAGTAAGTTTAAAATCAATAACTAAAAAGTAGGATTGCTCTGGCCAACATTCAATACCTTTATCCGACAAATCTTCTCTGCTGGAGGCTCCTTATGGAGGAACTTACTTTGATAATTATATTTCATCAAGAAATGAAGCGCATGCTGTTTAGATTTATGTAATGCTTCGAGCTCTTCTTCGGTGTACAATATCTTTATAAGTTCATAAATTATAGACAATTCGGATTTATTTACTGGCTTAAGTAGAGGCTCTTTCGGTTTCTTCGAGTCATTTCCAAAATAATATCGTTTGCCTTTCTTATCCAAGATGTGATACGAGTACACCCAAACCATATTATTTCCCTGCCTCATCATTTTGCAGGTGACTTCCATTTCTAAGGGCTAAAAATCATGAGGTTTTTGTTCCGTTCTGAAATTGAGAAAATTTACATTTCCGTCTCCAGCATAGCGAGTGATTTTGATTACATCACAATATTCACTTGCATTTTTGAATCTCGACCGAATATGATTTGCATAATTCTGAAAATATCTTTGAAGAAATTGCACAGAATCGTGTTGGCTCAGAAATCTTAGGTGTTTAACCCCGAGATTGAGACTGGGCACAGCATCATCTTCTTCTGAGATTCCAAGAAGCTTCTGCATTGGTTTGTTCACGATATATTTGCTTACGGGGAAATGAGGAAGTTCATATCCGTGAACCTCCCTGACTTCGGCTAATTGAGGAATTGTGTCGCTTAATTTGTATTCCTCAAATGTACTAAGAAAATTATACTCCGATTCCGACTTCACAGCGTTGCACCATTCCTATCCAAATTGAACTAACAATGCTAAGCGAGATTCATTTACTTCTCGAGTTTGCATGAAATCTTCGAAAGAAATCATCAAATCGTGGAAGTCAGCATACCCGCCGTATTTCAGTTTTTGGATCAAACAATCCCTATGCACGGTTTGATTTGCTTCAACTTTCATAAATTACCATGGAATAACATCTGCTGAGTCAAATCTCGGAGTAAGGCAGTAGGACATGTCCCCTGTTAACGGATCAATCGAGATCTGTTGAACTTTGTTGGAAAGGTTAATCAAGTGGATTGGACCCAAACTTTCTTGGGAGTTCGTTGGAAAAGTATAGCCCTGACCAAAGTTAGACGATAGAAATACGATTTTGATGAGATTAATTACATCTTGGGTGACGTAGTACTTCATAGGGTTTAAATACCTGATACGCTTTACTTGAATTCGATTGACCACTTCGGAATCTTCTTCTTCATCAGATTTACCCGTCGATATTGAGAGCTGAGTGTTCGAGGGATGTGCAGAGCTGTCGTGATTGACAATTTTTGGGGTGTAGTATATTGGCTTCCTGGTTGTTGAAAGAGGCAGGTTTTGCTCGAGCTCAGTATTCATATTTTATTTGCTTTTTCAGAAAGTTTTCCTAAAAATATTTAATGCTAAAATATCCATACGAAATAAATAATCACCTCGAAATAAAGAAGAGTTTCCTCATCTCCTCTCAAACACAGAGAATGAACTTTCAATGAGTAAAATTTTCTTATCATTTCGTTGGTTGACGAAGTTTCAATGGAAGTTTGTGATCTCGTGAATATCATATAGCCCTTTTTAACTGAATTGCATAAATCTGCTATTTTCAGAATATAGGGGTGATGCTTATCGCTAATTCGTAATTTTTGACTCCGCAATAAGAAACCCAGATTTTTTGAAATTTAATATCGGAAAAAAGGAGGGATGATCACTCCTTTGAAGTCCATAGAAAGATCCAGAGGGCATTGAGCATTGAAAATCCATGGTCTCAATACATTAAATAAAAAAGTGTAATAAATCATAGGTTGAATTTTAACTCTTTCTTAATCATGTTAGGATTTAAGAGCGAGCATTCACGCAAGTTAGCCACTTTTCTTAGGTGTTTTTTGTTGCCTTTGATGGCTAAGACTTTGAATTTCGCTCTTATCTCAAATGACCCAGAAGGGAACTGGGTCGATGTTACTCATTGCCAAACAACTTCCAGGAAGTACCGACAACCGAGAGCCTTAAGTTGCAGAAGGTATTTAGGAAAATTCTACGTCATGACCTTCCAATTAAAATTATCAGCATTTTTTTCCCTCAACAATTTTTTTTTAATCATTAATCTACCTCTCAAGAGAGAATTAACCAGTATTAAGAAGGTAATGATGTATCAATAAACTTTTCATCTGCAAAAGGAATCAGCTATCTAACGATCGTTTCAAAGCAATTTGTTAATGCTGTCCTTCGTGACTAACTGAAAATTTCAATTTTTATGGAGTTAAACAACCCTTGAATTTTCTGGAGTTATTTTCAAGGATTATTTTGAGCTCGTCAGCATATTCAGCATGGAAAAAACGCTCCCAAGAAAGGCTCAGAGTTTTATGCAAAAAGCAAAAAAAAAATAATCCAGAGTCGATTAGCTTCAACAGACTCGGAAAGTATTGAAATTTAGCCTTAATATACTCATATTGCTGCAAAGATCAAATCAAAAGATAAAAATGGAGAAGATAGGATGCTTTTGAAATTTTTCCATCTTCTGTTTTCTGGCCGCATTGGAAATATGGAAGCAATATCGAGATAATAGAAAAGGATTCACCGACAAGAGCACCTGATAAAATAATAAATTGTCCACCAAAGAAGCTGACCTTATCCAGCAATATTTCTCAAGGGAAGGCCGAAAATTATGATAGTCGAACACGAAACTCTAATACGGTTTTTCTGGCTAAGATGAATGGCTGGAATGAGATTTTCTATGGCAACGCAACTCAAGTCTTTCTCTTGCCATTTTCACAACGGGAGATTATGAGATAGACTACATTATTTATCTGCAATATGATCATTGTTAGCATTTGAATATCTGTGAATACAACAAAGCCAAATCGAAATAGGTCCAAATGTAATGTACCAGCGGAAAATTCAATTTCCCTTTTCCAAGTTGTTCACAGAATTTCCCTCGGTCACTTTATCAGTTGTATTTCGCTAATAAACCGGAAGCACGTTCAAGCCCGTGTTTTTGAAAAAGTAAATAACCTCGCTAGAATATAAACGTTTCTTTATCATAAAACACGAACAATTTTTTGCTTTAGTAACATTCATTGCAAGTAGCTCATAACTAAGTTTAAATATGAGTGCATGCAAATAAAATGATAAAACTACAGGATAAAGAAAAAGATTCATGCTCTCGTTCC